>Ga0126377_10000856_pt1 | contig 19272 bp, 6 predicted proteins | sample PanSoiMetPlot_22_FD_92647 | JGI IMG/M metagenome (GOLD analysis project Ga0126377, IMG submission 92647) | Tropical forest soil microbial communities from Panama - MetaG Plot_22 | ecosystem: Environmental > Terrestrial > Soil > Tropical forest > Bulk soil | place: Panama | collected 2016-02-17 | reverse complement strand
TGAATCCAGATTTCGATTCGTTCGCTCCATTCGGCGAGTTAGGCGTCAATTCTTTCCACGTGCTGAAAATCATCAAAAAACTGGAGGGCGACTTCGGCGTGTTGCCCAAGAGCCTGCTCTTCGAGAATTTCAATATCAACGACCTGGCGGATTACTTCGCCCGTAAGCATGAGCAGGTCCTCTCCGCCAAGTTTGCGGAACAATTGGGGCGAGCCAATTGCGCCGCCCCCGCGGGCGGCCGGCCGCTGAAACCCATCGAAGCCCCTGAAGGAGATAAAACACCGGCGGCGCATCCGCCCGGCGCCATGGCCAGAGTAGGGGAGCCCATTCGCGTACTCGAAAAAGAAGCCTACAGGGACCCTGAATTGCGGGAGCTAATCCAGACGCTTTTCAGCCGCTACAGCAGGGAGGGCTCTGTATCGCTGGGAACGAGAAAGATCGCGCCGAATCTATTCATCGGCGGCGCAAGGCATGGCTATTTCAACTACGGGCGAAGCAAGAACATTATCCTCGTCTACGCGTACACCGGGCCGCGAGATTATACGCCGGCTCTCCTTGAGGAAATGCGCCGGTATTGCGAGGCGAACAATTTCCAGCTCAACGTCCTCGCCGACGAGGAAATCGCGGCGATCGGCGGAACGCCCTTTTCGGCGACGCCGTTCGGCGCGCTTCAGCGCATATTGAATATCAAGGAGTTCACGCTCGAAGGCGGAGCGATGCGCCGTTTGCGCTACCAAATGTCCAAGTTTCAGAGCGCCGGCGCATGCAGGACCGAAGAGTATCGGTCCGGCTCCAATAAAGAGACAGACAAGGACATCGCCCGCGTCATCGACGAATGGCGCCAAACAAAGACGATGATCAACCCGCTGGTGGACGACGCCAAAGACGCCATCCTTGCCGGCGCGTTGCCTTCGGAGCACCGCCTGTTTCTAACCTACCTCGACGACGTCTTGCAGAATGTCATTCTCATTACCGCCATGTCCTCGGAGGAGAACGGTTATTTAATGGACCTCGAGTTCTATCCTCCGGGTATGCCCCTGGGAGGGCTTGAGTTTGCGATTGTAGAGATTATCAAGGTTCTCGCGGCGGAAGGGCGCGACGTGTTGAGCCTGGGCGGCACCTACGGCTGCAAACTCAATTCGTCCGCCGGCGCGGACCCCGAGATCGATAAGATGCTCGATGACCTGCGCGGACAGAATATTTTCAATGACGCGGGCAATCTTCAATTCAAAAATAAGTTCCGCCCTGAAAACAAGACCATATACCTGTGCCGTCCGGTCGGGAGCGGCAATGCCGACAACGTCATCGACATCATCATGATGATTGCCGATCCTGAGAAGGCGCAGACCTCGGACGAGGAGAACCACAACTTCGGCGCCCCGCGGCCTGAGGTCGCGTCGTTCGTCGAAGATCCCCCGGCGCGCCGGGCGGCTTCTTCAGAAGTCGCCCGAACACGCATCGACGGCTGGTGTGAGGGAGGTGACCGGTCGCGCGTCTTATCGGATTTCGGCTTCAACCCGCTCAATATCCCGCATGAATACGTCGAGTTTGATCTGAAGACGGACTCCTGGGCTCAACTTGAGACGCCTGAAATACAGGCGCACATGAGGCGTCTGCGTTCGCAGATGCAGCAGCCCGCGAGTGTGGATGAGAGTCTGAGAGCAGTCTTTCCTTTCGCCCATTTTGTCCTCACCGCTTCCGGACAAGCGGCCGAGAACGTGTTCTTCAAAGCGTGGCCGAAGAAAGGAGTAGTACTCCAGAATCTGTTGTTCCCGAGCACGATCTTTCATGAGATCGACAAAGGCTTCACTCCGCGGGAGGCGCCTCACCGGGAGGTCTTCCAACTGAATTCACGGGAACTGTGCAAAGGCGACATGGCATGGGATGAGTTGCAGGCGCAAGTGGCGCAGGATTCTTCCGCAATCGCCATGGTCTGTGTCGAGCTGAACAACAACGCCGCCGGCGGGTGTCCAGTTTCCATGCGGCATCTAAGAGATGTGAAAGCCTTGCTTGCCGAACATTCCATCCCTCTCGTGATCGACTGCACACGGGTTCTGGAGAATGCGCAGTTCCTGATCGAACAAGAAAATGAATATGCGGGGAAGAGCGTATGGACGGTGACCAGGGAACTGCTCTCCTGCGCCGACGTCGTCATCGGCAGCTTGACCAAGGATTTTTGCGTGAACAAGGGCGGCGTCATCGCCACGAATGACGCCACGCTGTTTAATAGGCTTCAAACTCTCGTCCAAGAAGAAGGGGCCGGGATCGATCTGATCGACAAGAAAATCATTGCGCTCTCATTGCAGAATCGGCGCCAGATCGAAGCCAGGGTGTTGCGCAGAATGGAAGACGTCCGCCTGATCTGGCGGGCGCTCGACGAGCGCAATATTCCCGTCGCGCATCCCGCCGGCGGGCACTGCATTCTGATTGACGTCAAACAGATTCCGGAGTTCAAAGCATTCGAGTATCCGGTCGCCTCATTCCTGGCCTGGATGTATTTGAACACCGGGATTCGCGCGAGCGCGCACAGCGTGGGAATGCAAAAGCAGACTCCCATCAATGACCTCGTCCGCCTGGCCATCCCCGTCGGTATGAAGCGTGACCAGATCGATAGCCTGATCGAGAGACTCGCCCAATTGTTCGACGAAAAGGTCAACATCCCGGAAATCGTCATGGAGAGCGGCGCGCCAAGGCCGTTAGGCGCGGTCTACGCGAACTACAAATTGATAAGGTATCACAACGCGTCAGGAAGCGTTCGGGCTCGAACGGATTCCACATCGGCCGCTTCGCCAGACAATATTCCAGACACAGAGCGCACAGGGAACACGGAGGGCGCCCGCTCTGTGACCTCTGCCGCTACTCTTCATCCGTCTGCAAACCGCCGTAAGAGGCCGCGTCAAACACAGGACATCGCCGTCGTAGGGATGGCCGGACGTTATCCCAAGGCGAAGAACTTGAGCGAATTGTGGGACAACCTGGCTGCGGGTAGAGATTGCGTCGAGGAGATTCCCGCGGATCGTTATGAACGGCGTTTGCGGCATGGGAGCTTCGAAAGATACCGCGGCGGTTTCATTGACGACGTGGATAAATTCGACTCGCTGTTCTTCAACATTTCTCCCCGGGAAGCGGAAATGCTGGATCCTCAAGAGAGGCTGTTTCTCGAAGTGGCCTGGGAGGCGATCGAGGACGCAGGCTACTACCCCGAGGGCCTGGCCCAGGAAGACGAGTCGCGAAACATAGGCGTGTACGTCGGCGCGGTGTGGGCGATGTATCAAATGCTGGGCGTCGAGGAGAAGCACGTCGGCAATAAGACAGTCCCGAACTCTTTTCTCTGGAGCGTCGCCAATCGTGTTTCCTATTGTCTCAATCTCTCCGGCCCGAGCCTGACGATAGATACGGCGTGCTCCTCCAGCCTGACGGCCATTTATCTGGCCTGCGAAGCGATCAATGCCGGCGAATGCTCCGCCGCCATAGTCGGCGGCGTGAACCTGGACCTGCATCAGGCCAAGTTCGATATCAATTGGGCCGGCGGCGCGCTCTCGGCCGACGGCGTCTGCCGCAGCTTCGGAAAGGGCGCCAACGGTTATGTGGCCGGAGAGGGTATTGGCGCGATCTTTCTGAAGCCCCTGGATCAAGCCCTGCTGGACGGCGACAACATCTATGGCGTGATCAAGAGCGCCGTCGTCAACCACGGCGGGCGGACCAGCGGTTACACCGTTCCGAATCCGAAAGCTCAAGCAGATGTGATTCAGTCGGCGCTCGAAAAGGCGAATATCGATGCGCGAAGCGTAGGTTATATCGAGGCGCACGGCACAGGCACCGCCCTGGGCGACCCGGTCGAGATAACGGGGTTGAGCAATGCGTTCAAGTCATACGCCGTGGAAAACCAAACCTGCGCCATCGGCTCGATCAAAAGCAATATAGGCCATCTGGAAGCGGCGGCGGGCGTAGTCAGCGTGTGCAAGGCGCTTCTGCAGATGAAGCATCGTCAGCTCGTTCCTTCACTGCATTGCTCCGAACTGAACGAGTTCATTGATTTTACGGATACTCCTTTCTACGTCGTACAACGTCTGGAAGAGTGGAAGAACAAGGAGGTGGGCGGCGCGCGGCTTCCACTCCGCGCAGGAGTCAGCTCATTCGGCGCGGGCGGATCAAACGCGCACGTCGTCCTCGAGCATTACGAGCCTATAGGACAGGCGGAAGGAGAGCCGGCTCAACCGACGGACTTGATTTTCCCCCTGTCCGCCAGGAATGAGGATCAATTGCGGGAGACCGCTGTCCGCTTGAGGAAATTCCTCCAGCAGAACCACGTAAATCTGAATGACGCCGCCCACACGCTGCAACACGGGCGGAAGTCATTCGAGCATCGCCTCGCCGTCGTCGCCGGGACGAGAGAAGAGTTGATTGACAGGCTGACTTGCTTCATCGACGGAAAGCGCTCCGAGGACGTAGCTACAGGTCATGTGAAAGGCGGCGAAGGCGTCACACGGTTGCTGAACCGGCGGGAGAAGCAGGAGTTCATTCGGCTGGTGTCGCAGAGTCGGGACCCTCACAAAATCGCCGGACTGTGGGCCGAAGGTCTGTTCGCGGACTGGCAGGGATTTCAGCCTCGCGGCTCGGCAAAGAGAATCTCTTTGCCGACCTATCCCTTCGCCGACAAGCGACACTGGGCCTTTGATAAATCGCCGGCCCGCGGCGTGTGGCGCCCGCAGAAGAGCATAAGCCCGTTGATCGATACCAACGAATCGACCTTCGAGCGACAGCTCTTCAAAAAGACATTTCACGAGCGGGACTTTTTCATCTATGACCACAGTGTGTCGGACATCCCGACCCTGCCCGGCGTCGCCTATCTCGAGCTGGCGCGGAAGGCCGGCGAAATCGCCACCGGCATGAAGGCGCCAAAAATCCGCAATATTCTCTGGGTGAGCCCGATCACTGTCCAAAACTCGAAGCCCAAAGATGTGTTCGTTGAACTCAAGCCCAATGAAGCGACGGTTCGGTTTGAAGTGTTCAGCAACGATGAAACTGGCGCCAAAGTACTTCATTCACAGGGCACACTTTTGTACGCGACCCGGCAGGAAGCCGCCGCCCCGGACGAATACATCGATCTGGAGAGCGTCCGCGCGAGGTGTGCGAAAGTTATCGACGGCGAGAAGGCATACCCTCTGTTCAAGTCGTTCGGCTTGAATTTAGGCCCAAGCTTTCAGGTTCTCCAGGATGTATACAAAAATGACCATGAGACGTTGGGAGTTCTGAGGCTGCCGGAGTTTCGTCAAGGGGAGCTGCATAGCCTGGTTCTTCACCCCTCACTTGTAGACGGTTCTCTGCAGGCCGGAATGGCCGCGCAGCTCGGCGATCAGGTCGGCGAGATGTTCGTGCCGTATTCCATCGGCGAAGTCGAAATTCTGCACCCGCTTCAATCGGACTGCTTCAGCTATGTGACGGAGGCGAAGGAGGACAAGAAGGACAAAAGGGAGAAGTCGCGCGTCGTGAAAAGCGACGTGCTGATTGTGGATCAGGAGGGAAAGGTCCTGGTAAAAATCCGCGAGTCTGCCGGCGTGCCCCTGCGAGACGTTCATAAGAAAGCGGAACAGAGCGCGGATGCGGACGGCTTTTCCAAACTTTACTATTCGTACGAATGGGAGAAAGCCGCGCCGGCCTTGGAGAAGACGGAGCAAGACAGCCCCCGGGCGATATTGTTTTTCGATACCGAAGAAACATTGCGCGATCTTTATCGAGAGCGGCTGAAGGCGACCGGGGCGAGTTCCGACCAGGTCATTTTGGTCCGGCCCGGCGAATGCTTCCAGGATCTTGGCGAGGGGTCTTACACAGTCAATCCGCGAGACAAAGATGACTTTACCAGGCTGTTCGACGTCCTGATTGAGAAACAATGCGCGGTAGAAAACATCTGCTTCGCATGGCCGGTTCGTCAGGTCGATCTCCGTGACGAGAATCGGTACGGTACGGGGAGCGGTAGCGACCCGGTGGGTACGGAGACAGCGCATCCGGAGGCGCCAGGTCGCTACCGCTCCCTGTACCTTACCGATCGGCGTACCAATCTTGTCTATTCTGATTTAGAGAGAGGCGTTTACTCTTTCCTCTTCGTCTGCCAGTCCCTCATCAGGCATAAGCTCGACAGTAAAGTCCAGGCGCTCTACCTCTATTCGGGAAGCGATGACGGCGCCCAGCCGCACAACGAGGCTATGGGCGGCTTTGTCAACTCGTTGCGCCTGGAGCATCCCAAGCTGCTCTGCAAAACACTTGAAGTTCGCCAAGCTGGCGCCAACCACGAGCGGATTCTCGACGCGGTGTCGGCGGAATTGCGCTCCCGCACGCAGGATGCGACTGCCGTTCGCTATGAAACGCAAGAGCGCTATGTCAGGAAGCTCAAAGCGTTTAACCTCGAAGAAGACGCAGACTCATCTTCTTCCCAAGGCGGCGGCATAAGAGAAAAGGGCGTCTACCTGATTACTGGAGGGGCAGGAGGGCTGGGCCTCATTTTCGCGGAGTTTTTGGCGAAAGAGCACAAGGCGAGACTGGTTCTCACCGGGCGATCCGAGCTGTCGGCGGAACGGGAAGCCAGGTTGGACGAGCTCAGGAAGTCAGGCGCTGAGGCGCTTTACCTGCCAGCCGACGTCTCGAACTATGAAGACGTCAAGAAGCTGGTCGACGAGAGCAAGTCCCGGTTTGGAGAGATCAATGGAATCATCCACTCCGCCGGCGTCATAAGGGACTCTTTGGTCAGAAATAAAACTCCGGAGGAAATGAGCGCAGTCTTTGCGCCGAAGGTCTCTGGAACGCTTCACCTGGACGAGATTACCAAAGACGAACATCTGGACTTCTTTGTCACTTTTTCCTCGCTCGCCGCGGTCGGCGGCAACGCGGGGCAATGCGACTATAGCTTCGCCAATCACTTCATGGACTCGTTTGTGGCCGAGCGCGAACTCCTTCGAGCCAGAGGCGAAAGGTCCGGGAAGACGTTGAGCGTCAATTGGGCGCTGTGGGCCGACGGAGGAATGAAGGTCGATGAGCAGACTGAGCTCTATTTCAAGAAAACCATCGGAATGAAGCCCTTGAGCGTGGCGACGGGAATTGAAGCGTTCGTGCGAGGTCTTGCTTCACAAAGATCCCAATTTGCCGTCGTGGAAGGCGTCCGGGAGAAACTCGAGCTGGCGTGGGGTCTGAAAAAGAGAGATTCGGCGCCTGCCGCGCCTGCGTCTTCCAATCAGACCGCGCCCAATCAGACCGCTATTGGGCCGACCGCCGACAACGCGGACGGAGATCTTCAGGCGCGGCTGCAGAAAGACTTATCGCGCATCGTGATGGAATTCCTGAAGCTCGACGCCGGCGATGTCTCTCAGGACAAGATCTTACTGGATCTCGGCTTCGACTCGATCGGCCTGACGACATTTGCGAACGCGATCAACGAAAAGTATCAACTGGATATCACGCCGATTCTATTCTTCGATTATCCGTCCGTAGGCGAGATTGCGAAGTACCTGTCTTCGGAGCGGGCGAGCGAGATTCGTCAATTTTACCGGGAGCCCGCCGCGTCGACGCAAGCCGCCGGGTCGCCGTCGGCGTCGCAGACACTCGCCGTCTCCGGGCGGGCCGAAAGCGCGCAAGGGACGTCGCTCAAAATCAGGAAGGGCTGGGATCCGACAGCCCTGGATAGGGAAGCCGCGCATTCGGCCTCCGGCGGGGGCGCCGGAGGCTTTTCTCCGGAGCTGCGCTTTGTCAGCAATCCCATCGCGATCGTGGGAATGAGCGGAGTCATGCCGCAATCAGAGGACCTGGAGGAGTTCTGGGAGAACTTAAAGAACTCGAGAGATCTGATCACGGTCATCCCGCCCGACCGCTGGCGGTGGGAGGACTATTACGGGGACCCGCTCAAGGAGGCGAATAAGTCGAACTCCAAATGGGGCGGGTTCATGAAGGAGGTCGACAAGTTCGACCCGCTGTTCTTCGGCATCTCTCCAAAAGAGGCGGAGATGATGGATCCGCAGCAGCGGATTTTCCTGGAACACGTATGGAAGGCGATTGAGGATTCAGGGCACAGGGTCTCCGATCTGTCCGGCACCAAAACCGGAGTGTTCGTGGGCGTCGCCACAAATGACTATATCGATGTGATGAATGACTGTGACGTCGCGCTGAATGAGTATGCGGCCCCGGGAAATTCCCACTCGGTCTTGGCCAATCGCGTGTCATTCCTGCTCAATTTGCGCGGACCCAGCGCGCCTGTAGACACCGCATGTTCCAGCTCGCTTGTAGCCTTGCACCGGGCCGTCGAATCGATCCACGTGGGAAGCTGTGAGATGGCGATCGTGGGAGGCGTACAGGTCATACTAAGTCCCGCCGCGTACATTTCGTTCGGCATGGCCGGAGTGTTGAGCGGCGACGGAAAATGCAAGACCTTTGACAAACGTGCCGACGGGTATGCGAGAGGAGAGGGTTGCGGAGCGATTTTCCTCAAACCCTTATCGGCCGCCGAGGCCGACGGGAATCACATATACGCGGTCATCAGGGCGACGGCGGAAAATCATGGCGGGCGCGTGACCACTCTGACGGCGCCGAATTCATTCGCTCAAACGGAACTCCTCATAGAGGCGTATGAAAAGGCGCAGGTCGACCCCGCGACCGTCGGATATATCGAATGCCACGGCAGTGGAACAAGTCTGGGGGACCCCATTGAAATCCAGTCGCTGACTAAGGCGTTTGCCGCATTATACAAGAGGCGCAACAGGGCTCCCGCGACGTCTCCTCACTGTGGGTTGAGTTCGTTCAAGACCAATACTGGTTACCTGGAGACCGCCAACGGCGTTGCGGGCGTGCTCAAGGTGTTGCTCGCCATCAAGCACAAGCAGATCCCCGCGAGCATCCACCTGGAAGAGGTCAACCCCTTCATCAATCTCAAGGGGACCTCCTTCTACATCGCGGATAAACTCACTCCCTGGGAAGCCCCGATAGGCGAGGACGGGTCGCCCTCGCCGCGCGTAGCGGGCGTGAGTTCCTTCGGCTTCGGCGGAGCCAACGCCCACGTCGTACTGGAGGAGTATGTCCCCGCGCGGCGTGAATCTTCGGACGCGGCGCGCGAGCCACAATTGATCGTACTGTCCGCAAAAAATGAAGATCGGCTCAAGGCGTATGCGCAGTCAATGCGAGCGTACCTCGAAAAACATGAGGTCGATCTGGCTGACTTTGCTTTTACTCTGCAGGTCGGAAGAGATGAGATGCCTGAAAGACTGGCGTTTGTCGCCTCGAGCGCCGAGGACTTGAAACAGAAATTCGAAGAGATTCTCGAAGACGCCGGGAGACCGAAAGACGCCTGGCGCAATAACATCAGAAATAGAGAGGCGAAAGTTCCGACGGGGGACAACGCCCAGGGAGAAAGCCTCGTCCGGGGGCTCATCGAGAGGAAAGAGCTTTCCAGTCTGGCTGAACTGTGGGTGTCCGGCGCGAAAATCGACTGGAGCTTACTCCACAACTCGGCCGCCCCGAGACGCGTCTCCCTTCCCACCTATCCTTTTGCGCGGGAGCGTTACTGGCTCCGGGAAGGCAAAACGACCAATGGGCGACACGAGCAGCCCACGCCCGCGTTGGCGTTCTCGCAACCGTTGATTCATCTCAATATCGAAATGGACAAAGTCGAGATTTAAGGGGAGTTATCATGATTACTAGTGACCGAATTGTTGGGCAGGATGTGCGCTTCAGCCTTCGCATGTTGCGCAAAGCTGTCGGCTTTACCGTTGTGGCCGTTGTGACGCTGGCGTTGAGCATCTGCGCCAACGCCGTGGCTTTCGGCGTATTTAATGGGCTGATACTTAACCCGTTGAATGTGCCTCGGGAGGAGAGCCTCTACGCGCTCCAGCGCGGGAACGAGAATTACCCGGCGCAGTCGTATCCTGACTATATCGATGTTCGCGATCGCAACAACAGCTTTGAGAGTCTGGCGGCTTTTAGCCCGATTCGGGTAGGGTTGGACACGGGCGATAAACCAACTCGCGCCTGGTGCTATATGTCCAGCGGGAACTACTTCGACACATTAGGCGTTCAACCCTTTCTTGGCCGTTTCTTCCACGCCTCGGATGAGCGTGGCCCCAACAGCGCTCCGTATATAGTGCTCAGCTACGGGTATTGGCAGAACCATTTTCTGGGTGATCGTGGCGTGGTGGGCCGTAGTGTTCGGCTAAACAAGAACCCTTATACCATCATCGGTGTGGCGCCGCCCGGTTTCCGCGGGACTATCCTGTTTTTCAATCCCGCTTTCTATGTGCCGGTGGTTAACGTGGGACAATTGGAGGGGGAGAATATCCTGGAGGCGAGAGGGAAGCCATGGGTTTTTATGTCCATGGGACATCTGAAGGCGGGAGTCACTCCGGCGCAGGCCGTCTCCGATCTGAACTCGATTGGCGCCTATCTGGAAAAGACCTATCCCAAAGAGACCGGCCCAACTAACTTCACATTGGCGCGTCCTGGTCTTTATGGCGACCTTCTTGGCCGTCCGGTGCTGGCGTTCGTTACGGCATTGATGTTGCTGGCGGGAATGATTCTGCTGGCGGCCTGCGCCAACCTGGGCAGCCTGTTTGTCGCGCGTGTCGCCGACCGTTCCCGGGAAATTGCTCTGCGACTCGCGCTCGGATCGAGCCGCATGCGCATCCTGCGACAGCTGCTTACCGAATCCGTGCTGGTTGCGCTTATGGGAGGCGCCGTAGGGCTATGGGGCAGCGTAATACTGCTGGGCTGGCTGAGCGCGTGGCAGCCGTTTCCCAAATTTCCCTTCGTTATTCCTGTGCACGCGGACGTTAAAGTTTATGTGATGGCTCTGCTGCTGGCTGTAGCGAGCGGGTTGCTCTTTGGCGCGGTCCCGTTCAGGCAGATCCTTCGCACGGACCCCTATCAAATTATCAAGTCGGGATCGATCGGCGGGGTCAAGCGGCGGATTACGCTCCGAGACCTGTTGCTTGCCACGCAAATTACTATCTGTACATTACTGGTTACTTCTTCGCTGGTCGCCGTGCGTGGGTTGTCGCGATCGCTGTCCGGCAATTTCGGAGTCGAGCCGCAGAGCGCCATGCTGGTCGAGACAGATCTCCGTATGGCCGGTTATACCGGCGACGCGGTGGCCCCAATGCGAAAGCGCATAATCGATGCCATGCAGACGGTTGCCGGCGTAGAGTCCGTGGGATTGATTGATATACCGCCGTTGACTATGGAAAGAGTCCAATTGCCTGTCTTCACCGATGAGACGACAGATCTGAGGCTGCCGAACGCCGTCGCCAATGTCTATACGTACAACATATCGCCCGAATACTTCCACGCCGCGGGCACGGCATTGTGGTCAGGCAGGGCCATCACATGGCATGACGACAAGGACTCGCCGCCCGTGGCCGTCGTGAATCAGGAGTTTGCGAAGAAGATTTTCGGCTCCGAAACAGGCGCCGAGGGCAGATATTACAAGAGGCAAGATGGAACGCGCATACAAGTGGTGGGCATGGTAGAAAACGGAAAATACTTGAGTCTCACCGAAGATCAGCAGCCGGCAATGTTCCTGCCGATCCTGCAATCGCCTGTGAGTATAACTAAGATATGGATGGTGGCGCGCTCGAAGGGCAGTCCGGAGCAGCCTGCGGCGGCCATACAACGTACTCTGCATAACCTGGATTCGGCGATGCCTTACTACATGGCGACTTGGAACAAAGAAATGGACGGGGTTCTGTTTCCCGCGCGCATGGCGACGGTGGCGCTTGGCGTGCTCGGCATTATGGGCGCCGTGCTGTCCGTCGCCGGCATCTTCGGAATGGCCGCGTTCTCGGTCAGCAAGCGGCAACGCGAGTTGGGAGTTCGCGTCGCCCTCGGCGGGGGGCGTAAGGAAGTGTTACAGGCGGCGTTGGGACGGGCTTTCAAATCGCTGGCTTTTGGGTCAGCGGTTGGATTGGTCCTCGGAATTCTGGCGGGCCGAGTGCTGGCTTCGGTCGTGTACCAGGCGACTCCTCAAGACCCACTGGTAATGGCCGGTGTGGTTCTGGTTATGATGTCGGTGGGGCTGCTGGCTACCTGGATTCCGGCGCGACGCGCGCTGTCGATCGACCCTTTGATATTGCTGCGCGCCGAGTGAAAGTGGCGGGCCGCATCGTCAACAATTCTCAGCTGATGTAATCCCTAAGAAGGCGGCAATAGAACGCGGATGACGCGGACGGGCGCGGATCACCGCGGGTAAAACTAGAAAAGGATCGGCGTCAATCCGCTCAATCCGCGTTCTATTAACCTGTTCACCGATGTGAAACGCGCTCTAAATACGTGAAGGAGGAGTGAAGACTATGCACATTGCGCTCATCTGCCCGGAAGTGCCCGGCCACATCAATCCGATGTCAACGCTCGGTCAGGAACTGGCTCGCCGCGGGCACCGAATCAGTCTCTTCGCCAGGCCGCATGCCAAGCCGAAGGCCGACGCCTGCGGGTTCGAACTGATCCCCGTCGAGTTTGACGAGCGCGAAATCCGCAACCTTCAGGCCGGATTCAGCAAGATCGCACGCCTGAACAGGCTTCGCGCGTTGAAGCTGACCGCCCAGTTCGTTCGCGACCGGGCCTTGCTCATACTGCGCGACGGACCCGAGCGGCTGCGGGCGGCCGGCGTGGAGGCGGTGGTTGTTGATCAGGTGTTCCTGGCCGGGGCGGCGCTGGCCGAGAGTCTCCGGCTTCCCTTCGTGGTGGCGTATAACTCGCTGCCAATTCACCCAGAATCGGGGGTGCCGCCATGGGCGTTCGGCTGGCGCTACCGCCCCGACCTCATCGGCCGCCTCCGCAACCGCATCGGTAACGTATTGTTCGAGCTTGCGCACAGGCCGATCGTCCGCGTGCTCTCCGAGTTCCGCCGCCGGCATGGGTTCCCGCGCTTCCGGTTAAACAACATCGTTGGACTAGGCCTCGCGCAGATCGCGCAGACGCCTGCGCTCTTAGATTTCCCGCGCACGGAACTGCCGGCGCACTTCCACTACACCGGGCCATGGCATGAACCGACCCGCGACAGTGAATCGGTCCCGTTCCCATGGGAGAAGCTCGACGGACGCCCACTCGTCTACGTCTCGCTCGGGACTATGCTGAATCGCCCGAGCCTCCTCCGCGAGATCCTCGACGGCTGCGCGGACTTACCAGTCCAGGTCGTAGCGTCGCTCGGTCAGAAGGAAGCCACATGGGACTTTCCCACGCCGGCGAACGCCATCGTGGCGCCATTCGCCCCGCAACTGACTCTCCTCGACCGCGCAAGCCTGTTCATCACGCATGCCGGGTTGAACGGCGTGCTCGAAGGACTGAACCGCGGCGTGCCGATGCTGTGCATCCCAATGACGTACGAGCACCCCGGGATCGCGCGGCGGGTGGAGTGGCTCGGCGCGGGCGAGGCGCTCAAACCCGGGCGGGCGAACGCGACGCACGTTCGGGCGCTCGTCGCGAAGTTGCTAGTCGGCAAGCACCGCGAAGCGGCGCAGAAACTCCGCGAGCGGTTGAAAACGAATCCTGGCGTGGTCCGCGCCGCCGACATCGTCGAGGAAGCCTTCCGCACCGGGCGGCGCGTCGAGCAGAGCCATCACCCCCAGTTTCAAGATTTTCCGACGACGGGGCCCGAAGAAACCCCGGAGCCTTCATTTCACGTTGCGACACCCTGAAAGAATGAAAAGCGCAGTTCGTAGTCCCGCCTTTAGGCGGAAGCGTTTGGCGTCACGGAATGGATCTGCATCCGACGTTTCCGCCTAAAGGCGGGACTACGAACTGATTTTCCGAGGAGTTCTTATGATCAAAATAGAGCGATTCAAGACCATATTGAAGTTGGCGTTTCCAATAAACATTGCCCTGGGTTTGAATTTAACGATGGCGTTGGTCGATCTTGCACTGGTCGGCAGATTGGGTAACTACGCCACGGCGGCGCTGGGACTGTCGATTTACAGTAATACGCTGGTCTTGGCATTTGTGTTGGGAGTTACGCCAGCAGTACAAGGCATCGTCGCTCGCAGGAGAGGCGAGGGGTCCACGGAACCCGGATGTTTGCCGCTGAACGCAGGCCTGTTGATCGCGCTCCTCGTGGGAGTCCCTCTGACGATCATTTGCTGGTTCCTTACTCCTTTTTTCTTCTCGTTTCTTTCCTCTGATCCTGAGGTCACCAGGATCGGCGTGTCATACCTTCAGATTCTATATCTCGCAATCATTGCTGTAGGCATGAACGCGGCTTTCATGGGGTTCTGGACGGGGATGGGAAAGCCGAAAGTGTATATGTTGATCGTCCTTTTCATGCAGTGCCTGAACGCCTTCCTCGCCTACACGTTGATTTTCGGCCATTTCGGGGCTCCAGCCCTGGGGGTGAAAGGGGCCGCAATCGCCACGGCTTCGTCTCTCTACGCCGGCGCGGCCATTAATTTTGCGATTACCTACATCCGGTTTCCCAAGGACGGCTTTCTGAGCGTCAAACCGAAGGGGGCGCTTCTGATGCGCGTTCTCACGTTGGGGGCGCCTAAGACCTTGCAGGAGTTTTTCTTCTCGGCAGGCTTTGTCGTCTTCTTCTGGCTGGTCGGACAGATGGGAACGACAGAGTTGGCGGCCACGAATGTTCTAACCAGGTTCTCGACGGTCCTGGTTCTTATGGCAATGTCTCTGGGAATGGTCTCCGCGACATTGGTCAGCAAAGCTTTAGGCGAAGGCGATCTTGCAGGGGCGGCCCGGTGGGGGTGGGATTCAGCAAAACTCGGAGTCAGCGCGATCACGCTGCTCGGGCTTCCTCTCTTTCTGTTTCCGAGAACGTTTCTTTCGGTCTTTCTCACTGACCCACACACGATATCGATCGCCGTCCTACCACTGCAAATAACCGCGGTCGGGACTGGGGCGGCCAGTCTCATCTACATCTTCGCCTATACGTTATACAGCATGGGCGACGGCAAACGAGTCATGCTTGTGTCTCTCAGTACACAGTGGATCTTCTTTTTGCCCGCGGTGTGGGTTGTCGGCCCGTATTTACATTACGGTCTTTCGCACGTATGGGTGGTTCAATCGGCCTACGCCGGACTCGCGGCTACGTTGATCACCACGCTTTGGGCCGGGGGCAGATGGCAGAAGATCAAAATCTGACCCGCGCTCGTTGTTGCGGAGTTTCCCTCACGACCCCACATCCCCTGAAACCGTACGAGGAAATACTATGTTGATGCCCGCCGTGGATGAACAGCTTGACGGCGCCGAATTCGACGCCATCGTTGTGGGCTCCGGGCCTGCCGGGGCAACGATTGCGAGAGAATTGAGCAAAAGGAAACAAAGAGTGTTGATTCTCGAACGCGGCGCCGATGTGCCCCCGGGCGGGGGGCTTCGGGCGACTGCTTCCATTATCAGCGCCGTTCCAGTGGGCGACAACCTCGCCACTGCGAGGGCGTTTGCGACAGGGGGCACGACGGCTGTGTATTTCGCAGTCGTGGACTTTCCCCCGTTGGAGACCTTTCTATCGCTGGGAATTGATCTCTCAAGAGAGCTCGAAGAGGCGAAACGGGAACTGCCGCTGGCGGTATTGCCCGATGAGCTTTTCGGAGCTCAGGCCATTAAGGTGCGAGACAGCGCGCTGGATCTGGGGTACGAGTGGAGAAAGAACCCGATGTTAGTCGATCAGTCCAAATGCGCGTCCGCCGGCGCCCGCGATGCGAAATGGAATGCGAGACACTATGTGCTGGAGGCCGTCGCGGAGGGGGCTACGTTGATCAATCGGGCCACGGTTCTCAAAGTGATCGTTGAAAAGAAACGGGCCATCGGCGTGGAGTACAAAATCAAAAAAGGGAAAAAGGAATTTGAGATCCGTCGCGCCTTCGGAGCCAAGATTATCCTCTCCGCCGGCGCGACAGTTTCGCCGATCATTCTTCGCGACAGCGGGATACGAACCATTGCGAGCGAGGGATTCTGTTGTTACCCCGGCTTTGCAGTGTTTGGTTCGGTACCCGGGCTGAAGGCGGGGGAGAATTTCGTAGGAAGTATGGGGGCGATAGTAGACGAGCACATGGCGTTGGGCGACGCGAATCTAGCTCGCGCCCTCTATCGGCTGTTCATGATTGGGCGCGGGCGATTTATACGCGCGTTTCGCCACTCGCGTAGCATCGGTGTAGGGGTGTCGATCAAGGAACGCTTGGGAGGAGGACTTCAGGAGAACGGCCGTTACTACAAGCGGCTGACGAAAGAAGATATCGGGATGCTGGAAAAAGGCGAACACCTGGCCCGGCAGATCATACAGAACGCCGGCGGCAAGCATATTTTTAAATCACCCGTCAGCGCCTCGCACGTGAGCGGCGTAATTAGAATCAAGGAGCATGTCGACGAGAACCTGCAGACGGAATACGCCAACCTGCATGTCTGTGACAGCTCGGTGCTTCCGGAAAGTTTCAGGGGCGCCCCGACTCTAACCTTGATTTGTTTGGGAAAGTATCTCGCCAACCATTTGCAGTAGCTACAGATCATTTAACTAAATCGAAACACGCAAATTTGGGACACCGGTACAGTACCGCGCTCGTAAGCAAGCGGCTGACTCACCGGCCAGCCGCTTGCTTACGCGCGCGATACTGTACCAACCTCACGTGTTCTGATTTGGAGCCGAATCAGTACCTCTCGCGGTACTGATTCGGCGATCCATAGCTCGGTTAACCTTTTACTGCAATAGTCAGTAACCTGAAGCCGGTATGGAAAATGAAAACGCGGTGGCAGGACCCGGAAATTGGGTCGGGAGGCTTTTCAAAGTCGATGAAAATGCGGCGGCCAAACCCAGGACATTGGTCAGAAGGCTCGTCAAGCCAGTGGCGCAGGTGGGCGTAGCTCTTTTGGCGCTATTTGCCGTCGCGAGCGCGGCCTGGAGATATTCCGGCTCCAATCAATGGGAATTCGCCGAGGAACGGAACGGAGTGAAAGTCTATACCTTGAAAGCGCCCGGTTCGGACCTGTTACAAGTGAAGGGCGTTGTGCGGCTTCGCACGACGCTGGGCGGCGTCGTAAAACTATTGTATGACCCCGTCACGACCAGCGACTACGGGTACCATGAAAAACGTACCATCGAGCAGGTGGACGATTGGCTCGGGTATGCGAGTTTTCGACTCGACTTACCTTTTCCTTTCCAGACGAGGGAATTCGTGGTCAGGTCGCAGATCCATCAAGACCCGCGTACCAAAGAAGTTCTGATAGCGGCCGCCGCGGCCCCGGATAAAGCGCCTCCAAATGACTGTTGCTTCCGTGTGACGGAAATGAACAACACGTGGCGATTTACTCCGCTGGAAAATGGCCAGCTCGAACTTGAATATGTATTTAACACGAATATGGGCGGATTCATGCCGGCTGTGTTGATAAATAGGCGGCGGCCCAAATTTGTGGCCGACGCGCTCTCGAGACTGCAAGGTATGTTGGATAAGAAGAATTATCAAAACGCGAAGCTAGATTTCATACAGGAAAAGTAGCGACCGGGCGTCTTGCGTGATCTGCGGCGTCAGTGGCTATTCATCCATGTGCAAACCGTTGTAGTAGCTAACCTGGAGGCAAATATGCAAAATGAAAATGCGGTGGCCAGACCCGGAACGTGGGTCGGAAGGCTTTTCAAAGTCAATGAAAATGCGGCGGCCAAACCCGGGACGCGGGTCAGAAGGCTGGTCAAGGTCGTGGCGTACGCGGGCGTAGCTCTTATGGCGCTATATATTGCCGTAGGCGCGGCCTGGAGATATTCCGGCTCCAATATATGGGAATTCACCGGGGAACAGAAGGGAGTTAAAATCTATACCTTGAAAACGCCCGGTACGGACCTGATACAAGTGAAGGGCGTTGTGCGGCTTCAGACGACACTGGGCGGCGTCATAAAACTCTTGTACGAACCAGCCACCACCAGCGACTATGGGTATAAGGGATTACGTACCCTCGAGAAAGTGGACCGAAATCTGGAGTATGGGACATTTAAACTCGAATTTCCTTATCCTTTCCAGACGAGGGAATTCGTGGTCAGGTCGTCCCTTCATCAACACCCGCTGACCAAAGAGATTCTGATAGTGGCCGCCGTGGCCCCGGATAAACTCCCTCTAGATGACTGCTGCTTCCGTGTGACGGTAATGAGCAACACGTGGCGATTTACTCCGCTGGAAAATGGTCAGGTCGAACTCGAGTACATAAATAACACAGATATGGGCGGATACATACCCGCTTTGTTGATGAATAAGAAGCGGCCCGAATTTGTGGCCGACGTACTCTCGAGACTGCAAGGTATGTTGGATAAGGACAATTATAAAGAAGCGAAGCTCGATTACATCCAGGAAAAATAGCGCCCTGATGTCGGGCCCAACCCTTCGTCGGCTCCTCACCCTCTATGCCCGGAGCCACGTCACGTACAAACACCTAGACCACCATTTGAGACAGTTCTTGGTGTGAAGCGAGTATCTGATCAACCCGAAGCCTTCATGGCTCTCGTTGACGCGGTTTCGTCAGCGGCCGCAACGGCCGCGCGTTTCCGAGGCCCGGGAGTGCGTGCTCTATGCTTGAAATACTAAATCGTTACGCTCACGGTCTGGCGTCGATTCCGATCCTTCATGCGCTGCGGGATCGCGGCTGTCTGGCGCGATTGGCGGAGGAGGAACCCATCTCCGCGGAGCGACTGGCGCGCGAGTTCTCCGCCAACCGCGCGTATCTGGACGTGGGGCTCAGGATGCTGGTCTGCCTGAACTGGATTCGCCTCGGCGCGGACGAGCGATACGAGGCGACGCCTGAGCTGGCGAGTTCGAAAGTCATTCCCGAGGGGATCATGGACTTGTACCGTTTTCCCTTCAATTCATATGTTCAGGGCGCCGCCGGAGAGTCCCTCGATCCCTGGTTGGAGAGGTCGGAGCGGCGGTGGGACAGCGAACATCCTTATCTCCCGGACTATCTCGACGGCCTGCTAGTCGTCCCGCTGCTACTGTCCCTGCAGGCGCAGGGGCGGCTGGGCGTCGCCGAGGAGAAAGATGTCGGGACGGGCGCCGCGACGCTGCGACTGGATGTCGATCCGGCCGTCCGCCGCAGGGTCGAACGCCTTTTCGTGGCTAAGGGATGGGCGGCCAGGTCCGGCGACGCGCTGATCGTGAATCGGGCCGGCCGTTTCGTCATCGACAGGATTTTCATCAACGGGACCGTGGCGTCCTACCGGCCGATGTTCGATCGCGTGCAGGAGCTCTTGTTCGGGGACGCGGCGGGAGTCTTCGCGCGCGATTCGGCGGGTCACGAAACGCACGTCGATCGGACGATGAACGTAATCGG
>Ga0126377_10000855_pt1 | contig 19311 bp, 15 predicted proteins | sample PanSoiMetPlot_22_FD_92647 | JGI IMG/M metagenome (GOLD analysis project Ga0126377, IMG submission 92647) | Tropical forest soil microbial communities from Panama - MetaG Plot_22 | ecosystem: Environmental > Terrestrial > Soil > Tropical forest > Bulk soil | place: Panama | collected 2016-02-17 | reverse complement strand
CCGTCGGCGGACTCGGCGTCGCCCTGCACGACGGCCGGCTCGCCGGCACCTCCTCCGCAGTGGAGCGTGCAGGGAAGCAGCGCGGCGGCGAGCCAGCGGAGGCGTGCGGGACGCATGCGCGGATCGTAATGGCCGGCCCGCGGGCGGTCGCGCGAAATAGTCGCCGCGCGCGGCTCGTTGAAGGCTCACCGTGCGCCGTTCATTGCTCCCGCTCGCGGCCGCGCTCATCACGCTCGCCCTCGCAGAGCGCCCTGCCCGGCCGTGCGCGGCGGTCGCCGAGGCTGGCCGTACCATCGAGATCGCGGACGAGACCGCGATCATCGTGTGGGACGACGCGCACAAGGTCGAGCATTTCATCCGGACGGCCAGCTTTTCGGCCTCAGCAGGCGTGGACGACTTCGGGTTCCTGGTGCCGACGCCGACGCGCCCGGAGCTGGGCGAGGTGCGGCTCGAGCTCCTCGATCGCCTCCACGCGGCGGTGACGGCGGAGCGCGTGGTCGAGGTGCGGTCCTTTCGCCTGGGCTGCGGGCTCCCGCTCCCCGGGATGGCCAGGGCTCCCGCGAGCGTCGAAGAGCCGCGGGTCCGCGTGCTCGAGCAGGCGCGCATCGCCGGCTACGAGGCGGCCGTGCTCGACGCCGACAGCGCCACCGCGCTGGCGGAATGGCTGGAGCGCAACGACTACGCGAGCCGGCCCGATCTGGCGGCGTGGCTCGCGCCCTACGTCGCGGCGGGCTGGAAGGTGACCGCGTTCCGCTTCCGCCCGTCGGTGGAGGGCGTCTTTCCGACCGCGGCGGTGCTCCTGTCGTTCGCCGCCGAGCGCCCGTTCTTCCCCTACCGCGAGCCGGCCGACGCGACCCCGGGGTCGGCCCGATCGCTGCGCATCTACCTGGTCGCCGGCGGCAAGATGACCGGCAGCCTGGGCGAGCGGGGTGAGCGCTGGCCCGGTCGGCTCGAGTACGCCGGACGGCTGCCCGGGCTGCGCCGCATGCTGGCCGGCGTCCTCCCGGACGGGGCCCTGCCCGACCGGCCCTGGCTGATGTCGTTCGTCGATCTCTCGCGCACGCGGCCGCCGGGCGACCTCTTCTTCTCGCCGGCGGCCGACGCCGCGCCGTTCGCGATCCCGATCGAGGTCGAGGACCGGTGCACCATCCCGCTCGGGCTCCTCGCGCCGGCCGCGCTGATCGGCCTCCTCGGCCTCGGCCTGCGGCGCCGCCGCGCCCGACGGTCCGCCCGGGTCGCCTCGGGCTGACCGGTCGGGGTCGGGCCAGAGGCGCCAAGAAACCGGTTGCCGCGGCCCGGGGAGAGCTTACCGTGGTCGCCATGTTCCGCGAGGACTACGTGATGCGCCTCATCAAGCAGTTCGCCGCGGCCATCGCCCGCATGCTGCGCCTGCGCGAGCAGGGCGAGCACCAGGCGGCGCTCGACGAGGCCAGCCGACTCTACGACGAGCTCTTCACCATCCCGCGCGAGGTCACCGACCGGGTGGACACGCCCACCATGGCCAGCCTGCTGGGGCGCCCCGACAAGATGCGGGCGGCGGCCATGCTGTTCTGGGAGGAGGGGCACATCTACAAGGCCAAGGGCGATCCGCTGACCGCGTTCGCCCGCTACCGGCGGGCGCACGAGCTCTTCCTCGAGGCGCGCGCGGTCGATCGTCAAGATGACGACGACGCGGCGATCCTGGAGCTGTCGCGGGTGGCGCCCGCCCGCGACCTCGATCCGCGCTACCGCCCCGACGACTGATGCGCCGGCCTGGTCGCCGCCTCGGCCTCGGTGTCGCGCTGGCCGCGGCCGGCTCCGTCGCCTCGCTCGGGTGCTCCTCGCCCCGTCCGCCGGCGGCGGGCGCGACGCCGACCCGAAGCGATGCGATCGCCGTCCCGCGCGGCGCCGCGCCGGCGGTCGACGGCGTGGTGGGCGACGCGGAATGGTCCGCGGCGGTCGCCATCCCGCTCGGCCGCGGCGCCATGTTGCGCCTGGTCCACGACGGCGCGCGCGTCTATCTCGGCATCTCCGGCGCGCCGGCCGCGCCCGGCCAGGGCTTCGGCTGCGTGATGATCGCCGGGGCCGATCGGGTCCGCGTCCTCCACGCCTCCTACAAGCTGGGCAGCGCGATCTACGACCGCGGCGCGGACGGGGCGTTCCACCCGCGCTCCACCGACTACGCCTGGAAGGAAGCGGCCACCACGGTGCGCGACGAGGGCTGGATGGCCAGCCTCGCCCGAGCCGGCGACGGCGGCATCGCCCTCGCCTTCCTGGGAGCGGACGACCTGCCGCCCTCCCTCACCTCGTCCGCGCGGGATCTGGAGATCGACGCCGACGGAGGCGGCGACGCGCTGTCGCAGGCGATCGCGGTCATCGACTACAACGGCGACGGCTTTCACGACCTCGCCGTCGGCGCGCCGGAGTCGGGCGCCGACAACAGCGGCAACGTCCACGTGTTCCTCGGCTTCGCCGGCGCCTTCCGCGACGCGTCCCCACCGCGCTCGGTGGGAGACGCCGACGTCGTCCTCACCGCCGGGCCGATGAGCGCGAGCTTCGGCGGCGCGCTCGCCGAGTAGCCGCGCCGCCCAGCACGACCCGACCCGACGCTGCATCGAAGCCGGGATGGCGCCCGACTCCGACCTTGCGCGGCGAGTCCGTCGGCGGGCCCGGAACGCACCGTCGGGCGCCGACTCCTGGCGGCTTCCCTTGCCTTTGCTAACCCGCCGGCTCCCCGCGGTCCCGCTCCGCCTGCGCGGTCATGAGCGCCAGCACGTCCGGATCGCCGGGCCCGCCTCGCCCGGCCAGACCGGCGCGCACGCGGGCGCGGTCCTCGGGCGAGCGGTTCTGGCTCAGCTTGAACTTCCCCTCCAGCCGATCCACGTCGATGACGATGCCGGCGATGCCGGCCAGCAGGCGGTCCACGAACCCGGGCTCGGTCGCCTCCGGCCGCCACGGCGCCGCCGCGCCCGCCTCGAAGCGCGCGCTCAGCTCGCCGACCAGCGCGCGCAGCTCGCCCGCCTCCATGACCCGCGCCGGCCCGCTCGCGTGGACGACCGCGTAGTTCCAGGTCGGCACCTGGCGCGCCGGCTCGCCGTACCAGCGCGGCGTCACGTAGCAGTGCGGCCCGTGAAACACCGCGGTCATGCGCCGCCGCTCCGACGCGAGCCGGGCCAGCGCGTTGGCGCGCGCCACGTGCAGGCGAACGCGCGCGCACGCCTCGTCGACCAGGCACGGGACGTGCGCGATCTCCGGCCCGCCCGCCGGCTCGTCGCCGCCGCCCACGGCCACCACGGTGGCGAAGGGATTCTCGTCGCACAGCGCCCTCGAGCGGGCGCGGTCGTCCTCGGCGAACATCCGCGGCAGGTACATGTCCGTGACTATGGAACGGCGGCCGCCGGCTGGCCATCCGCTTCGCCTGGCCGGGTCGCAGGCTCGGCTATAGTCGCGCGGCGATGACGTCGCCCACCGCAGGCGTTCGACTCGGCGAGGCGTCGGGGCGCTGGGTGATCCTGGCGGCCGTGCTCGGCTCCGGGATGGCGATGCTCGACGCCACCGTGGTCAACGTGGCGCTGCCGGCGCTCGGCCACGACCTCGGCGCCGGGCTCGACGGTCTGCAGTGGACGCTCAACGGATACACGCTCACGCTCGCGTCGTTCATCCTGCTGGGCGGATCGCTCGGCGACCGCTTCGGGCGGCGGCGCGTCTTCGTGATCGGGACGGTGTGGTTCGCCGCCGCCTCGCTCCTGTGCGGCGCCGCGCCCACCATCGAGCTCCTGGTCGCCGCTCGCGCCCTGCAGGGCGTCGGCGGCGCGCTGCTCACGCCCGGCAGCCTGGCGATGATCGCCGGCCTGTTCCGGGGCGAGGAGCGCGGCCGCGCGATCGGCCTCTGGTCGGGGTTCGGCGGCCTCGCAGGCGCGGTCGGGCCGTTCGTGGGCGGGTGGCTCATCGGCTCGGTCGGCTGGCGGTGGATCTTCCTCGTCAACCTGCCGCTGGCGGTGGCGGTGGTCCTCGTCGCGCAGCGCCACGTGCCGGAGACCGCCGATCCGGACGCGAGCAAGAGCCTCGACGGCGGCGGGGCGGCCCTCGGCGCGATCGGGCTGGGCGGCCTCACCTACGCGCTCGTGCGCGCCGGCGAGGACGGCCTGGCCCCGGCGGTCATCGCCTCCGGGGCGATCGGCATCGCCGCCCTCCTCGGCTTCGTCCTGTTCGAGCGGCGCACCCGCCACCCGATGCTGCCGCTCGGCCTCTTCGCGTCGCGGCAGTTCGCGGCCGCCAACGCGGTCACCTTCCTGGTCTACGGTGCGCTCGGCGGCATCTTCTTCCTGTTCGTGGTGCAGCTCCAGGTGGTCGGCGGCTTCTCGCCGGTGCTGGCGGGCGCGTCGCTCCTGCCCATCACGGCGATGATGCTCCTCCTGTCCGGCACGGCCGGCGCGCTGGCGGAGCGGATCGGCCCGCGCCTGCCCATGGCCGCCGGTCCGGCGCTGAGCGCCTGCGGCGTGGCCCTCATGCTCCGCATCGGAGCGCGCCCGTCCTTCCTGGCCGACGTCCTGCCGGCGGTCACGGTCTTCGGGCTCGGCCTCGCGATCAGCGTCGCGCCGCTCACCGCGACGGTCCTGGGCGCCGCCGACGCCCGCTTCGCCGGCATCGCCTCCGGCGTCAACAACGCGGTCGCGCGCGCCGCCGGCCTCCTCGCCGTCGCCGTGCTGCCGCTCGCGGCCGGCCTGCACGGCGACGCCTACCGGCGCCCCGACGCCTTCGCCGGCGGCTTCAGGCTCGCCGCCCTGATCTGCTGCGCCCTCCTCGCCTCCGCCGGCCTCCTCGCGGCCATCGCGATCCGGAACCGCGCGACGGGCGGCGTGGCGGCCGCGCCCGAGGCCACCTCCGCCTCGGGCGGCCCGTCGCGCCTCCACTGCCCGGTGGCCGGCCCCGCGCTCCATCTACCTCCGGAGACGCCGGCGCGCGCAGGCTCGTGAGGCGATGCACAGGTGGACCCGCTGGTCCACTCGCGACGGGTCCGGGCTGGATTTCCGTCCACGCACCACCGCGAGAGCTATTCTCGCCGCGCATGTGCACCGGCTCATCCGCCCGACTCGTCTCCGCCGTGTCTTCGATGGTCGCCCTCGCCGTATCGGGCGCCTGCGGAGACAACCTCTCAGGGGTCGAGGACGGCGAGGGCGGCGGGCGCGCCGACGCGGGCCAGCAGCAGCCCGCGGAGCCGATCCTGTCGCACGAGCCGGCGTGGATCGCGCGCGGCCAGGATGGCGAGGAGTGCTTCGGCAGCTCCTCCGCCATCGCCGATCTCGACGGCGATGGCCGGAGCGATCTCGTGGTCGGCATCCCGCGCTGCCAGACGGCGCCCGCCGACAAGGTCGCCGTCTTCCGCGGGGCCGAGAGCGCGCTGCTGGAGGACGAGGGCACGCGCGCGCAGCTCGACTGGGAGAACGAGAACCCGGTGCCCTTCAACGTCGCGCTGCGCATCGCCACCGGCGACGTCGACGGCGACCGGCGCGCCGACGTGCTGCTGAGCACGCGCGACGGGGCGGCCCTGTACCGCGGCGACCAGGACCTCGCCGCCATGTTCGCGCAGCCGCACTTCCGCCTGCCCGGCGAGAACTTCGGCCCCGCGCTCCTGGCCGACCTCGACGGCGACGGGCGCGACGACATCGCCGCCAGGATCGGCGGCGAGACCACCGTCTTCCTGACCACCGACGGGGACCAGGGCCCCGTGTTCACGCAGACCCGGACGCTGACCGCCACCCCGGGCGGCGCCGGCGACGTCGACGCCGACGGCAAGGACGATCTGTTCGTCGAGGCCCCGGACGGGACGGTCCAGCTCTACCTGGGCTGTGACGGCGAGCTGCCGGCATGCGACGGCGGCCTGGGCAGCGAGCCGGCCTGGAGCGTGGTCGGCTCGCTGCAGGGCGCCGGCATGGACATCGACGGCGACGGCCGCGCCGACGCCGTCCTCGGCGACTTCGGCCGCATCGCCGTCCACCTCACGAGCCAGGCGGACGACCTGCTGCCCGATTCGCCCGGCTGGGAGGAGCAGGGCGACGCCAACTTCCTCGGTTTCGGTCGGTCCATCGCCGCGCCGGTCGGCCTGCTCGGCAGCGGCAGGCAGCTCCTGGTCGGTGCGACGGCGCGGGTCTATCTCTATCGCGTGCCGGAGGGCCCGTTCGACGATCTGGCCCCGGTGTGGGCCTTCCCGGAGCCCGACAGGCTGACGGCCGACTGGCCGATCGATCTCAACTTCGCCGTGGTCGCCGCCGGCGACCTCGACGCCGACGGATACCAGGACTTCGTGGTGTCCGGCTCCTCGCTGACCGGCGGCGTGGCCATGGTGTTCACCGGCGGCGCGCTGCCCGACGACGCACCGGCGCCCTCCATCCCGGAGGCGCTCGCGTGCGGGCCGCTGACCGGCGGCACGGCCGATCTCACCGTCGACGCCGACGTGATGGCCCGCTCGCTCCTGATCACGACCGAGCCGTTCGCGGAGGACTCCTGCGAGGTGAGGGAGGCCTGCGTGAACGCGCCCGGCGATCGCAAGCTGCTCCGCTTCAGCGTGTCCATCGAGAACCTCGGCGCGGGCGACGCGATCGTGCCGGGGCCGGAGGAGGCGCCCGACCTCTACCAGTTCGACGAGTGCCACGGGCACGATCACCTGATCGGCTTCTCCAGCTACCGCCTGGTCGGCGCCGACGGCACCGAGGTGATGGGGCACAAGCAGGGCTACTTCATGGTCGACGTCGCGCCCTACTGCGCCGAGAGCGGCCCCCCGGTCGACCACTTCCCGTCGCAGGGGGTCTCGGCCGGCTGGTCGGACGTGTACATCGCCGACTACCCCTGCCAGTGGATCGACATCACCGGCGTGCCGGACGGCACCTACGAGCTGCACGTGAGCGTCGACGACGCCGACGTCGTTCCGGAGGCGGACCAGCTGCCCAACGAGGTGGCCATCAGCGTGAGGATCGCCGGCGACCAGGTCACGGTGCCCCGGCGCTGAGCGCGCCGGCCGACGGGCGCCCCCGCCGCACCGTCTCCAGGCGCCAGGCGATCAGTCGAGCGAGTCCGGGCTGGGCACCATGTCGCCATCATCCGGTCGCGCGGCCGCGCCGAGCGGACGAGCGGCCGCTCCCCAGCTCTGGGCCGCGTATTGCCGCAGCCGGTACTGGAGCGTGCGGACCGAGATGCCGAGCAGCTCGGCGGCCCGCGACGTGCACCCTCCCGTCCGCTCCAGCGCCGACATGATGGCGCGGCGCTCGATATCGGCCAGCTTGAGGGTGCCGCCAGGAGCGTCGTCGTCCGCGCGGTCCGCCGGCAGGGCGGGCGCGACCGAGGACGGGAGGTCCTCGGCGACGATCTGGTCCTCGCGGCAGAGGACGACCGCGCGCTCGATCGCGTTCTCCAGCTCGCGGACGTTGCCCGGCCAGCCGTGGCGCATGAGCCGGCGCATCGCGCCGGTCGAGAACCCGCGGATGTCGCGGTCGTTCTGCGAGGCGACCTTGCGCAGGATGTGCGCGGCCAGGAGCGGAATGTCCTCGCTCCGCTCTCGCAGGGGCGGCATCGCGATCGGAACCACGTTGAGGCGGTAGAAGAGATCCTCGCGGAACGACCCGCGCCGCACGCGCTCCACGAGATCGGCGTTGGTCGCGGCGACGATCCGGACGTCGACCCGGATCGTCTGGTTGCCGCCCACCCGCTCGAACGCGCGCTCCTGCAGGAAGCGAAGCAGCTTGACCTGGGTCGACGGGGCGATGTCGCCGATCTCGTCGAGGAACAGCGTGCCGCCGTCGGCCTGCCGGAAGCGGCCGTCGCGCGCCGCGTCGGCCCCGGTGAAGGATCCGCGCTCGTGCCCGAACAGCTCGCTCTCGAGCAGGCTGTCGGCCAGAGACGCGCAGTTGAGAACCACGAACGGGCCGCCGGCGCGCGTCGAGTGGTGGTGGACGGCCGCCGCCATCAACCCCTTGCCGGTGCCGCTCTCGCCGGTGATGAGCACGGTGGCCCGCGACGGCGCCACCTGCCGCAGGGTGGCGACCGCGAGCTGCATCGGCGCGCTCGAACCGATGATATCCGGCGCCAGGATCGGATCATCGCGGCGCTCCTCGACGAGGCCGGCGTCGCGGAGGCGCAGGCGCTGCTCCACCAGCGGCTCGACCACGTGCATCAGATCCTCGATGTGGACCGGCTTGGCCACATAGTCGCGCGCGCCCTGCCGCATGGCCAGCACCGCGTCCTCGATCGCGCCGAACGCGGTCATGACCACCGCGACGCGGTGCGGATCGAGCGCGATCGCCTTGCGCACGAGCTCGAGACCGTCCATGCCCGGCATCCTCACGTCGGTGAGGAGCAGGTCCGGATCGAACTCCGCCAGCTTCGGCAGCGCCTTGAAGCCGTCTCTCGCGGTCTCGACCGCGTATCCCCGGCGGCGCAGGAGCTGACCCAGGGCGAGCCGCGCATCGGTGTCGTCCTCGACGACAAGAATGCGGCCCCGCTGCCTCACCCCTCGACCCATCGGCCCCGACACGCCGACATCTATACGCCCAAACCCGCGACGAGGGCAGAAGAACCGCGATCCGGGGGGACCTCCCGGCCGCGACGGATGCCATGCCGCGCCTCCGTTGACCCCGCGATCGCCGCATGTCACATGAACGGGGAAGCGTTCGCGCGTGTGCCCGAGCGTCCAGAGCCGTGTCGATGGGGCCACGGAAGACGCGAGGTGGGTGACAGTTCCGGGATCAGGCTGAGCCCCAGAGCCTGCGGCCGCTGCCCCGAACGGCCCGACGGCGAGGTGGAGGACCATGGCGAGGAAGGGGAAGACGACGGGGGTGCGCGGCAAGGACGGTCCGCTCGCGAGGTCGGACGGCGGGTCCCAACCGATTGATTCCGCGGGCGTGCTCGAGCGCTACAGCTCCGGCGCGTCCGCCCAGAGAGGGTTTCCCATCGTGGGGCTGGGCGCCTCGGCCGGTGGGGTCGACGCGGTCTCCCAGCTGCTCGCGCGCCTCGCGGAGCCGACCGGGATGGCCTTCATCGTCATCCAGCACCTCGCCCCCAGGCAACCGAGCCTCCTGCGCGAGACCCTGGCCCGCTCGACGCGCATGACCGTCGTGGATGCGGCGAACGAGATGCTGGCCGAGCCGGATCACGTCTATGTCATTCCGCCGGGCATGGAGATGTCTCTGCGCGGCCGGCAGCTGGTCGTGGCTCCACGACAATCGCCGACCATGCACAACTCGATCGACGTGTTCTTTCGCGCGCTCGCCCTCGAGCAGCGAAACCGCGCGGTCGGCGTCCTCCTGTCAGGCACCGGCTCCGACGGGACCGAGGGTCTGCGGGCCATCCGGGCGGAGGGCGGGATCGCCCTGGTGGAGGAGCCGCGGTCCGCCCGCTTCCCGGCCATGCCGGAGAGCGCGATCGCCGCCGGCGCGGTGGACCACGTCCTGACCATCGAGGAGCTCGCCCGCGAGCTCGTCCATCTCAGCCGCCAGGCGTACCTCGTGTCGACGGACGCCCTGCTGTCGGGTGAGGACGCCGAGCCGGAGCAGGACGAGCTGCTCCAGCGCGTGCTCGAGCGAGTGCGCGCCAGCTCTGGCGTCGACTTCTCGGAGTACAAGACGACGACGATCAGGCGCCGGATCGCTCGTCGGATGCTGCTGCGCCGGAGCGAGACCGTGTCCGACTACCTGGCGCTCCTCGAGGTCGACTCCGACGAGACCGGAGCGCTGTGCCGCGACATCCTCATCCACGTCACCGGGTTCTTCCGCGACAAGGCCGCCTACGCTGCGCTCGAGGGGCTGGTCATCCCCAAGCTCCTGGAGCAGCACGCCGACGGCTCGTCGATCCGCATCTGGGTGCCCGGCTGCTCGACCGGCGAGGAGCCCTACTCGATCGCGATCTCCGTGCTCGAGGCGCTCGGCAGCGACGCGGCGCGCGTGCCGGTGCAGATCTTCGGCACCGACCTCAGCTCCGAGATGATCGACCGCGCGCGCTCCGGCTTCTATCGCGACAGCGCGGTCACCGCCGTGACGCCGGAGCGCCTCGAGCGCTTCTTCGTGCGCGCCGACGGCGGGTACCGGGTCGGCAAGCTGGTGCGCGAGAGGTGCGTGTTCGTGCGGCACGACCTCGTCCGAGATCCACCGTTTTCCCGGCTCGACCTCATCAGCTGCCGCAACGTGCTCATCTACTTCGGGCCGCTCCTCCAGAAGCGGGTGGTGCCGCTGTTTCACTACTGTCTGCGTACGGGCGGCTTCCTCCTGCTCGGGCACGCCGAGTCGGTCGTCGGATTCACGGAGCTCTTCACGCCGGCCGACAAGAGCAGCAGGCTGTTCTCGCGGCGCGAGGCCCCGCAGCGCGTGAGCTTGCCCTCACCGCTCCTGGCCGGCGCCGGTCCGCCCCGCGCGCCCGCCCTGGTGGGCGGAGTCGGCCCGGCCGCGCTGACCACATTGCAGAAGCGAGCTGACGACATCCTGGTCGGGCGCTACGCGCCGCCGGGCGCCCTCGTCGATGGGACCATGCAGGTCATCCATCTGCGCGGACGGACGAGCCCGTACCTGGAGCTGCAGCCCGGTCACCCGGACCTCCATCTGCTCAAGCTGGCGCGCGAGGAGCTGGTGCCGGTCCTGCGCTGGGCGGTGCAGAAGGCCAAGCGCGAGATCGGCCCGGTCCGGCGCGAAGGGATCGAGCTGCGGGACGACTACGGTGTCCGGCGGGTGAACGTCGAGGTCATCCCGGTCTCCGACCTGCCATCCGGGGAGCCGTGCTTCCTGGTCCTGTTCGAGGGCGCCGGGTCCGCGGACGCGCCGCCGCCCGTGCGCCCGCTCCCCGCCGAAGCGGTCGCGGACGGCCACGAGCGCGAGATCGCGTTCCTTCGCGAGGAGGCGGCCGCCGCCGGCGAATACTTGCAGTCGCTGCTCGACGAGCGGCAGCGCATGAACGACGACCTCACCTCCAGCAACGAGGAGCTGGTGGCGAGCAACGAGGAGCTGCAGAGCACCAACGAGGAGCTCGAGGCCGCCAAGGAGGAGCTGCAGTCCTCCAACGAGGAGCTGACCACCGTCAACGATGAGCTGCAGCTGCGCCACCAGGAGATCAACCAGGTCAACAGCGACCTCGTGAACGTCCTGGCCAGCGTGGACATTCCGATCGTCATCGTCGGCGGCGACCGGAAGGTCCGGCGGTTCACGCCCCAGGCCAGGGCGCTCATGCACCTCATCCCGAGCGACGTCGGGCGTCCGCTGGACGAGATCAAGCTCAACATCGACCAGGGCGATCTCGACCGGCTGGTGTCGGAGGTGCTCGACACGCTCACGCCGAGAGAGCTCGAGGTGCGCGACCGCGAGGAGCGGTGGCACCGCCTGCGCATCCGCCCGTACCGCACGGTGGACGGCCGCCTGGACGGGGCGGTGCTGTCGCTGACCGATATAGACCGCCTGAAGCGCACGGCAGGTGACGCCACCGCGGCCCTCGATCTGCTCGCCGCGATCATGGAGACCATGTGCATGCCGGTCGTGGTGCTCGACGACAGTCTGCGGCTGCGCTCGGCCAACCGGGCCTTCTCGACGGTCTTCGGCGAGGTCGCCGGCGAGGCGGTGGGGACCGGCTTCTTCGCGCTCGGCGGGGGGCGCTGGAACGTCCCCGAGCTGCGCACCGCGCTCGATGGCCTGCTCGCCGAGGGAGGGGACCGCGCGCTGGAGATCGAGATCGAGGCGCCCGCGGGGCGGCGCCGCTCGGTCGCGGTGGCCGCCAGCACGCTCCGGTGGCATGGGGATCCGCCGCTCGTGCTGCTGACGCCGGTGGACGTCACGGACCGGGCCAGGCTGCTCGCCGCGGCGGAGGAGGCGCGGGCGGAGGCGGTGCGCGCCAACCGCACCAAGGACGTCTTCCTGGCCACCACGTCGCACGAGCTCCGCGCGCCGCTGCACGCGATCACGCTGCAGGCGGACCTACTGCTCGACGGCGCCGCGGCGGACGCGGAGCAGGCCCTGCGCGCGGCCGAGCGCATCGCGCTGGCGGCGCGCGCGCAGGAGCGGATCATCAGCGACCTCCTCGATGTGTCGGCGATCGTCGCGGGCAAGATCTCGCTGCAGCGCCAGCCGGTGGATCTGTCCGCCGTGGTGGCGGCCGCCATCGACGGCATCCGCGGCGCGGCCGAGCGCAAGGGGATTCGCCTCACGAGCCAGCTCGGCGCCTCGGTCGGCCGGTTCGTCGGTGACGCGAATCGCCTGCGCCAGATCGTCGCGAACTTGCTGACCAACGCGGTCAAGTTCACGCCCGCGGGCGGCGAGGTGACGCTCGCGCTCGAGCGCCGCGGCGGCCAGGCTCGCATCACGGTCAGCGACACCGGGGAGGGCATCGCGCCCGACTTCCTGCCGCACGTGTTCGACCGATTCGAGCAGGCGGACAGCTCGCGGGCGCGGAACCACGACGGCCTCGGCCTGGGCCTGGCGATCGTGCGCGACCTGGTCTGGCTGCACCACGGGACGGTGCGGGCCGAGAGCGGCGGGGCGGGCAAGGGGGCGACGTTCACGGTCGACCTCCCGCTGGCCGACGACGAGCTGCCCGACCGTCGGCCGGACGAGGTCGGCGACAGCATCGACACGAACCCCTTCGGCTACGAGCTCGATCGCCCCGCGGGGGCCGCGGCTCACGCGCGCCCGGACGGCAACCTCGAGGGCATCCGCGTGCTGGTCGTGGACGACGATCAGAGCTCGCGCGAGGTGCTGGTCGACATCCTGCGCCTGCGCATGGCCGACGTGATGGCCGTCGAGTCGGCCGAGCAGGCGCTGCACGCGCTGGCGAGCTTCCGCCCGGACGTCATCCTGTGCGACATCGCGATGCCGGGCGAGGACGGCTACAGCCTGATCCGGCGCATCCGCGCGCTCGCCCCCGAGCAAGGCGGTCGCGTCCCGGCGGTCGCGCTGACCGCGCTGGCGACCGAGACCGATCAGGGCCTCGCGCTCGAGGCGGGCTTCGACCATCACATCGCAAAGCCGAGCCCGGCCGCCATCCTGTGCGAGATGGTGCGGCAGCTGGTCGGCCCGCCGCCGAACGCACCGGCGCTCGACTGACACCGGCCCGCGCGGCGATTCACGCGCCGGCGTGCTGGCGCCACTGCCAGTGCTGGCGCAGCGTCTTGACGACGCCCTTCATGTAGCTCTCGATCTTCTGGGCCACGTACGGGCGCTGCTCGGGGACGAAGTCGGCCTCGACGGAGAGCCGGGTGGTCCAGTAGCCCCGCGCGGTGGCCTCGTACTCGCGCAGGAGGGCGAGCGGCACGTCGTTGCGGTCGCGGTACTGGTGGATGGTCGTGAGCGCGCGGGTCATCGACTCCCACAGCGGCAGCGCCTGGCGCTCGGCCATGTGCATGCCGCCGACCGAGGCGAACGCGCGCAGCGCCTGCCCGGGCTCGATCGTGTTCACCGCCCGGCAGTAGCCGCACTCGACGTTGAGCGCCATGCCGGACAGCTGGATGCGGTCGAGCGGCGCGCCGCAGTGGGTGCACGCCCGCGTGCGCGCGTCGGCCGCGATCGCGCGCTGGCGCATGATCTCGGCGGCGGCGGCCAGGGTGAGGCGGTACGCCCGCGTGTAGCGGATCTCGATCTCGCCGGTCGCCCGGTCGCGCTTGGCGCCCTCCTGGAACATGAGGCCCTCGGGCAGGCCGTCGGCGGCGGAGAGCTCGTCGCTGATCCGGTTCCAGGCGTCCGCGATCTGATCGCGGTGCTGGTGCATCTGGTGCTCGACCGCGCCCCACGGCTGCACGAGCGGCGTGAGGTCGGAGCCGATGCGCAGGATCACGGCCTGGCTGCCGGCGGCCGCCTCGGCCAGGATCGCGTCGACCCGCGCCAGCACGTCGGCGATGATCGCATTCCATCGCTCGATGATTCGCTGCGCCTGCATGTGTGGCTGCATGTGCATATGCATCCTCCTCTCTCAGCCAGCCGGGAAGAACGGCGTCCCGCAGTAGCCGCAGCGGCCGTACAGGCTCTCGCGCTGCCTCGGCGCGCCGCACGAGCGGCAGGTGAGGACCGCCACCGACGGGCCGGACCCGGCCGGCGAGTCCGGCCGCGCCGGCAGGCCGGCCGCCGCGCGCGCGAACAGCGAGCCCAGGTCCATCGTCGGCGTCACCCGCGCGATGTACGCCTCGGTCTCGTCCCGCACGAAGTCGACCAGGCGCCGGCGGCGGAAGTCCCACATCGCCTCGCTCTCGCCCGGGTGCTCCGGCGGGAGCCGCGCCTCGAACGCGGCCTCGAGCGCGAGCAGCACCTGGCGCACGTCCGACGGATGGGCCGCGTCACCGACGTGCGGCGCGGAGGCCGGCGCCTCAGGGATCCAGGCCCGCCGCAGCCCGTCCCACTCCGCCGGATGCCGGCCAGCCGCCGCGGCGGTGGCGAGGATGTGGCTCAGCCAGCGCTCGAACTCGATCGCGAGGGCGTCGCCCCCTCCGGGCACGTCGCTCACGCCGGCGCCTACCCCGAGTACTTGGCCCGGTACATGTCCGCGTACTGCGTGTAGAGCTGGTGGTACTTCATCGCCTCCTGCTGCATGCGCTTGTTCCAGAACATGCCGACGTTGCTCCAGTCGAGCGCCGACATCCCGAAGTGGGCGAGGACCGCGCTGGCGTCGTAGCCCCGGCTGGCACCGGCGCTCATGGCCTCCTGGATCTCGACGAAGCGCTCGAACGGGACCGGCTCGCCGCCCAGGTCTCCGCCGACCCCGACCGCGGCCGCCTGGGCCGCCTGGCCGCCGTACTGTCCCTGCGACGCGCCGGCGAACGCGTTGCCGTAGGCGGTGGCGATCGCGCCGCTGGTGTCGGTCGTCATGCGCTGCATCCACTCGGCGCTGACCCGGTCCCACTTCGGCCGGTCCATGCCGGCGCGCGCGATGAGCGCGTCGATGTTGCCGCCGCCGGCCAGCGACGCCTGCACGTGGGCCCACTGCTCCATGGTCACGCCCTCGACCGGATCGAGCCCGCCGCCGCCCCCGCCGCGCCCGGTCATGGCGCCGGCCTTCTCGCGCATGATGCGCTCGCGCGCGACGCCGCTCAGGCGGAACTCGAGGTCGGTCGGGTCCTGGCGCAGGTGGGCCGCCCACGACGCAACGCCCCAGCCGCGAAACGCCTCCCAGTGCCCGCCGTCGCGGAAGCCGAACACGCGGATGAGCAGGACCTCCTCGGGATCGAGCGGGCGGCCGTCCTCGTCATGGATGGGCTCGAGGTCCTCCTCGTCGGCGTTCATCAGGCGATCGCGCACGCTCTCCAGCTGGTAAAACCAGTCCTCGACGGACAGGCCGTTCCAGCCCTGGGGCATCGGATAGACGTTTCCATTCCACTGGAATTGGCTCATGGGGCTCCTTGCAGACTCCGGGCAATCGCCGCCCAACGCGGCAGAGGTCGAAGTTATTCGACGGCCGACGGAGCCGGCTTCCCCGCCCCGGTGGAGTTTCGCGTCTCGTCCGTCCCGCCGGGGCGGGCGCGATGTTGCGCGGGCCGCCGCTACCTCGGGTACCAGGGGGGAATCGCGGCCGAGTGGTTGATCCACACCGACTTCGCGTGGGTGTACTCGTGCATGGCGTCGAAGCCCATCTCGCGGCCGTAGCCGGAGCCGCGCACGCCCCCGAACGGAGAGCCGGGGTTGACCCGCTTGTACGAGTTGACCCAGACCATGCCGGCAGCGAGCGCGCCGGCCACGCGGTGGGCGCGCCCGAGATCCGCGGTCCACAGGCCGCCGCCCAGCCCGTAGTCGGTCCCGTTGGCCAGCGCGATCGCCTCGTCCTCGCCGCGGAAGGTCGTCACGGTGACGAACGGGCCGAACACCTCCTCGCGGCACACGCGGTGCTCCGGCCGGGCGCGCACCACGGTCGGCTCGATGTAGTAGCCGGCCGCCAGATCGCCGCGCTCCGCCGGCGGACCGCCGCCGAGCAGGACCTCGCCCCCCTCGTCGCGCGCGACCTCGACGTAGGCGAGCACGCGGTCGCGGTGGACGGCCGACGTGAGCGGGCCCATCTCGGTCGCCGGATCGAGCGGGTCGCCGACCCGGATCGAGCGCGCCAGGTCGAGGAAGCGCGCGAGGAAGCGCTCGGCGATCCCCTCCTCGAGCAGCAGGCGCGATCCCGCGATGCAGGCCTGGCCCTGGTTGTGGAACACGGCGAAGGCGGCGCCGTTGACCGCCGCGGTGAGGTCGGCGTCGTCGAAGACGATGTTGGCCCCCTTGCCGCCCAGCTCCAGCTGCACCCGCTTGAGGTTGCCGGCCGAGGCCTCGACCACCGCGCGGCCCGACGCGGTCGATCCGGTGAAGGAGACCTTGTCGATGTCCGGGTGGCGCGCGATCGCGGCCCCGGCCGCCGCGCCGACTCCGGGCACCATGTTGACCACGCCGGCGGGGAACCCGGCCTCGCCGGCGAGCTCGGCCACCACCAGCGACGTGAGCGGGGTCAGCTCCGACGGCTTGTAGACCACCGTGTTGCCCGCGGCCAGCGCAGGGCCGAGCTTCCAGCTGGTGAACATGAGCGGGAAGTTCCACGGCGTGATCTGCCCGACCACGCCGACCGGCTCGCGCGTCACGTAGTTGAGGAAGCCGGGTTCGACCGGGATGACGTCGCCGTGGTGCTTGTCGGCCATGCCGGCGAAGTAGCGGAACGTGGCCACCGTGCGCGGCACGTCGAGCACTCGCGAGTCGCGGATCGGGTGGCCGGTGTCCGCGCTCTCGAGCCGGGCCAGCTCGTCGCCCCGCGCCTCGATGAGATCGGCCAGCCGCGCCAGCAGGCGCCCGCGCTCGGCCGCCGGCGTGCGGCTCCAGCCCGGGAACGCGCGGCGGGCGGCAAGGGCCGCGCGGTCCACGTCCTCCTCGCGCGCCTCGGCGACCCGGGCCAGCAGGCTGCCGTCGTGCGGGTTGACGACCGGCAGGGTGCCGCCGCCGGCGGCGTCGACGAAGCGGCCGTCGATGAAGAGCTGCGCCCGCATCGCGCGGCTAGAACTTGACCGGGTTCCTGGGCGCCTTGCCCTCGCTGATGAGCCGGGGCAGATCGGAGGCCGCGTTCTCCCACACCAGCAGCATCGATCGCTTGGGCGCGTAGCCCTGGTGGCGGATGTCGGCCGGCATGGCGGCGACGTCGCCCGCCTTCATGGTCACGCGGGCGCGCGGCTGGCCGGTCTCCTTGTCCTGCACGTCCCAGCTGATCTCGTCCGACAGCTGCACGAACCACTCGACCCGGTCGTTGCCGTGCAGGATGGGCAGGATGTACTCCTCGCTGGTCGGGCACATCAGGCTGTCGGCCACCACCGAGCAGACCGACGGGTTCCAGGTGACGTCGGAGCGCGACAGATAGGCGAACAGGTTGAAGGCCGACACCTGGCCCTCGAAGCCGGGCTCGGCGTGGACCTCGGGCTCGTCCTGCGCCACGTCGGCGAAGTGGCGGTTGACCGGGTAGCCGGCCGCGTCGGTGCGGCGCGGCGCGTCGCCCGGCAGGCCCACCATGCGGCGGGCCGCGACCCGCTCGCGCCCGATCGCCTTGCGGCTGTCGCCGCGCTTGACCCCGAACGGGCTGCCGGTCTCGCCCGGCGCGGCGAACGGATCGAAGCCCTCGATGCACCAGTCGTCGAGCATGGCGCGGAAGGCGGCCATGAGCTTGGCCGACTCGAAGGTCTCGTTGTAGTCGGCCTTGCTGGCGCGGAACGCCTGGTTGAAGCGCCCCACGAACATGTCGACCGTGCCGTAGTGGTTGAAGGTGCCGAACACGGTGTCGAAGTTGACGAGGCCGTAGAAGAAGGCCCACGCCACGTCGCGCTGCAGCGCGCGCAGGAACGCGTCGACCGACATCTGATGCTGTCCCTTGGGACAGCGGATGTAGGCGAAGTACTCGTCGCGGCGGAACTCGAAGCCGCCGATCGCGAAGCTCTGGTAGCCCGCTTCGTTGGTCCTGGACATGGCGCGCTCCCGTCAGGCGGTGATGCAGATGTCGGCCCAGCGCTCCACCGTCTGGGCCCCGAGGATGGTCTGGAGGAGGAGGACGCTCGGCTCCGCGGCGCGCAGCTGATAGCCTGCGCCGACCGGAAGCAGCGACAGGTGACCGCGCCGCGCCATGATGCGCCCCATCGCCGCGCCGCGCGGCTCGCCCGCCAGGAGCGTGGTGCCGCGCGTCCCGGCCGGCACGCGCGCCGACTCCTCGAGCTGGCGCAGGGTGACCTCGACGGCGCCGTCCATGACGAGGGCGAACTCGTCGTGCGCGGCCGCGTACCACGGCGACGTGCCCTCCGCGCGGACCGCCTCGAGCACGTACTCCATGTTGCGCGCGACCGCGACCTTCTCCCACGGCCGCGCCCGCGAGGCGACCTCGAACACGTTCGAGAAGGCGTAGTTGCCGGGGTCGTCCCGGATGATCTGGATGCCGCCCTTCTCGAACTGCTTCAACGACCCGAACACGGTGCGAATGGCCATTCCAGTCCTCCGCTCGGCGCTCTGGGGGGTGTTGCCGTTGCGTGCGATAATCGCACACAGGTTCGATACTCGAACAAAGCGTAGTTGAGCCGCGATCCATGTCAAGCAGCCGCCAGCGCCACAAGGCGCCCGAACCGTCGCCCGACTTCGTGCAGTCGCTCGCCCGCGGCCTGTCGGTGATCGAGGCGATGGGCGCGTCGAGCGGGCCGATGACCCTCAGCCAGGCCGCCGCCGCGACCGGGCTGAGCCGGGCCGCCGCCCGCCGCCTGCTCCTGACCCTGACCGACCTGGGCTACGTGTCCGCCAGCGGCCGCAACTTCTCGCTGACCCCGCGCGTCCTCGGGCTCGGCTACTCCTACCTCGCCTCGCTGCCGCTGGCCCAGGTGGTGCTGCCGCCCATGGAGCGCCTGGTCGAGGAGGTGCACGAGTCGTCGTCGGTCTCGGTGCTCGACGGCGACGAGATCGTGTACGTCGCGCGCGTCCCGACCAAGCGCATCGTCACCGTCAACCTCGTCGTCGGGGCGCGCCTGCCCGCCTACGTGACGTCGATGGGGCGGGTGCTGCTGGCCGCGCTGGACCCGTGCGAGCTCGACGCATACTTCGCGCGCGTCGCGCCCGCCAGCCACACCAGCCGCACGGTCACCGGCCAGCCCGAGCTGCGGCGCATCCTGGCCCAGGTCGCACGCCAGGGCTGGGCCCTGGTCGACCAGGAGTTCACCGACGGCGTCCGCTCGATGGCGGTGCCGCTGCACGACCGCGGCGGCCGGGTGGTGGCCGCCATGAACGTGAGCAGCGCGCTGACCGGCCGCGCCCAGCTTCAGAAGGACGTGCTGCCGCGGTTGCTCGCGGCGGCGTCGGAGATCGACGCGTCGCTGCGGCACCGCTGAGGCCAGTCGAGGGT
>Ga0126377_10000854_pt1 | contig 19322 bp, 30 predicted proteins | sample PanSoiMetPlot_22_FD_92647 | JGI IMG/M metagenome (GOLD analysis project Ga0126377, IMG submission 92647) | Tropical forest soil microbial communities from Panama - MetaG Plot_22 | ecosystem: Environmental > Terrestrial > Soil > Tropical forest > Bulk soil | place: Panama | collected 2016-02-17 | reverse complement strand
TCGCGATCGCCGATGGCAATAATTCCGGCTGGCGCGCAATCAATATCGCCGAGGCGCTCGGCGCCAGGCGAATCTTATTGATCGGCTTCGACCAGCACGTCAAAGCCGGCGTCCATTGGCACGCGCCCTACCCCAAACCCTTGCGCAATCCCGCTCACGCGCAGGCGGTTCTATGGCGACAACTGATTGAAAAAGTCGCTGGCGGTTTCGCCAAGCGCGGCGTCGAGGTGCTCAATTGCACGCCGGGCTCGGCGCTCGAGTGCTTTGCAAAAACGGATCTGCGCGATGCCTGTAATGCTCACGAGCAAAGCCGAACCGATCGATAAGGATCTCGCGCTTTATCTCGGCGAGCTCGCCGGGCCGGAACAATCGGCACGGTTTGCAGAGCTCGCCCGCGGCTACATCAACGAGGCCAGCGCGCAAAACGAGCACGCCCTCGGCCGCCGGCCGGTCAAGCGAACATTCGTTGACGGCCGAGCCGAGGCACCGCTCGAGAGCATTCGGCCGAATGGTGTGATCCACGTCGAATTCGAGCTCATTCTCGACGTGCTGAAATTTATCGCGATAACGCTCGAGGCTTATTCGCCGGTGAAAACGGGACGCTACAAAAAATCCCACGCGCTGTTTGCCGACGGCCGCGAGATCTCGCTCGAGACATTGATCGCGCAGCCGACGATCAGGCTTGCGGACGAGTATGTGTTTCTAAACACCGTGCCATATGCGCGTAAGATCGAGCGCGGCCTATCGCCCGAGGCACCGGACGGCGTTTATGAAGCGACGAGCAAACTCGCCAGGAGTCGATTTTCCAATATCGCCAAAATCTCGTTCACTTATCGGGGTGTCGCCGCGGCCGAACGCGGAAGCCGGCGCCACGGCACCGGCCTCGGGCTGCGCCAGAACCGCTCGCCAGCGGTCATCGTGAGGACGTTCTAAAATGCCGGCAACCGCCGTCGCTGATCGCTTTGAACGGCACCTCGTCGAAAACTGGACGGCGACGCCGATCATACCTTACGACACGATCGCCGAACCGCCGGCGGACGTGCCGGCGTTTCTCGTGCAGCAATATCCCGTCGTGCTCGGCGAGCAACAATTTCTCGGCCGGCACTATCACGAGCGCGGCACTTATCGCCTTGTTCTCAACGTGCGGCGCGGGATCGGCTTTCGCCAGGGTTGCCTATGGCAAGACGAGCTGATCAATCTGTTTCGCGATTTTCGGTTCGGCGACATCGCGCTGCAAACGGTCGGCGTTCCCGACGGCGCGATCATCGATGACAATTCCGAGCTCGGCGATTGGATCGTTTATTCGATCCTCGTCGAGTATCTGTATCAATACGACGCCGCGATCCCGACGACGATCGTCGCGGCCGCAGGCTTCGCCGGCGGATCCGGCACCTAAGCAAAACCGAATCTGACTCAAGTCGAGTCCACTCTCGCGAGATGCGCCCACTCGCGAGCGCGTGAATTCGTGCGCGGCGCAGCAACGGAAGGAGTCCCCAAATGGGCGACATTACAACTGCATCGGGTACGCAAGTTTATATCGGGCCGGCGGTGACGACCGCGCAGGCTGATACGCTGGTCGAGTTCCAGGCGCTCTCAAACTGGATTCCAATCGGCCTCGTCGAGAGTGTCGGCGAGTTCGGCGACGAGGCGGCCGACGTGACGTTTGCCGCGATCGGCGACTCGCGCACGCGGCACGCGAAAGGGGCGCGCGACGCGGGAACGATGACCGTCACTTGCGGCCACGATCCGACCGACATCGGCCAAGCCGCAATGGAAGCGGCCGAGCAAACGAACAATATTTTCGCTTTCCGCGTGACGTTGCCGGATGGGCCTGCGGGCTTTTCCGACACCGAAATTTATTTCCGCGGGCTCGTTCGCTCGCGGCGAAAAAATATCGGCACAAACGACAACGTGATCCGCAACACTTACGCGGTCGGCGTGAATAGCGAACTGTTCACGGCGCTTGCCCAATCGCAATAAGCGACTCGAGTCGAGTCGCAATTCAGGAGGACCAGGCAATGAAGCTAACCGAGCTCGCGGTCGACGCCGGCCGCGGCGAGCAAGGCGCGTGGGTCGACGAGATTCCAGAAATGGAAGGCTTGCGACTCAAGGTGCGCAGCGATCGCAATGCCGACTGGCGTCGACTGCAAATGAAACTCATGGAAGCGATCCCGCGCAAGAAGCGCATGGGCGGGCGCATCGATCCCGACGAGATGGACAAGATCTTGTCGAGGTGCATGTTGAATACTTGTTTGCTCGATTGGGACGGGCTCGAGGGTGACGACGGCAAGCCGATCCCATACTCGCGCGACATGGCGGAAAAACTTTTATTCGAGCCTGAATATCGGCGTTTCCGCGACTCGGTTGCGTTTGCCGCGAGTATCGTCGCCGAAAAAACGGACGAGAGGCGCGACGACGCCGCGGGAAACTTGTTGACGCTCTCCGGTGGCAGCACGACCGGGGGGCGCAAGTCAAACACTGGCTAGTCCTGATCGAGAAAGGGCGCGATCCGCCGGCCTGGTTTTACGAGCAACCGGAAATCGCGCCCTGGCACGAGGGCTATTGGGTTGCTTTTCACGAGCTCTCGACCGAGCGCTCGATCGGCATGGGCATCGGGCCGATACCGCGATCGAAGATCCTCGACTACGGCCGCGGCGAGCTCGAGCTCGAGGGCGACGAGCTCGACCTATTCGTCGAAATCATCCGCGAGGTCGACCGCCAGTATACCGGCATGGTCAACAAGTTCGATCGGCACGAGGGCAAAGGCGAAACCGCAGACATCCGCGACGTGGCGGAAACCAAGCGCGTGCTCGGTCGCCTGGCCGCTCGCGCCGCCGAGGCACATAGAAAGGACAAGGCCGAATAATGCCGAGTCTCGACGTTATCCGAACGCTAACGCTGCGCGCAAAAGCCGACGGCTATCTCGACGCGCAAAAGCAAGTGCGGGCGCTCGGCGACGAATATCAGAGCTCGGCCGCCAAACAACTGTCGGTCGACAAGTCGTTGCAATCCTTGCAACGGCGTTACGATCAGGAATTTCGGGCACAACAAGATCTCGCGAAGGTCGCCAAGACGCTCGACCTAGCGCGAGCGCAAGGGCTGATCACGCAACAACGCCAAAATGATTTGATGGTGGCTGCCATCAAATATCACAACCAGGCCGCCGACGCCGGTCAAAAGCATGGCGTCGTTTTGCAAGAGCTCGCACAATCCGCAAGCGCCTCGGCGAGCTCGCTCGGCACGCTCGGCTCGGTTCTCGTGCGGCTCGGGCCGATTGGCATCGCGGTCGCGGCGACACTCGCCGCGCTCGGCGTCGCAATGGGCGTTGCCGCACAACAAGCGCTCGAGCTCGCCGACGCCGCTGGCAAGCTGCGGGACTTGGCCGATACGACCGGCTTTACGACCGAGCAATTGCAGGCGTTGCAAAAGACGGCGGCGCAGGTCGGCGTCAGCGGCGAACAACTCGGCACCGGGCTCGAGCGGTTTGCCTCGTCGATGGACGACATCAAGAACCGCACCGGCGGCGCATTCCAGGCGCTTTTGCAAATCGATCGCCAGGCGGCAATCGATATTTCCAACGCCAAGAATCAGGCCGAGGCGTGGGATATTCTCGCGAAGGCGTTGGCGAACGCCGACGTTACCTCGCGCAACCTGGCAACGCGCGGAATCTTTGGTCGCAACGTTGGCATTTCGCGGGTGCTTCTCTCGACGGCCGACGCCGGCGGCTTGAACCAAGTCATCGCGCAAATGCGACAACTCGATTTGCTGACCGACGAGCAAATCAAACACTGGGACGATCTCGGCGACGCGATCAACGAAAACCTACGGCAGACAAAGCAAAACCTCGTTTCGACGTTCGCCGGCCCGACGCTCGAGGCTTTGAATGCGATCACCGGCACGATGCGCGAGCTCTCAAACGTCATCCAAACGACCGATTTCAACAAGGTTTTGCATTTTTTCCAGACGTGGGGCGTGCTTTTGCCGGTGATCGGTCCGCCGCTGTTTGCCATCACGAATGCACTAAAAATCATTCAGCAATTCCAGGGCAAAGTGCCGGAATTGCCGACCGGGCCGGCGGCGCCGGGTAGTCTATTGCCGCCCGAACGGACGATGGTGCAGGCCGAGCAAGGGTTCAAGGATTTGCAAGCCGAGGTGAATGCCTGGCGCGACGCCGTGATCAAAGCGGCAAACGATAATCAGCGGCTTTCCGCGGCAATGCAAGGCCAGCAAACGCCGGCCGAGCAATTGGCAAACAAGATCTCGCTCGTGCGCAAGGCGCAAGCCGAGGGTTCGATCACGGCCGAGCAATCGGCCGAGGCGCAAAAGCGACTCAATGCGGAATTCAAGGCCGATGCCGCCAAGCGCAACGCCGACGCGCTTTCCGGCGTCGCGACCGAAACCGAAAAATTGCAGGGCAAAATAAACGATCTGAGCGAAGAGGTGCGACGCGGAAATATTAGTTGGGAAGCGGCAAATCGGGCGATCACCGGCGCAATCAACGAGGAAGATATTGCCAAGATGGAGCGGCAAGTGTCGGCGCTCGGCGAGGGCGCCACGGCGTCGGAAAAATTTGCCGCCGGCGTTGCCAGGCTCAAGGATCAATTAGCAAAAGAAACGATCACGCAAGACACGTTCAATCGCAAGGTGCTCGAGCTCGTGCCGGGGTTCGAGAACCTCTCGCAAAACATCGGCAATTTTTTCAATACATTCGTACAGGGAATGATCGAGGGGAAAAGCGCGACCGACGCGCTCGCCGCCTCGTTGAAACAATTGGGCGCCTCGATCACGCAAGCGGCGTTCAAAAACGTCGGCGCCGACATATCAAAATCGATTTCCAATGCGATCGGGCCGAGCATATCGTCATCGCTCGGCCTGGCCGGCACGGCGATCGGCGGCCTGGCCGGTCCGCTCGGCGCCGCCGCGGTCGGCGTCGGGATCTCGCTACTCGGATCGTTGTTCGACAATTCAAAAGAGAATGCCGAGGCGGCCGCGCGAGCGCAGGAGGAACAAGCGCGCTGGGCGAAACTCGCGCAACAATATCAGGACAACGTGACCAAGGCGACGCAAGCCGCGCTCGATTTGCAAAAGGCGGCGGCGCCCGCGGCCGGCGAGTTTGCCTCGGCGCTCGAGGACATCAACCAATCGTTTTCGGATCTCGTGACCGCCGAGCAAGCGCTCGGCGCGACGGCTGACTCGCTCGTCGGCACGCTCACCGCGGCGACCAATCAACTGCGCCGCAATATCGAGGACTCGCTACAGCGCGGCATAAACGAGGCAACCGGCAAAGGGTTTTTGAATCAGGCCGCGGATCTCGTCAAGCAATTCGCCGACGCTTTCAATACGTTGTCGGCGACCGCCGGCGGCATCACGCCGCAAGATGCGGATTTGCTGAATCAATTCATTTCGACCAGCGTGCAATCGCTTATCGATGCAAATCAACTCACCGGCTCGGCATTCCAAGATCTATTGAAAGTGGTGCCGCAAGCGGTCGGCCGCGTGCACGAGTTCGACGCGGCGATTTCCGATTTGTCCGATACCGTGAAGCGATCGGCCGACGAGCTCGCCGACCAGGCCGCGGATCTCAATATCCGAATCCTACAGGCGACGAGCGATCAAACGACGCTCGAGGGGCAACTCGCGGTGCTCGACGCGGAGCAACAACGCGAGCGCGAGGCCGAGGTCAAGGCCGGCGGCGAGAACCTCGTGCTACTCGAGAGCGCGCAGTTTGCCGAGCGCGCCAAGCTGATCAATGATTTCAATGCCGAGCAAATACAACAACAACAAGATTTGCTCGACCAATTGCAGAGTCAGATTAACGACGCGGCGAAGAATATCGCGGATTATTTGCAGCAATTGAAGGTCGGACCGGAGTCCGCGCTCTCGCCGTCGGCACAATTGGCCGCGGCGCAATCGGCATATCAAAATGTGCTCGCGCTGGCGCAGGGCGGCGACGTTGGGGCGGCCGGGCAAATCACGCAATTTGCCGAGGATTTCCGCAAGGCCGCGCAGGCGTTCTATGGCAGCGGGTCGGGCTATCAAATGGTGCTCTCGCAAATCATGCAAGAGCTCGAGGCGTTGCCGCAAGTACAAGGTTCGAGCGATCCCGTCGTCGCGGCTTTGCTCGACGTGAAAGGCGCGGTCAACGAGAACACGGTCGAAACGCAAGCGACGACCGCGGCCGTGATCGATGTTTCGGCGCTCACGGTCGCGGCTAACGAAATTTTAGGCTCGAGCAATGCGGTCGCCGCCTCGACGAATGAATTCATTCTCTCGATCAATTCGCTGATCGCCCAACTTGTCTCGATCAATCAATCGATCAATTCCTCGATCGGCGTCGAAACCTCGACGTTGCAAACGCTGCAAAACCTCACCTCGGTCATGGGCGCCGACATGGGGATCATCCGCCATAACTCGACTTGGATGACCAACAATACATTTTGGAGCGGCTTCTATGCCGGCGGCGCCGGCACGAAAAGCGGGATGAATTTCGGCGAATTCGCAATGGGCGGCGTCATCCGCGGCGGCATCGCAAATCGCGATAGCGTGACCATCCTCGGGATGCCGGGCGAATTTGTCGTGCGCAAATCGGTCGCACAAAACTACTCCGGCGAGCTCGCCACGCTTAATGCGACCGGCGAGTGGCCGAGCGTCGGCGGCGCCGGCGACATGGTGATGGAGATCCGCCGCCTGGCCGTCATGCTGCGGCAATTGATTGCGCTGCAATCGGCGGCGAACGACAAAATCGACAACAATACCGCGGCCACGATTTCGCAAACGAGCTCGCTCAATCGCGAGTCGCGCCTGGCCGCCCGCAAGTCAAAGGCCGCTTAATGCCGATGACATCTTATTTGCGGAAGAAACTCGGCGATCACTCGATCGGCAAAGCCGCGTTCACCATGCCGACGACGGTCTACGTCGGATTATTCAAAGCCGCGCCAGGTGACGCCGGATCGCTGGCGAGCGAGGTCACCGGCGGCAGCTATGCGCGCATTGCCATCACCTCATTGATGGGCGCGTTCGATTCCGTGGTCGGCATTTCGGCAAACGGCTCGACAATTACTTTCGCCACGCCAACGGCCGATTGGGGAACGATCGTCGCCGTCGGTATCATGGACGCGCTGACCGTCGGGAACATGCTTTACCAAGAATCGACGCCGGCGCGCACGATTCTTAATGGCGGCCGGCCGGTGAGTTTCATCGCCGGACAACTCGAGATCCAGCTAATCTAATGGCGCTCGGGCTCTCACCGATCGGTGCGGATCCGATCTCGACGCTCCCGGCGGCGTTCATCACGATCGGCCACGTTCGATTCATCGGCCGCGCAATCCTGCGGCCGGTCATGGCGTCGGACATCGTTTCGATCCTCGCGAATCTGCGCGGGTTCGTCATCGCCGCGGAAATCGACCTGATCACGCTCACCTAATGCCGACGCAATACGCCGCAACGATTCCGTTCATTTCCCGCGCCGCCGACGTGCCGGCAAATCAACCATTCGAGGGCACGCTCGAGGCGTCAATTCGCATCGATACCTCGATCATAAGCGGCCAGGCGTTTTCCGGTTTCTCCGAAACCATTTCGGAAATCACGTTGAACAACGCCGAGGGGCTTTATGACAACGTGACGAATCTTTATTCGATCAACGGCCAACGGGTGCGCCTGGCATTCGGCACGCTCGGAAGCCGCAACCTCGTCGATCCATACAATTCTTTTGCGACGATCGCGATGCTCACCGGCGAGCGCATGACGCTCACGCGGACCGAGCTCACGATCGAATTGCGCGACCAGGCGGCAAAACTCGTTACCGAAACCGTGCAGCAAAACGTCTACGGCGGTGCCGGCGGCCTCGACGGCAATACCGACATCGCCGGCAAGCGGCGGCCGCGCGGTTTCGGCCAGGTATTCAACGGCACGCCGACGCTCGTGATGCCGGAGTTTTTGCTTTACCAATTCAACGACGGTCCGGTGAGCTCGGTAAACAGCGTGCGCGATGGCGGGATCACCCTTGCGTTTTTCGCCGACTATGCGACGCCAGAGGCATTGATCGGCGCAACCGGCGTGATCGAGCCGGGACAATACGGGACGTGCATTGCCGCGGGATATTTCATGCTCGGCGGCACGGCCTTTTCGCAAGTGACGGTCGATTTCCAAACCGCCGAGCTCACGACGGCCACGATCATACAGGCGATCGCGACGAGCTCGGGCGGCCTGGCGCCGGCGGCAATCGACACGACCGCGTTTGCCGAGCTCGAGGTCGAGCAACCGGCCGTCGTCCAATATTATCTCGACGAGAGCTCGAGCACGACTTGCGCCGATGCTTTCACCGCATTGATGGGCGGCGTGGGCGGATGGTGGGGCATGACGGCGCTCGGCCTTTTGACTGTGCAAATATTCCGCGCACCCGACGGCTCGACGCCGGCCGGCCGATATGACACCTCGGGCGGGAAAATGCTCGACATCGATCGCGTCGCCTTGCCCGATGACATTGATCCGCCGCCACATCGGCAGCGCATGAAATATTCGCGCAATTGGACGGTTCAAAGCGGCACCGATATTTTCGGCGAGGTGATCGAGGGCGATCCGGCGTTCGCCGACCGCTTGCAAAAGGACTCACTCGTCGCAACGACCGACGACGCCGCCGGCGCCGCTGTGCTGGCGAATTATCCGGCGGCGCCGGATCCCGATCCGATCGAGGGATATTTTGCCGAGCTCGAGGACGCGCAAGCCGAGGTCGACCGGATTTTCGCGCTCTACTCGAGCGGCTTTCAACTTTACCGATTCAGATTGAAAGAGGCGATGTTTTTGCACGCGATCGGCGACATTATCAATGTGACCGATTCGCGCCTCGGGCTATCAAGCGGCAAGGATCTGCGCGTGGTCGCAATAACCGAGGACACCTCAGATATGACGACCGAGATCCAGGCGTTCGGATGACGACAAACTCGGCGCTCGCATGGGAAAACTTATCCGACGCCGGCATCGTTTCGGCCGCCGGCGCAATACCGCTCGCCCCGGCGTCTAATCTGCAAAATGTCCATGTCGGGAAAAAATGGCGGCATAACGCGGCGAGCTCGTTCGTGCTCGTGGATCTAGGCGCCCTAAAGCCGGTCGACACCGTGATGCTCGCCGGCCTTAGCGGGGAAAACCCGACGCTGCGCGTGCGCTATTCGACGGTCGACGCTACCGGCGCCGCCGGCGATGCTTTCGATACCGGCTCGTTTACCGGCCTGCCGCGGTTCTCGCCCGACTATGCGATGCTCGTCGACGCGCGGCCGGCGCCGATCAATGCGCGCTATGTGCGGATCGATATTGCCGAGGCGGCCGTGCCGTTCATCGAAGCCGGTCGCCTGGCGGTGAGCTCGCGCGAGGTGTTCTCGACCAATATGCAAGCGCCCTGGACGCGCCAGGCGATCCGCGGCGCGATCGATACCGTCGGAGTCGGCGGGCAAACCTACACCGATTTCCGGCCGGGCCATTGGCGCGTGCAGGCGAGCTATCAATTTTTGACCGAGCTCGAGCGCAATGATTTCGTCGACGCGATCGGCATCGCGCTCGTGAACCTCGGCCGCCTCGACATGCTGTGGATCCGCGATGCGGATAGCGCGAACCTGGCGCGGGATTCGATTTGGGGCTACCTCGAGTCGGATTTCACGGTTACGCAAAACCTATACATCATTCCGGCGCTGTTCGCCGTCGAGTTTCCGATCAGGCAAAGACTCTAAATGACTCAAGTGTTCGGCGATCGCGTCGCGGAAACGACGACGCTAACGGGAACGGGGAACGTCACGCTTGCCGGTGCGGCGAGTGGTTTTCGCGCGTTCTCTGCCGTGGCGACGGTCAACGGCGATCAATTCAATTATGTGATCGCCGGCGGCACCGAATGGGAGGTCGGCCGCGGCACGCGGCTCACCGCCACGACGTTCTCGCGCGATGTGATTTTTTCGAATTCGGCCGGCGGCACGACGGCGCTCAATTTTGTCGGCGCCGGCGTCAAAGACGTTTTTATGGACATACCGGCGCGGCACGCGCAGCAAGCCGCGCTCGCCGGTGCAAAGAATCTCGTCGTCAATGGCGGAATGGAGGTGTCGCAAGCGAACGGCTCGGCCGGCGTCGGGAAGAACGTTTACAACGTCGATATGTGGGCCAATGGCTCGGCCAATGATGCAACGCTCTCGTTCTTGCAAGTCGCCGGCGTGACTCTGGCGCCGCCGGGCTGGAACACGGCTTTGACGATGCAAGTCAGCGGGCCGGACAACTCGATCGGCGCCGCGCAGTTTTGCGTCATCCGGCATCCATTCGAGGGGCTCACGGTTTCGCAATTGAAGTTTGGCACCGCGGACGCCTCGCCGGTCGGAATCGGATTTTGGGTGCGCGCGTTTCGCGCCGGCATCTATTGCGGATCGCTGCAAAACGGGGCGCAGGGGCGCAGCTATCCATTCGAGTTTACGATCAATGCCTCGCTCGTTTGGGAATTTAAAACCGTCGTCATCCCTGGCGACACGGGTGGCACCTGGCCGAAAGATAACACGGCGGGAATGCTGCTAAATTTTGCGCAGGCGGTCGGGACAAATTTTCAAGGCACGGTCAATTCATGGAATGCGGCCAATCGATACGGCACGGCAAATCAAGTCAACGCGCTGCAATCGACGAGCGACACGTTTTCCATCACCGGCGTTTCGATGCTCGCCGGCACGATTCCGCCGACGCCGGAGATGTCGTTGCGTATGGTGTTGCCCTATCACCAAGAGCTCGCGCGTTGTCAGCGGTATTACACAAAATTGTCGTTCCCGATTACTGACCAGGCGATTGCGACGGGGATCGCCTATGCGACTACCTCGGCGTGGGGCCATTGCATCGGCCTACCAACGACGATGCGAATTAGTCCATCGGTCGCCGTTTCGTCGCCGGCGCATTTTGGTTGCGTTTCCTATCCTGGCATCGGCAACGTGACCGCGATCTCGTTCACCTCGTCACCGGAAGGCATTCAAACAAACGACGTGACGACCGACGTTTCGACGTTCGTTGTCGGCAATGCCGCCGTGCTCGTCGACAACGCCGGCGGCGCCGGTTTCATCACCGCGGATGCGAGGATGTGATGGCGTGGGTGTTCGGCAATAACGCAAACACGATCGTTGTCGTCGACGGCATACTTTCGGTGCCGTGGGATAACAACAACATGCGGCCGACCGATTTCACCGGCTACGTCGGCCGACTTTGGCTAGATGCCGGCTCGCCTATTCCCGAGCCTTATCCGAGCGCATGACCGAAAACCAGCGGCATTGGATTCGGATTTTGCTTGCGCTCGCGATCGCGGTCGCGATTGCCTATGCGTTGCTTGCAATTGCGCGCGAGGATGAATCGCACAGCCAAATTATGATCATGTTGCCGCCGTCGAAATGGGACGAGAAAATGCTCGAGCTCGACCGGCGTGCGCTCGAAGAAGCCTACACCGCAAAAATTCGCCAACTATTTGATGTCTGGGTTCGCGAGGGTTTGTCATCGCCGGAAGGTCCGGCCAAGGGCCACGCGCAAGCGCAAAGGGCGTTTATAGCTTCGATGACGGCGCTCGAGGAACGAGAGCGATTGCAAAATGAACGTAAGTGAAGAAGCCGGCAAGACTGCGCGCACGGTTGTAGAGGCGCTAAAGACAACACCGGCAATCCTCGCCCTGGTTGTTTTCAATATCATGTTTATGGGCGCGGTCATCTATATCCAACAAACCAACGGATCGCGCTGGCAGCATTTGGTCGAGCTCACGCTAAAACAGTGTCGGCCATGAAATCAGAAACTCGAGACATCGTTCACGAGGGATTGAAAAAAGGGCTGACCGAACGCATTGCGAAAATTTATGACGTGCTCTCGAGCGCCGGCGAACAGGACAAATTGAAACGGTTCCAAACCGGACTCGACACCGCGATCAAGGCTTATGAAAAGGCCAGCGAATTCATCGATAAGGATTCGGACGAATGATGAATCCCGGTCCGGTTGATGAAGCCGGCAAAGCGGTTTTGAGTTTCATGGATTCGATGAAGGCGCAACCGCTTGCGCTCGCTCTCGTCGTGATGAATTTCGTTTTGCTCGGCTATCTGTTTTATAGCGAGCGGCAATTTCAATCGACGCGCGAGCAAACCGGACAACGATTGATCGAATGGCAAAGCGAAGTGAATAAGCTACTCGCAAATTGTGTCCCGTTGCGCGACTTGCAAGACATGCTCAAATCGCTTGGGCTGAATAAACCCGGAGATCCGAAATGACCAAAACCGCGAAATGTATATCGGACGATCCTAAATGGTTGAAGGTGATGCAAGCGATCACCGGCTTGACCGAGGAACCGGGAGATCCCGACAATCCGAAGATCGTCGGCATGGCGCATTTCATCGGCAAAAAATGGGCCGATGTTCCCGGCATGGCCGATTATTGCGACACCTATGTGCACGATTCGATTCCGTGGTGCGGCCTCACGGCCGCGTTTTGCGTCAGCGTCGCCGGCATCAAACCGCCATTCGGGCGCACCGATACCGATCGCTTTTTGTGGGCGCTCGCCTGGTCAGAGAGTCCCGATTTTGTCATCATGGGCCGGCCGGTGCCCGGCACGATCGTCGTGATGGAACGCGAAGGGGGCGGCCATGTTACCTTATTCGAGAGCATGGACTCGTCAGGTCGCTATCGATGTCGAGGCGGGAATCAAAGCGACGCGGTTAATTTGCAAACGTATGATCCCGACACGGTTGTCGCGCTGGTTTGGCCGCGCGCTGCGGGCGAACCGCCGCAAATCCCGGTAGAAGATCGGCCATTGCTCGAGCAAGGCGATAGCGGACCGGACGTGACGGATCTGCAACGTATGCTCCCGCGTTTCACCGGCGACATTGACGGCGATTTCGGACCGATCACGCGCGACAATGTGGTGCGCTATCAAGCCACGCGCGGCCTCGAGGTCGACGGCCAGGTCGGCGAGCAAACATGGGCCGCGCTGTATGAAAACGCGCCGCCGTTGCCGCCGCCGGCGCCGCCGCCAGGTGCGCTCACGGCAAAGCAACAAGCGGACATCAAACGCATCGCAAACGATAGTTCGATCGCATCCTATTCATGGGAAGATCGCGGACGGAGTCCCGTCGGATTCACGCAAGGCATGGCGCTTGCTTTTGCGCAAACATGGAAAAAATTGCAGGCCGATCATCCTGCGGCGATCGAGATGGCGAAGGCGCGCACGAATTCCGATCACGACGTTTTCAACGAGTATTCCGACCAGTATCGGAAACTCGGCATGAACAACGAGCACGCCGGCGTTGATTGTTTGCGCAACCTGTATGCTCTCATGCTCGGTAGCGGGATGCGAGAGAGCTCGGGCATGTTTTGCTGTGGCCGAGATCAAAGCGCCGAAAATTACGACAGCACAACATGCGAGGCCGGCGCATTCCAGACGAGCTACAATGCGCACGGCTCGAGCGATCCCGAATTCGACAACCTTATGGATGAATATTTGCGCGGCGCTTCGCCTGGTTATGTCGAGGCGTTTGCCGAGGGCGTGACTTGTTCCGCGAGCGATTGGGAAAACTACGGCAGCGGTCGCGGCGAACAATTCCAAGAGCTCTGCAAAACCAAGCCGGCATTCGCGGTCGAGACTCACGCGCTGACATTGCGCAATCTCTGCAATCATTATGGGCCGATCGTGCGAGGCGAAGTCGAATTGAAAAAGGAAGCCGAGCAAATGTTCCGGGCCGTGCAAAATTATATGGAGGAATCCGAGCCTGGCGTCGCCTGATCCGGTCGGCAAATCGCACATTGCGGTCGACCGCAGGGCGCCTCGTGAAGCGGCCGAGGCCACGGTTTCGGCGCCAGGCGCCCGATGCGGCTACGCAACCATCCCGCGCCTGGATCGGGCTCGGGCGCCTCGACGATCTCACGCCTTGCCATAGAACGGCCAGGGGAAAGGCTCAGTCCGCGGATCCCAATTGACGCCGATCACGCACCAAAAACAAACGAATTCCTCTGGCAAGCAATTGAAGAATTCGGCGCCCTCGTCGCCGATCGGTAGCACCTCGGGGCCGGCGCATTCATTCTCGCAAATCTGGCATTTCATTTTCGCCGCTCCCATTTCCCGGTGCGCATTTTTCGTTTCCATCCCGAGGCGATCGTGCCTGGCAACGGCCGCGGCTGGAATTTTTTAATGCCGAGGTGACGGGCTCGAGCTCGATCGCTTTTGGCGCGAGTGCCGGCTTCCATCGATGTTTTCGATATGTGACAACGATCGTGAGCCGGCGCCATGTTGCCGAGCTCGTCGAGGCCGCCAAGCCATAGCGGCTTGACGTGATCAATGTGCCAGCGCTGGCCGATGCCGATCGGCGCTTGGCAGATATGGCATAGGCCGCCCGCGGCCTCGCGGACGGCGAGCGCCTGGCGCCTGGTCAATCGGCCGCGTTGCATTGTTCACCTTAGCACGATGCCAATTAAAATCGTGCCAATCAAAGCGCCGAGGCCAAGGCCGCCAATAAACCCCAATGCAACGACGCCGAAAAAAAGTCGCTCGTCGCGGCTCATTGCAACCGTTGCCCGTCGGACGGCACCGAATGATCGAATGCCCATTGCAAGCCGGCGGCCTCGGCCTCGGCGCGAGTCTTGAATTCCGCCACGCTCAACCAATGTTCGCCCTCTTTTGCCAGGCCGAGGCGCCAACAATCGGTCGCAAGCTGCACAACATAGACCGTTGTCAGTGTAGACTTATTTGTCGGCATTTTTTGCGCTCGCGGCGTGCTCGGCATCAAACTTTGTTGCCTTGGGTTTGTGTCTGGAATCGAGCGCCGATTTTAGAATTCGCTTTTGCGCCTTTGTGAGCTCGTGCCATGCTTCCTCGAGGCCGAGCACGCCCGCGGTGCCGGCCGCCTGGTCGAGCTTCTCGTCGAGCGCCCGCAAATCTTCCATCGATATTTCGCTCGTTTCATCGTCGGCCTCGTCATCGGTGGCGTGCTCGAGCGATCGCAATTCCTCTTGCGTATAAACGCCGGACAATTCCTGCGGAAACCCTTTGCGCAAGGCGAGCGCCTCGGCGCATTTGGCGATCATCACGTCGGCCATGTTTTGCCAGGATCGCGTGAGTTTCCCGTCCTTGCGTTTTTGCGAGTAGGAATCAAACCGCGCGACGGCATAGAGCGGCTCGACGAAACCGGCGCGGTGCACGCCGACACGCGCGGCCGCGGGCGGATCATCCCGCAACCAGGCATGACGCCACTTGCCATCGGGGCCGCACCATTCCGGCATGGTTTGCCCGCGGTATTCGCCCGTTCGCTGCGCGATCAGGCGATAACCATCGATCGAGGTGCCGATCGACATCACCATTTTTTCCGACGCCGGATCCCAACGCTTGACGGCGTAGATCTGACGCGCCAGCGGATCGAGGCCGGTGCGCCGACAAGTGTGAAGGAATAACGCGAGCTCGTCGTCGTCGGCGCCCTTGCAAACCGTTCGTTTGATCAGGTCGATTTGCTTGTCGGAGAATTGCACGAGCGGACCGGCGAGCGCTTGCACCGGCGCCGGCTCTGGCATTCTTACAAGATCGTGAGTCTCGTTCATTTCGCACCTCGCTTTCGAAAGGCTCACATTTGTAACCGTTACGCCATCGTCGGCATAAATGGTTGAAAATTTTATTGCATCGCGATGGCGCACGCTGGAACCGCCCGATGGCGGCGTCGATGGCTTGCCGGTGGGCCTTGGTTGATAACCCGTCATCGTTTTTTAAGACGATAAAGGCCGCGGCCGACGCGCTTGGCAATCCGCCGGCGCACGAGCTCGGCCAGGCGCGGCGGCTTGGCACCGGCCGCTCGCATTGCTTCTCGCACGATCAGATAATCGCGCCAGTGTACGATTCCAGGCTGTTCAAATTTCATTTTCGCACCTCTCGTTTGAGAATCCGCTCGGCCTCGGCCTCGATCAAATCGAGCGCCTGTAAATGCGCGCGGCTATTCCAGGCCGATTTTTCGGGATCGCGATCGAGCCGCACGAGCACAATCAACGCCTCTAGCAATGTCATCGATTCGGATTCCGTGTCGTGCCGCTCGAGGAATATATTCCCGGCGTTTGCATCGCCGGCTCGTCGGCCAGGCCGAGGCCGACGCGATCGACATCACGTTGCCCGTCGCCGAGCGCCTCGAGCTCGGCATTCTCCAGCATCCAATCGCGCAGCGCGCGGCGATGAATGGCGAGCTCGAGCGGCGTCATGCGCTCTACCTCGCCGATCGTCGCCGTCGGCATTGGGTGCTTGCGCGTGATCATCGATCCAACTCGAGCTCGCTTTCGTCGTCGGCTTCATAAGCACCCGGCAACGGCACGATCGGCGCCAGGCCGCCGGCAATCCGAGTCGGGTTCACGCGGTCAACGCACGCTTGGCAGATTGGCTCGCGGGCGTGCCCGATGCGCACGCTCGGCACGCGACTCGGGCTAAACGAAAACAGGCGCCCGCATCCGACGCAATGGCCGTGGCATAATACGACTGCCATGCTCGCACCTCATTCGGTTTCACCTTGCCATCGAAAATCGAAATCGCCTGGCGACCAGCGGACCGCTGGCGGATCGCGCGGCGACGCGGGCACCTCGGCCCAATAGAGCTCGCGGCGCGATTTCATTCGCTCGCCTTGATAATAACAACGGCCGTCGCGGCCAGGTATGCCGGTCCGATAATGCCACTCGCCGAGCTCGCCGGCTTGCACCTGGCAAAGCATACGCTCGCCGGCGGCCGCCGACCATGCGCACAAAAGAGTCGCGGCGAGCGCAATGCACGCGCTTAATGCGGCGATCACGAGGGCGTCGTGATGCGGCGCGACGGTTGCAGTCTCGGATTGATGATGCCGGCATTTGTCGGATAATATGCGCCGAGCTCGGTCGCGAGGGACAAACGCAACGAACCGCGCGCCGAGCTCGGGCAACGATGCCGCCGGCGAGATGCGGCGGAACGCCGGCGGCGAGCTCGCCCTCATTACATGATTCGGGGCCATATTTGAGTCCGGTGTCAGACTCGCTACAATGCACCCGCACAAAATTGCTTTCAACGCAAAAAAATCGGCGGCGTTTAGGAGTGGGGAAAATGCGACTTGGCGAATGGCTCGAGCGGGAAAATTGGCTTGCGAGCGACTTTGCCGATCAGGTCGAGGCCAGGCCGAGCGATATTTCCCGGTACAAACAGGGCTATGCGTTCCCGCGCCGGATAATGATGGAGCGGATCGTAAAGATCACCGGCGGCCAGGTCACCGCAAACGATTTTTTGAGCGACGCATCGCTCAGAATCATCCGGCGTGCGCAACGGGATAATGCCGGCGGCCGGTTCTAGCGCACATTGATTTTGCTGGCGCTGCGGCGAGCTCGCCGCTCGGCTTGGACCTTAGCTTTCATCGCCATTAGATCCTCATAAGTGCGCGGCATTTTTCTAAACGTCGTTGGGCTCTGTTTTTCGTCGAGCACGCGCTTTTCAAGTTCGGTGAATAACCGGAACGCTTCTTCGTAGCGCTTTTTTAGCACCGGATCGAGCACGCGATCAGGGTGCAAGCAAGCCAAAATTTTTCGGTATGTAATGCGGTCCATTATGCCTTTACGGCTCGTGATCGATCGCTCGAGCTCGCCGAGCTCTTTCGCATATTGCGGCAAACTAACATCATTAAGCCAGCGCCGACATTCTTCGCGGGTGCGCACCTCAAATTCAGCGTCGAGTTTTCGTTTGTGCGCGCGGATCGCAATATCAAGTTTTTCCTGCGCAGTCTTGCTTAGAATATTCGGATCAAGCGCAGTTTTTTCCTCGATCGTTTTTTGCCGCGTGTCCTCGATCGCGATCGCCAATTGAATCGCCTTGTCGGAAACGCCGTGTTGCCGCGAGAGCTCCGGTCGATTAACGGGCGTTTTTTCTAACACGGCTTGGCGGATGATTTCACGCGCCTGATCGGTGATCGGTGTTTGCTCGCCGCGCCGGCTTTTGGGGCGCCCGGTGCTTTTCTTGCGGCCGCGCGTGTCCTTGCCTTGGCCTTTGACATTACCACCGAGTAGTAATGTCGCGTAGTCTTTGGAGATCACTTGTTGACTCACGCCAAGCTGAATTGCGATCGCCTCTTGCGTATAACCCTGCTTGGCAAGCTGTTCGACCAGCGGTCGCCGGCGCTCTTTTGTGCGCTGATCGATCGGCGTTGAATGCCAAACGGCGATCAAACAATTATCCGGGCAGGTTCGATCACCTCCCATAGGGCAAACGCATTTCATTTGTGCACCTCCATTGAAAAAGCCGAGGCGATCAAGCCTCGGCCATTCGTGATGAGCAACCGCACCCGCTACTCGGCGGCGGTTTCGGTTGTTTGCTCGATCGGCGTTGCCGGCGGTGTAGGTGACGGCAATTTGGCGAGGTCATAACGCTGGCCGCGGGCAACATCAAACCGACGCAAAGCAACGCGCATCGCAAGTTTGATCGTATGCACGTTTTGATCGGAAACCTCGACGTGCTTGTCGCGCTTGGCCGTGTCGCGGATGATTAACGCCGCCATCACATCGTCGTCGTCCATCGAACCTTCCACGGCTTGCGAGTCGTAGATGGCGTCGATGTATTTCATAAAGTTTTCGTCATTGTCCCATAGCTTGACGATCACCTCCTCGACCAAATCATTGATCGAGCGCTTGCGCTTCAACTTGTATTGCGCCAACAAACCATCGCGCGTTTGCGGTAGCGTGGGCGCCACTTTCAACAAAGCGTCGGACATGTCAGACTCCTGTCGTTGTGCTCTGAGCCGTCGGAAACGACGCTGGCGCTCGGCATCGGTCATCGCCCGTTTGCCAAGGGGTTTTCGGCCAGGTCGGCGCCGGCGGCTCATTTCGTAACACTGTCACGAATTACCAAACGTGACAAGGGGTAGGGTTCCTAAAAACCGGCGCCGGGCATAGCGGGGAAAACCTCGGCCGCCGGGGTTGCGCCTAGATCGCGAATCCAACATAGCGGCCAGGCGGGCCGGCGCCCGTCCGGCCTGATCACCGGATGCCAGGCGCCGCCTCACCGGCGTCGCGTCGGTCCGCGCTTTTTGCCTCGTGAGGGCGGCCGCGCAATGAAATGGTACAAAAGAGATCCCGTTGCAGCGCTCGAGGGCATGATAGGGCTCTCGATCGAGGAACGCGGCGCGTATAACACCTTGCTAGACTTGCTTTATGCGCGGGATCTTAACGTAACGGACGAGCTCGTCATCAAGGCGCTCGCGTGCCGGCCGCAGGTATGGCGACGATTAAAGGCCGGCCTGATCAGCAAGGGAAAGGTTCGCCAAACTGACGGCAAACTGACCGCAAACCGGGTCGAAACCGAGGTGAAAACT
>Ga0126377_10000853_pt1 | contig 19329 bp, 14 predicted proteins | sample PanSoiMetPlot_22_FD_92647 | JGI IMG/M metagenome (GOLD analysis project Ga0126377, IMG submission 92647) | Tropical forest soil microbial communities from Panama - MetaG Plot_22 | ecosystem: Environmental > Terrestrial > Soil > Tropical forest > Bulk soil | place: Panama | collected 2016-02-17 | reverse complement strand
CCGAGCATGCTGTTGAAGGTGACGATGGGCGGAATCGTGGCTTCGCCCACGCCCACGATGCCGATCTCTTCGGACTCGACGAGGCGGACCTGCACCTGTTCCCTGCTGAACGCCCGCGACAATGCTGCCGCGGTCATCCAGCCGGCTGTGCCACCGCCGGCAATCAACACACTGCGAATACGTGAGTCTTCCACGGAAACTATCCTGGCTGCGCCGCGGCGCAATGATGCCTGATGATGGTGTCATGCAGCGGCATGGCCTGCGCTGCCTGATCGATGGCCACTTTCATGCGACGCAACTGTTCGCGGACCGGCTCGACCGGCAAGGTCAGCGCCAGGGCATCCAGGTGCTCCGGTCGAACCTGCTGCCCGAGCAGCACCGAAACCCAGTGCGACTCGGTGAACGTCTCTTCGTCCAGCAGGACAACGCGGCCACGACTGGCGAACACGCGCAGCTTGTGCTGTAGGCTTTCGGGGATTCCCCGACTCACCGCCGATTCCCAGAACGGCGTGCGAACCGCTGGCGCTGCCGCATGATAATGAAGAATCAGCAGATCGCGGATGCGCTCGTATTCCCCGGTGGTCAGTCGATTGTATTCCGCGCAGACCCACGACATGTCCTGCCCGTGCGGAAACAGCGTCGCGAGCCGTGCGAGCGCGGTGTGCACCAGATGCAGGCCGGTCGCATGCAAGGGCTCCATGCAGCCCGCAGCGAGACCCAGCGCGATGCAGTTGGCGCTCCAGAACTTCGTGCGATGTCCGCTGGTGAAGCAGGTCACGCGCGTCTCGATCCTCTCATCCGCCTTGACGGCGGCGCGCAGCTCCGCGACGGCAGCGTCATCGCTGATGAAGTCGCTGCAAAAAACGTAGCCGCTGGCAAGCCGATGCTGGAGCGGCGCTTGCCAACGCCAGCCCGCGTTTTGCGCAGTCACGCTGGTGAGCGGCGCGGCACCGAGTTCCCGGGCACCGGGCAATGCAACCACTCGATCGCAAGGCAGCCAGTGACTCCAGTCCTCGTAGCCAACATGGAGCGCGTCGGCCAGTGGCGAGTCCGCACCACCGCAATCGATGAACAAGTCGCCTCCGATGCGTTCGCCGCTGTCGAGGGTCAGTTCCTGAATGAATCCATCCGGCTCGCGCAGCGCTACATGCGCAATTTTGCCCGTCACGACCTGGACGCCCTTACGCGCCAATGTCTCTCGCACGTAACGCGCATGGGCCTGCGCGTCGAAGTGATACGCGTAGTCCAGAGTTGACAGAATGGAGCGGGGATCAGGGGATGGATGAACGAAGCGCCCCTGGCGAGCGGCCACCGCGTTGAGAGAAAAAGCGCCGATGTCTTCGCCGACGCCGCCCGAATCACGTAGCCGCAGCCAGTGATGGTGGAACGCGATGCCTTCCAGCGCCGCACCCAGTTCGCCAAGCGGTTGAACGTACGCGGGCTGCGCGGCTGTCCAGCCGCGAAACTCCGTCGCCAGGCGGAACGTCGCCTGCGTGGCACGCATGAATTCCCTTTCGTCGATGCCGAGCAAACGGTGCAGTGAGCGCAGCGGCGGCAGGGAGAAATCGCCGCATTCCCACCCAATCTGCTCCGGCAACATGGGCGTCTCTATCACTCGCACACTTCTCTTCTCACCCAGCGTGCGGTGCAACGTAAGTGCGGCGAGCCAGGCCGGGACACCGGACCCGACGATCACGACACGATCTATGCGTTGATCAGTCATACGGACCACAGACCGATCGCTACTCAGGCAGCGCGGCAGTACTTGCGGATGAAATCACCGTGACTCGGCAATGCCTCCGCCGCCTGCCGGACCGTTCTGCGGACGGAACCGAGAGCCTTCCTCACCGCGTCGAGATCCATGTTGTCCGCCAGCGGGTCGTAGCGACGCGGCACGATGCGCTGACCCAGGTACACAGCGAGCCAGCTGGGCTCGAGGAAGAAGCCTTCCTTGTATTTCACGATGTAGCCACGGTCGCGGAAGAGATTCATCTTGTAAGAGAGCGATTCCGGGATCGGCATGGTGCGGCAATAGTTCCACAGCGGCGAGTCGTCGCGCTCGGTTGCGTGATAGTGAAGAATGATGAAATCGCGGATGCGTTCGTACTCGACATCCATGATGCGATTGTATTCGTCGATCCCGGCCGGATCGAAACTGCGGTCGGGAAACATCTCCAGCAGGTAGGTGATGGCGAGCTGGACCAGGTGAATGCTGGTCGACTCCAGCGGCTCGAGGAATCCGCCCGCCAGGCCGATCGCGACACAGTTGCGGTTCCAGGTGCGCCGGCGCTTGCCGGTGGTGAAGCGCAGCACGCGCGGCTCGGCAAGGGGAGCCCCTTCGATGTTGCCGAGCAGTGTCGTTGCAGCCTCATCCTCACTGACGAACTGGCTGCTGAAAACGTAGCCGTTGCCCACCCGATGCTGGAGCGGAATGCGCCATTGCCAGCCGGCGGTGCGCGCCGTGGCACGGGTATAGGCGACCGACCGTTCAACCGTTTCGCAAGGTAGCGCTACCGCACGATCGCAGGGCAGCCAGTGGCTCCAGTTTTCATAACCGGTCTTCAGCGCCTGCTCGATCAACAGTCCGCGGAATCCCGAGCAGTCGATGAACAGATCGCCGGCGACGCGTTCACCGCTTTCCAGCAGAACTGCATCGATGAAACCGTTCTCGCGCAGCCGCACATAGACGATCTTGCCCTCGGTGCGACGCACGCCGCGCTGCACTGCATAGTCGCGCAGGTAGGGACCGTAAAGCGTGGCATCGAACTGGAAGGCATACGAGAACGTCGACATGACCGAGGCCGGGTCTTCCGTCGGCAGGGTGAACTTGCCGAGACGCGCGGCGGTCACCGGGAAGGAATAGTCGGCGAGGTCGGAAGAATCGCCGCTGCTGCGCAGCCGCAGCCAGTAGTGATGAAAACCTACGTCGTCGATCGGGCGGCCGAACGCGCCGAAAGGGTGAATATAGGCATCCCCGATGCGTCCCCAATTGACGAATTCGATGCCCAGCTTGAACGTCGCCCGGGTCTTGCGCATGAAATCCGCCTCGTCCAGGCCGAGGGTCCGGTTGAAAAACCGGATGTGCGGTACGGTCGCCTCGCCGACGCCGATGATGCCGATTTCTGCGGATTCGATCAGGCGGATCTCGTAGCGACCGCGCAGCATGCGCGCCAGGGCCGCCGCGGCCATCCATCCGGCCGTACCGCCGCCGACGATCACGATGTTGCGAATGGGTTCTGTCTGCATGGTGGTTGGCGCCGGGTCGTTGCCGGAACGCATCAGGGTCCGAAATCGAACGAGTCTTCAGCGGACTGCAACTTACGTCTGATGAAAGTCAGACGCGCGTGGCAATTGTTCAACAAATGCCCCCGGTTTTCCTTATTCCTTGACTAGTCCACAACCCGTATGGACTAACCAGTTGACCCGGAGCATGATAACGCTACCAATGTTGTGGCCGCATTGCTATTCTGCGCCCGCCACATTGGGGCCTGTGGCACCGCGCATGGAGGAACGTCTGGCACAAGACGCTCAAGCACACAAGACAGCACCTGGCATCAAAATCAAACCAGATCGGGGGAAACACATGGGGTTTATCACTGGTCGTGCGTCGAGCACAAACCAAGGTCAGGCGGCGAAGACGACTTCTCTGAAGTCTGCGCTGACCGCCATTCTGCAACGCGGCGCACCGGCACTGGCCATTTGTGCGCTCGCCACCGAGCATCAGGCTTACGCGCAGGAGGTCGCCGGCAGCAGCAACGTCGAAGAAGTCGTCGTCACCGGCATTCGCCAGAGTCTCGAAAGCTCACAGGACATCAAGAAGGACGCGGCAGTCTTCGTCGACTCCGTGACTGCTGAAGACATCGGCGCCCTGCCCGACCGCAGCGTGACCGAGGTGCTGCAGCGTATTCCGGGCGTGGCCATCAACCGGTTCGCCGGCAGCAATGACCCCGACCATTTCTCCATCGAAGGCAGCGGCGTCGTCGTCCGCGGTCTGAACCAGGTGCGCAGCGAACTGAACGGGCGCGACACCTTCTCCGCCAACAACGGCCGCTTCCTCAGCTTTGCGGACGTGCCGCCCGAACTGATGTCGGGTGTAGACGTCTTCAAGAATCAGTCTGCCGACATGATCGAAGGCGGTCTCGCCGGTACGGTCAATCTCCGCACGCGCGTGCCGTTCGATTCCGCAGGTCAGACGATCGCCTTCTCGGCCGAAGGCAACTACGGCGACTTCGCCAAGGAATGGTCGCCGACCGCCTCGGCACTGTATGCCAACCGGTGGAACACGGGCATTGGTGATGTCGGTATCCTGGTCAACGGCGTGTACTCGCAGCTCAAGTCGCGCTCCGACGGCGCCCAGGCTTCGAGCTTCCAGCAGCGTCCCGGCCGCGTGGCGGGCGATCCGTCAGCGGATGACCTGTGGTTCCCGAGCGGTGCTGCTTTCCGTACGCAGGACTACGATCGCAAGCGCATCGGCTCCGCGTTTGCCGGCCAGTGGCAGAGCAACGACGAAACCATGCTGGCGACGCTCCAGTACCTGCGCTCGGATGCGAGAACCGAGTGGACGGAACATGCGGTGGAAATCGCCACCGACGTGGTCGAACAGCAGTCGCGCGCTTCCTTCCCGCAGAATGGCACGACGTTCGAGCACAATGCCGACGACATCTTCACCGACGGCCTGATCACGGCGCAGACGGGCTGGCGCTCCGACCAGAACGGCGCGGATCCCCGCACGCCGGTCTACGGACTGCAGAGCAACAACATTGCCCGTGGTCAGAACGACCACTTCATCACCTCGGACTACAGCCTGAACTTCAAGTGGCGGCCGAACGAGCAGTGGTCGGTGAATTTCGACGCGCAACACGTCGATTCAACCGTCGAAGTGCTGAGCATGACCATGTGGGGCACGACCTTCCAGAACGTCGGCCTCGATCTCTCGCAGGGCATTCCGCGCATTACGTTCTTCGGCCCCTCGGTCGGCGGCACGGTGCAGAACTGCACACCTCCGACCGGCGCCTGCCCGAGCTACTTCAACGGCGCGCACAACAGTTTCACCGATCCGTACAACAGCTTCTGGCGCGCGGCGATGGATCACGCCGAGGACAGCGAAGGCCAGGAAGATGCGTACAAGCTCGACATCGAGCGTTCTTTCGAGGACGCCGGCTGGCTGAACGGCATCAAGTTCGGTGCCCGCCTGGCCGAGCGCGAACAGACGACGCGTTACACGACGTACAACTGGGGTGCGCTGAGCGAAATCTGGGGTAACAACGGCCCGGTATGGTTCACCGATCCGGCTGACGGCACTCCGGGTGGCACGGGCGGTCAGCCCGCGGGCTTGAATACCCAACTGTTCGGCTTCGAGAATTTCATGCGCGGCAAGGTCCCCGTGCCCGTGGTGCTGCCGTTCTACACCGGCGACCTCACGAGCCGTGCCGGCTACAACGCCATGGCCGCCGACGCGCTCCGCATCGGCGGCGAATGGGTGGCCAACACCGGTGGCTCGAACAGCTGGGAACCGCTTGCCGATCCGCGTCGCGGCGCTCACATCGCGGACGGAAGCTACTTCCTGCCGAACGAAGTCAATGTCACCGACGAGAAGACGGACGCTCTCTACGCGATGCTCAAGTTCGGCAACAACAAGAGCGGCGCCGGCTCGGTCAGCGGCAACGTGGGCGTGCGCTGGGTACGCACCAACTTCAGTGCCGACGGCACAATCGGCTATCCGACGCCGGGCTCGCTGACGAGCGAGGCTGACTGTCTGAGCCCGCCGAACGGCGGGGCACCGTCGGCGTTCTGTCAGATCCCGGCGGAAGAGCGTGCACGTGCACGGCGCTTTGCCACGGGCGGCAGCAGCCCGACGACGGCTGAGACGACCTACGAGGACTGGCTGCCGAGCCTCAACCTCAAGGTCAACGTGACGGATGAGTTGCTGTTCCGCTTCGGCTACTCGCAGGCGATGGCGCGACCGGACCTGGGATTGACGCGTGCCTTCTACAACATGAGTCCGTATGTCCCGGTCGTGAACGGCGTGTCCGTGTGGTCGGGCTTCCAGGTCGCCAACGGCGGCACCGGCAACCCGAATCTCAAACCGACCCGGTCGACCCAGTTCGACGCGTCGGTCGAGTGGTACTTCGCACCGGTCGGCTCGCTGACTGTCTCGTTGTTCCACAAGAGACTGAAGGACGTGCTCACCAACGGTATCGGCCTCGTACCGATCACCAACAATGGCGAGACGTACGACGTCTACACGGTCAGCCCGGTCAACTCGACCGAGGACGGCACGGTCAAGGGATTCGAGGTCGGCTACCAGCAGTTCTATGACTTCCTGCCGGGAATCTGGAGCGGCTTCGGTGTCAACACCAACTACACGTACATCGACAGCAAGGGTGTGCCGCAGAGCACGTTGAACAATACCTCTGGCACTCCGGCGTCGACGGAAGCCAACGTCGATACGAGCCTGTTGCCGTTGCAGGGTCTGTCGAAGGACAACTTCAACTTCACCCTGATGTACGAGAAGGGCCCGGTTTCGGCGCGCGTAGGCTACAGCTGGCGTTCGCGGTTCCTGCTCACGACCCGCGACGTCATCACGCCGTTCGCACCGATCTTCAACGAGGATACGGGCCAGGTGGATGCTTCGTTCATGTACACCATCAACGATCACATCAAGGTGGGTTTCCAGGGCGTGAACCTGTCGAACGAAATCACCAAGACGACGCAGGTGCTGAACGACGATCTGCTCACGGCCGGCCGCTCATGGTTCATGAACGACCGCCGTTACTCGCTGATCGCACGCATGACGTTCTGACCGGGATTCCGCTGCAAAGCGGATGATGCAAAGCGCCGTTCGCCGCAAGGCGGACGGCGCTTTTTCTTTGCGCTGCAGATCCGGAACAGTATCGCGGTCGGCGGCGTTGCCTGCAGAGGACGCTACCCGGAGCCAAAGCCATGCGGCGACGCGCAAGAGCCCCCAGGACCCCTGCACGCACGACCCGACAGGATGCTGTCGCGGTACTCAAGGCAGATCATCGCCAGGTCGAGAAGCTGTTCCGCCAGTTCGCACGGACCCGCAGCGCCGAACGCAAGGCAGATCTGGCAGCAAGGATCTGCACGGCACTGCTGGTCCACACCCAGATCGAGGAAGAAGTGTTCTATCCCGCGTTCATTGCCGCAACACGCGACCGGGACACGCACCACGAAGCCGTTGTCGAGCATGCGGGAGCCCGCGAGCTGATCTACCAGATCCGCGGCTCCGGCCCCTACGACGACTATTACGACGCCCGTGTCACGGTGCTCGCGGAAATGATCCGGCATCACGTCAACGAGGAAGAGCAGCGCGGCGGGATGTTTGCGAAAGCGAAGCGCTCAAAGATGGACCTGGCTGACCTGGGAGAGCAGTTGCGGGCGCGCAGGCAGGAGCTGATGGCGGCTGCGGAGATGACGGAACAGATGCATCGCCCGGCGCAGGCCCGCTTCACTTCGATTGCCCGCGTCGCACGCAACTGAGGGCTGCGCGCCATCGGCTGCGACGCTCAATCCGTGGTCGGCAGCGGAACCGCCGCGATGTCGCCGGGCGTAGCTGAGCTGGCGACAGTGATCGCCCACCACGGACGTTGCGTCCTGTCGCGAACCGCTGCCCAGTACCATGACGAGACGTCCGTCCATCGATTGCCGTCGGTGGCAATGATCGCCTCCCGCACATGCAATCGTTGTGCGCCACGCCGCGCCTCGAAGGAACTCCAGCGGCCACCGCTCGCCAATTCCATGGGTAACGCCGTCACCGAGTAGCCGCTGCCACGGAAACAGTCTGCTGCGGGATGAAGTTTCCGTGTCGGAGCGGAAACCCAGCGCAGGACGATTTCCCGTTGACCGTCGGTGAATCGCGCCATGCGACCCGGAAAGTCGGTCGCGAACCGCTGCTCGGATGCGGAAAGCGGCAAGGCACGCAATGCGCGTCCCTCGAACTGCGCCGGCCAGCCGGGAAAATCCGCGATCTCGACCCGAGCGGGCGTCGGCAACGCGAACGGGATCCATGCCGCCAGCAGGCACGCCAGCATGAATGGCAGCGCGGCCCGCGGGACACGCCGACTGAACTGTCTGCCTTCAGGCTGCCTGGTACGCATGGTTCACACGTGCGAGTCGTCTCGACAGCATCAGCACTGCGCTGCCAGCGAGAAGGAACATGACCAGCCCGACCGCTGCATGCACGAATCCGGGGGCTGCAACGAGACCCGCCTCGACGTAGAACAGCGACGTGGCCCTGAGAATATTGGCTGCAACGACGATCACAAGAGTGGCGACCGCGAGGGCCACCGTACGGCACGCCGTCAATCGCATCCACGCCGCCAGCAGCAAGCACAGGTACGCGCCCGTCCAGAGCATCCTGATACCGCTGCACGGTGCATCGATCGCGATCGACTCGCCGTTCCACAACAGAAGCGTTCCATCCCGGGTTGCGGCGATGCCGTTCGCCTGGAGCAGCACCTGCGCGACGGTCCCGACCGCGACCCGCAACGGATAGCCAAGATAGAAGTTGAGCGACGACATCCACGGCAGCGATATCAGCCACAGGCCACACAGCGGCAATTCGATACGCCTGCCATACCACAGCGCACTGCACGCGGATCCGACCGCGCCCATTGCCAGCAGACCGCGGACCAGCGGCGCCGCGACTGCAAACGACATGCTGTAGGCCAGCAGGAATGAGACTGGCACCCACAGACTGATCCTCACCGGTCGCAGGTGACGATCGCGGATCAGAACCACGAATGCTGTGACCGCCGCGAGCAGCTCCCAGTTGTCTGCTGAACCGTCCGCCACACGCGCCGCCATCCAGCGCCACACCGGCCACACGGCGATCAGTATCGCGGCCAGCAGAACGGTGCGGCTATGACGCAGCATGGATGCGCGTAGCGCGATGGCGCCAGCAGGCATAGCCCAGCAGAACGGCGACGACGACCATCAGCGCCCACTCCTCGGGCTCGGGAATGGTGGGTACCGTGCCTTCGGGTACGGGCGTCAGTCCCGCCGCATCGTATTGCTGTTGAGTTTCGAGCACCACGGCGCCACTGACCGCGGTCACGAGCTGATAGTGCCATGCGACATCGATCGCTGCGTCGCGTGCCGGATGAGCTGCGTACAACAGGCGTCCGACTTCATCGCTGGCCCACAACCTTGCCAGATGCGGTGATGTCTCGGCGTCCGGGGGCAGCACCTGCGAACTGTCGATGCGTTCGCGAACCGCGACGAACTGCCTGCCGCCGGGCTGCCAACTCGCGAACAATCGGTCGAGATCTGCCATCGACAGGGCGCGAAGCTGAATCAGATCTTCGACATGCTGGGCAATGAGATTCGGTCCCGGCGCTGTCTGAACGTCGTACCAGCGAACGCTGCTGCCGCCGCGTGCCAGGCGCTGTTCGACCGCTTCGCTGGTCTGCAGCAGCACCGGCTGCGGGCCGTGAATCCATACCAGTACGCTGTCAGGGACCTGCATGGCCTTGTCCAGCCCGCGGGCCAACGCCGCAGTGTTGTCCTTGCCGCCAACATACTCATACGAACGCAGCAGGCTTGCGCTGTCCGCAACACTGGCCCGCGGCACGTCGTCTGCCGGCTGCAGATCCTCGGCGACCACGAGGAACAATTCCGGCTGCGGCGGCAGGTGCGCGACCGATTCGGCAAGCTGCGCCGCTGTACGCTTCATGGCAGCGGAGCCGTCGACAACCATCACGATGCGGCGAGGCGCAGTGGTCGTCACCGCCTGCAGCGTCTGCCGTATGACATGCGAACCGTCCAGGGAATCGCGTGTCCAGGCAACTTCGCCTGCAGTGCGCGCTGCCGTGACAGTCGAACGGCCGCGGCCGAGTTCACTGTCCGGAATCTGCAAACGCAGAGCATTGCCTGCGGCGACGGGCTGCGAATCGACCCCTTCGCTGCGCAGCGCCGCTTTCGATTCGATCCATACGGAATGTCGGAGCGCCGCATCGACGCCGAAGTTGCGCTCCTGGAAAGATGGCAGACGCAGCGTGCCCTCGCGAAAGCTTTCGAGCTGCAGCGGCACGGTCATGCCGATGCGGACCTTCATTTCGCCTTGTGCCGGTACAGGAAACATCTGCAGCGCGATGCGATCGGCGCCCGCGGTCGTGACGAGCACCGGATCACGTCGCTGCCGGACGACGTTGCGGTACGCCTGCCTGACCTTGCCACGCGCGGCAAACGCAGCTTCCCGCTCTTCGCCGTCGATCCAGAGCGTCAGGCGCGAGACAACTGCGCCCCGCGGCAGCGCAATCTGCGCGCGGCCTTCCTGCTGGCCCGACGTGTCGTTCTTCAGCACCAGGGTCCATTCCAGATATCCCAGCGCCGCCTGCGCATCGAGCGAGCCGTCGATCCGCGAACTGAGCAGATGGAGACCGTACACCTGGCCGCCGACGTCATCGCTTCCCTGATCGAAGTCGAAATCGTCGCGGAACATGCGGCCGCGCCACTGCACGTTGCGTGGCATGGAATGAGCATTGAACGGCGTGCCCGTGACCCGGTAATAGACCGTGCGCACTTGCTCGGGCATGACGGAATGCATGTCGAAGACGAAACCGAGCAGGTCGGTTGCGCGGCCGGTGCGCACATAGCACAGCCGCAACAGCACGTCGTCGCTGCCCACGGCACGCAGCATGCGCAGGCCGCGCACCTGCTCCGCCGGGGTCTCTGCCGTCGCCATCCGCACCCCGATGCGAGTGAGGGTGGCGGGCAGATCCAATGCAATCAATGCCAGTATCCCGCACAGCAATCCCGGCCACATGCGATGGGGGCGTTGTTCCTGCGCAGCGACCCGTCGCAGACGCCTGTACAGCCCGATGGCAGCCAGGAGCGCAAAAACGGGGGCCCATGGCAGCGCACCGATCCCGAAATAGAGGATGGCGATGGCCGCGATCGGCAATAGCGGCAGGAACAACAGGCTGTAGAAACCTGCGATGCCAATGGCAACCCCGTTGCCGAACGCGAGCCACTGCGGGCGCAGCAGCGGCTTGCGGAAGGAAAGCCATACGAGCAGGTTCGCCGCCGGCACCAATGTCACGAGCAGTGCATGAAACAGCGTCGGGAGCGGATCGAACAACGCTTCTGCGCACATGCGTGTGATCAGCTCGAATGCGATCGTGCCAAGCGGCAGGATGACGCCGAAAAGCAGCGATGGAGTTCCAGGAACCGCTTTCCAGCGTTCGACCGCGCGCTCGAGCCACGCAGGCAAGGCAACGTTCGACATAGGCTCTCTCCCTGTTGTCTTCTTCGAGGTGGACGCAGGGTAGGAAGCAATTGCGGCAGACGTGCGCCACAAATATGACGAAATGTGGCAGCCGCGGAACGGAAGTATCAGAGCAGGACGGGCGCCCTGCGCTCATTCAAGATCGCGCGCGGCCCGGTGTCCGGCGCACTCTGATTCGTGGATACTGGCTCAGGCCGGCATGCGAAAGCCGAGGCCGACGTAGTTCTCGGCCAGGCTCTGTGCTGCAGGATGCGATTGCGACAGGTAGTGCAACTCTGCGAGCTGCAGCTTGTGCGCGAAGGGATCGTCGCTGAAGCGGTGCATGAGCGTGGTGAACCACCAGGAGAACCGCGTCGCCTTCCACACTCGTTCGAGGGCGAGCGGAGAATACTGATCGAGTGCCGCGTCGCTCCCGGAACGATAGAAATCCACCAGCGCCTGATAGAGGATCCGCACGTCGGCAGCGGCCAGATTGAGTCCTTTCGCTCCCGTCGGCGGCACGATGTGGGCCGCGTCACCCACGAGAAACAGATTCCCGAAGCGCATCGGTTCGGCAACGAAGCTGCGCAGCGGTGCGATGCTCTTCTCGATCGACGGTCCGACGACCAGGCGATCGGCACGCGATGGCGGCAGCCGCTGCCGCAGCTCGCCCCAGAAGCGTTCGTCCGGCCAGTCGGCAACGCTGTCGTTCACCGGACACTGCACGTAGTAACGACTGCGCGTGCGTGAACGCATGCTGCACAAGGCGAAGCCACGTGCATGGTTGGCATAGACGAGCTCATCGCTCACGGGCGGCACGTCCGCGAGAATACCCAGCCAGCCGAACGGATAGACACGCTCGTAGGTGCGGATGGTATCTGCCGGCACCGATGGGCGACACACACCGTGGAATCCGTCGCAGCCGGCAATGAAATCGCACTCTACCTGCTGCCGCCGGCCCTCCAGCGTGAACGACACGCGTGAGCGCCGCTCCGACAATCCTTCCACCGCGACGTCCGCCGCGCCGTAGCGAATATCACCGCCGCCCGCGAGCACGGCTTCGTCCAGGTCCTTCTGGATTTCGGTCTGACCGTAGATCGTGACGCACGAACCGGTCAGACCCTTGAGATCGATGCGATGCGTGCGGCCGGAGAATGCGACCTCGAAACCGTCATGCTTCAGTCCTTCGTGCTGCAGACGAACGCCAACGCCTGCTTCGATCAGCAGATCGACGGTGCCTTGCTCCAGCAAACCCGCCCGGATACGCGCCTCGACATATTCCCGCGTGCGTTGCTCCAGCACGATGGAGTCGATGCCGTTGCGCCGCAGGAGTTGCGCCAGCAACAACCCCGATGGACCCCCTCCGACAATGGCGACCTGAGTTCTGAGCATACGCCAGAGGGTAGGCAATGGCCTTCGCATCGGAATGGACGCAGCAGGTCAAAACTTGTACTTTTCGAGCCATGAGCGCCATCGTCGACCGACGACGCCGGGCTGCTGCCCCCGCAGCGATCCCTGCTTTTTTTCTGTACGGCGAACCGCTGCGGACGACCGATGAACGCACGATTCACGCGGAAACCATTGCCGCGCGCAGCAGCCTGCATGCGTGGCACATCCGCCCGCATCGTCACCGCGATCTGCACCAGGTCCTGCTATTGCAGCGCGGCGCCGTGGCAGCATCCATCGATGCATGCAGCGCCAGCCTCCCCGCCCCGGGGGTCCTCATCGTGCCGCCCGCGAGCGTGCATTCATTCCGATTCCGGGAGGACACGGTCGGGCTGGTGATCTCGTTCGGCTCGGATCTGGCGCGCGAGATCGCGGCGACTACCCTGGGTCTTCTGGACTTTTTGCAGCGGCCCGCTGTCTGTCCGCTGGCGCGTGCCGCGATCCGCTCCACGGATCTCGAATCGCTCGCCGACATGCTGCTGCGCGAATTCGCGCGCTCGGCTCCCGGCCGCGACATGGCGCTGAGCGGCCTGTTATCGGCGCTGCTTGCCAACCTGTTGCGTCTCACGCGCGCAGTAGTCCCGAATGCCGACAGCCTGTCGCGCGATCACGAACTGGTCGCGCGCTACCGGCAACTGATCGAGCAGCGTTATCGTGAACACGCCGGGATCGCGACGTATGCGCGGACGCTGGGCACTTCGGAAACGCGACTGCGCAAGGCATGTCTTGCCGCGACGGGCCAGTCGCCGATCGAGATCGCCCATCAGCGCCTGCTGGTCGAAGCGGAACGTCAGTTGCGTTACACCTCGATGACGGTCAACCAGATCGCCTATTTTCTCGGCTTCGAAGACCCGGCCTACTTCAGTCGCTTTTTCACGCAACGCATGCGCACGTCGCCGCGGGCTTTCCGCAACGGCGACCGCGCCGCCACCGAGGCCGACTGAACTGTCGGTCACCTGACTTCGTCTACGCCTGCGCCACCTGCGATGCCGTCGCGGCTGCTGCGCGCAACTTGCCGAGCAGGGACTCCTGCGCAGCCGTGGGATGCCAGTCGCGACGGCGGGTGAGCCCGATCGCGCGCACGATGCGTCCCGACGGATGAGGCAGCGTGATGAGTTGCCGGGTCGCCAGATCGTGATGAACCTGGTGCGCCGACAGCAACATGACGCGATCGCTGGCGAGCAGCATCGCGCGCGCGGCGACCAGGGAGTTGCACTCGATCAGGCCCGCCGGAACGACTTCGTTCGCGGAACGGAACATGTCATCGAACTGGCGTCGCAGCGGCGAGCCGGCTCGCGGCGCGATCCAGGGATAGCGGGACAGATCGTGGAGCGATGCGCGCCGGCGTCGGGCTACCGGATGACCGTGACGCACTACGATTGCCAGCGGATCGTCGAACAGGTGTTCCTGGACCACGTCGGCATGCGGCACCGGATCACGCAACGCGCCGATCAGAACGTCAGCCGTACCCCGGCGCAACGCATCGAGCATGCTGTCGTAGGGTCCATCGAGGATCGACACCGTGTGGTGCGGATAGTCGGCGGCAAACGCGAGCACCGCGTTCGGCACGATCAGACTGCGTGCGAGCGGCATCGCCCCGATGACCGTCCGGCCACGGTGATCGCCGACGAGCGCGAGGACATCAGCGCGGGCCTGGTCGATCTCGAGAAAAGCGAGGCTCAGCCGGCGCGCGAGCTGCTCGGCTTCACGCGTCGGCCCGATGCCGAAGCTGGTCTTCTCGAACAGCGCCGTGCCCACGACCCGCTCGAGATCCCGTGCAGCACGATGCAATGTCGGACGCGAAACATTGAGCGCCCGCGCTGCGGCACTGAATCCCCCATGCTGGACGACCGCCACGAGCGCCTGCAGCTGCGCTGCCGACATGGCGTGACTGAGCGGCTCACCGATGCCGGCGCGGGAGCGGCGCGCTTCGAGGATGGCCTCCCGGATCTGCGAGAGCATGCGCTCGATCCGCAGCAGGCAGGCCCGGCCCGCCGGCGTAGGCGTCATTCCGACACTGGTGCGCTCAAAGAGCCTTGCGACAAAAGTCTTCTCCAGCGCGCTTACAGCCTGCGTGACAGCCGGCTGGGACAGGTGCGATGCACGTGCTGCCGCGCTGATGCTGCCGAGCCGGGCTGTTTCGCTGACCACATGCAGATGACGCAGATTCGGAAGCGACGCGGACATGACGGCTCCGGAATATTTGTTAGCAATTTCTTATACTGGGGCCGCAAATGCAATTGGCACGGGGCTGCCTTCCGGGCGGAAAATGCCCCGTGGCCTCCAGCGAAGGAAAGGTCATGACGGTTGTCTATTGCAACATTCGCCGCGCGGACGCGCAGGTCGCCGCCGGCTTCGCCGCCTATGGCGTCGCAACGGTTCACGAGGCCCAGGGCCGCGTGGGCCTGCTATCGCCGACCATGCGTCCGATCTACGCGGGCGCCCGTATTGCAGGCACGGCGATCACTGTAAGTCTGCCGCCGTGCGACAACTGGATGATCCACGTCGCGGTCGAGCAATGCCGCGCCGGCGACATCCTGGTGGTCGCACCGACTTCGTTTTCCGACGCCGGCTATTTCGGCGAACTGCTCGCCTCCTCGCTCGCAGCGCATGGCGTACGCGGACTCATCATCGATGCGGGTGTGCGCGATGTCCGCGATCTCACGGCCATGGGTTTTCCGGTCTGGTCCAAGGCGATCTATGCGCAAGGCACCGTCAAGGAGACGCTGGGCAGCGTCAATGTGCCGGTGGTGTGTGCCGGCGCTCTGATCCACCCGGGCGATGTCATCGTCGCCGACGACGACGGCGTCTGTGTCGTTGCACGTCGCGACGCTGCATCGATCCTGGAGAAATGCGCGGCGCGCGAGGACAAGGAAGCCAAGGTGCGCGAGCGCCTCAAAGCCGGCGAGCTTGGACTCGACATCTACGGCATGCGCGAAAAGCTGGCACAGCGGGGTCTCGTCTATCGCGATGAGCCGCCCGGGGATTGACGCGTGCTGAAGGCTATTCCCTGCACACTGATGCGTGGCGGCACGTCGAAGGGCTTGTACTTCGATGTACGCCAGCTGCCGCATGACCCTGCCGCGCGCGATCGTGTATTGCTGGCCGCGATGGGCTCACCGGACGTACGGCAGATCGACGGCGTGGGCGGTGCGCATCCGCTGACCAGCAAGGTCGCCATCATTGGTCCCGCGACACGCGGCGACGCGGACGTGGACTACCTGTTTTTGCAGGTCGCGGTCGACAAAGCGGAAGTCAGCGATACCCAGAATTGCGGCAACATTCTCGCTGGCGTCGGACCGTGGGCGATCGAGCACGGCCTGGTACGGGCGAGCAGCGATGTGACACCGGTACGCATTCACATGGTCAACACCGCCAGTGTCGCGGTGGCCCACGTGCCGACACCGGGTGGAATCGTGGAATATGAAGGCGATGCACGCATCGACGGCGTGCCCGGCACGGCCGCGGCGATTCCCATCGATTTTCTCGATGTCGCCGGTTCGAGCTGCGGTGCGCTGTTCCCTACCGGTGCGGTCGTCGACCAGGTGGATGGCATCGGCGTCACGTGCATCGACAACGGCATGCCCGTCGTGATCATGAAAGCTGCAGACTTTGGCAAGTCAGGGGATGAAAGCCCCGAGGCACTCGAAGCGGATGAGGCGCTTCGCAGTCGCGTCGAGAAGATTCGTCTCGAACTCGGGCCACGCATGAAGCTGGGTGATGTGAAAAAGAAGACCGTGCCAAAGATGTCGCTGGTAAGCCCGGCGCGCAGCGGTGGTGTGCTCAGCACCCGCACGTTCATTCCGCATCGCGTACACGAGGCGATCGGTGTGCTCGGCGCAGTCAGCGTGGCCACCGCCTGTGTGACACCGGGGTCGGTCGCTGCGCAGGTCGCCGGACTGTCCGCCGCCTCCGGTCCGCGACAGCTCGACATCGAGCATCCGACCGGATTCTTCACCGTCGCAATGGACGTCGTCGTCGACGGCAGCCAGATCAACGTCAGGCGTTCGGCGCTGATTCGCACCGCACGCAAGCTGATGCGCGGCGAGGTTTTCGTCCCGGCGCGCGCCTGGAGTGGCAGATGAGCGCACAGCTGCACATCTGCCTGCTCGGCTTCGGTGAAGTCGGCCAGACACTCGCGGCGGACCTGCGCAATCGTGGGCATGAAGATGTCACCGCCTGGGATATCGTATTTCCCGATCCGAACAGCAAGCCCAGTCGTGCTGCGGCGAATGGACTGGTGAAGGCAGCTCCGACCGCACATGCCGCGCTGGCGAGCGCGGACCTGGTGATTTCTGCAGTCACGGCAGCGCAATGTGTCGATGCGGCTCGCGCAGCCAGCCAGTCGTTGCAAGCCGGTGCGTTCTTCATGGATCTCAACTCGGTGGCACCTCACACCAAGCAGCAGGCGGCACGACATGTGACCGCCGCGGGCAGTCGTTACGTCGAAGCAGCCGTCATGGCTCCGATCGGACCGAAGCGCATCGCCACCGCGATGCTGCTCGGTGGCCCGCACGCAGCCACTTTCCAGCCGCTCGCGGAGCGTCTCGGATTTGCCGGGGCCCGCGTGTATTCCGACGAGATCGGCAAGGCCTCGGCGGCCAAGATGTGTCGCAGCGTGATGATCAAGGGCCTGGAAGCTCTGATCTCCGAATCCCTCTTGTCGGCGCGCCGCTATGGCGTGGAGCAGACCGTGCTGGAATCGCTGCGCGACCTGTTCCCGGGCACCGACTGGCCGAAGCTCAGCCGCTACATGATTTCGCGCTCGCTGCTGCATGGCCGGCGCCGTGCCGAGGAAATGCGTGAGGTCGCAGTTACGGTACGTGATGCCGGCATCGAGCCGCACATGAGTTCGGGTGCCGCCGAACGTCAGGACTGGGCGGCGGCGCACGCGGCCGCAACGCAGGGCGAAACCCTGGAACAGGTGCTCGACGCCATCCTGGCCGCGACTCCGGATCCGCGCGGAGAACGTGAATGCTGATCATCGACTGCCACGGGCACTACACCACCGCACCGGCGGCGCATCAGAAATTCCGTGATCAGCAGATCGCGCGGCTCGAGAATCCTGCGCTGCCGCTGCCGACCCCGGCGCAGATCAGTGACGACGAAATCCGCGAGACCATCGAGACCAACCAGCTGCGACTGCAGAAGCAGCGCGGCGCAGACATCACGATCTTCTCACCGCGCGCTTCGGCCATGTCACATCACGTCGGTGACGAGGCCGTATCGCAGACCTGGACGCGCGCCTGCAACGATCTGATCAAGCGGGTCGTGGATCTCTATCCCGAGAACTTCGTTGGCGTCTGCCAGCTGCCGCAATCGCCGGGCGTCCCGATCTCTCACAGCGTTGGCGAACTGGAACGCTGCGTGCGAGAGCTGGGTTTCATCGGCTGCAATCTCAATCCCGATCCTTCGGGCGGACACTGGACTGCCCCACCGCTCACCGACAGGCACTGGTACCCGTTCTACGAGAAGATGGTGGAGCTGGACGTGCCCGCGATGATCCACGTGTCTGCGTCGTGCAACCCGAATTTTCACGCGACCGGCGCGCACTACATCAATGCAGACACGACGGCCTTCATGCAGTTCATCGAAGGCAACCTGTTCCGCGACTTCCCCACCCTGCGCTTCATCATTCCTCACGGCGGCGGCGCCGTGCCTTATCACTGGGGTCGCTATCGCGGCCTCGCGGACATGCTGAAGCGACCGCCGCTGCGCGAGCATGTGATGAAGAACGTTTTCTTCGACACCTGCGTCTACCACCAACCTGGCATCGACCTGCTGGTGGAGGTGATCGATCTCGACAACATCGTGTTCGGCTCTGAAATGGTTGGCGCCGTACGCGGCATCGATCCCGAGACGGGCCATCACTTCGACGATACCCGGCGTTATATCGAAGCGCTGTCGCTTTCCGAACAGGACAAGCGCCGGATCTTCGAATTGAATGCGCGGCGGATTTTCCCGCGGCTCGACGCAGGCCTGAAGGCTCGAGGCCTATGAGCCGCTTCCAGATGGACCCGGGGTGGCTGGTCTATCACCAGAATCCCGGCAAGCCGCGCTTCCAGCCGCCGGCAGGCGCGGTCGATGCACATTGTCACGTGTTCGGACCTGGCGATGAATTTCCGTATGCGCCGGAGCGCAAGTACACACCGTGCGACGCCGGCAAGGACAAGCTGTGGCAGTTGCGCGATTTTCTCGGCTTCGAGCGCAACGTGATCGTGCAGGCTACGTGTCACGGCGCCGACAACCGCGCCATGGTCGATGCATTGAGGAATTCCGGGGATCGCGCGCGTGGCGTGGCGACCGTCCGGGCGGACGTCACCGATGCGCAGCTGCGCGAGCTCGATGCGGCAGGGGTTCGCGGCGTGCGCTTCAATTTCGTCAAGCGGCTCGTCGACACGACGCCGCCCGACGAACTGCTGGCGATCGCACATCGCATCAAGCCGCTCGGCTGGCACGTGGTGATCTATTTCGAGGCGCAGGATCTGCCCGGCCTGGTCGATTTCTTCGCGCAGTTGCCGACGGTAGTGGTCGTCGATCACATGGGACGTCCCGACGTAACCCAGCCCGTCGACGGGCCGGAGTTCGAACGTTTCATTGCGCTGATGCGCGAGCATCCGAACTTCTGGTCCAAGGTCAGTGGTGCAGAACGGCTT
>Ga0126377_10000852_pt1 | contig 19338 bp, 15 predicted proteins | sample PanSoiMetPlot_22_FD_92647 | JGI IMG/M metagenome (GOLD analysis project Ga0126377, IMG submission 92647) | Tropical forest soil microbial communities from Panama - MetaG Plot_22 | ecosystem: Environmental > Terrestrial > Soil > Tropical forest > Bulk soil | place: Panama | collected 2016-02-17 | reverse complement strand
TGCGCCGGGGCAGTGCCCCTAGGACACATCCGGCGCGTAGGCCGGCGCAATCAGCCCAGCGGCGACGTCGGCATGGCCGCGGATCCGGCGGGTTTCCGGCGCCTCGACATAGGCCCAGGCCGAACGATCGGCCATCAGCGCCGAGAGTACCGCATGGTTGAGCTTGTGCCCGCCGCGCACCGAGCGGTAGGCGCCTAGCAGCGGAGCACCGGCCAGCGCCAAGTCGCCGATGGCATCGAGCGCCTTGTGGCGCACGAATTCGTCAGCGAAACGCAACCCGTCCGGGTTCAGCACGCGCTGCTCCGATACCACCAGCGTATTCTCGAACGACGCGCCGAGCGCGTAACCCGCGCTCCACAGCTTGGCCACGTCGCGCATGAAACCGAAGGTGCGCGCGCGCGCGACATCGCGACGGAACGTATGCGGCGCGACGTCGAGCGCGATCGACTGGCGGCCGATCGACGGATGATCGAATTCGATCTCGACGTTGACGCGGAAGCCGGTCGGATTGGGCCGCAGCTCGCCCCAGGCGTCGCCCTTAGCGACGCGCACTGGCTTGAGAACCCGGATGTAGCGCCGACGGGCGTTGAGCGTGACGACGCGGGCCTGATCGATGGCGTTGACGAACGGCTCGGCGCTACCGTCCACGATGGGGACTTCCGGCCCATCGATCTCCACCACGGCGTTGTCAACGCCGAGCCCCGACAGCGCCGCCAGCACATGCTCGGCGGTCGAGCACAACGGTCCCGTGCCGTCACCGAGAACAGTAGCGAACTCGGTCGCGGTCACCGCATGGACGTTGGCGCGAATCTCGCGGTCGGAGCGGCCTTCGATGCCGGTCCGCAGAAATACGATACCGGTGTCGGCATCGGCGGGGTGAAGGGTGAGTGTAACCGGCAGTCCGGAATGAACGCCAATACCGGTGACTGCCGCTTCGTCACGAAGTGTTGTCTGCCTGCCGGCTTTCATACGGTCGTTCCGTGCCCTGGCTGGCGTCGAGCCCCATTCCGCGACGCGCAAGCCACCCACCACTGGCCGGGGCCTCGCTTTCGCACGGGTTTTCCAGAAAACACGCGACGCGACCGGTCACCGACCGACCTTCCCCCGTGCCCCAGATGCATGCCCCAAACACATGCCCCAAACAAAAGCCCCGTCACGGTCCGGACCTTAACGACGCCTCCCAGCGAGACAACTCACGGTTTTTTACCAAGTGTTACCTCGAAGCCGCCGCCTTTCCGCCTAATCCACGGCCTGCAGCGGCGCGTCGTCGTGCGGCTGCCAGCTGCCGGCGCAGCAACGATCGGTCGACACTCGGGGCGTGTTCCACGCACGACGGACACGCGAAAAAACAAAATAATTACATATGTTTATTAGGAAAATCCGTGGCACTAACGCGACTTTCCGCAGGGTGGGCGCCAACCTCTGACGATGACCGGCCGAGGCGCGCGATTTTGCAGTGCTCGCAACCGCTCAAGTCGCCTGCCGGCGCAGAAAGGCGGGGATGTCGAGTTGATCGTCGAGCGGGTTATGCACAGGCGTGGGCCGGCCGTGATGGTCGAGCCCCTGCGGCGCCGAGCGCTTCGCATACTCTGATACAGGCTCCTGCGGCCGTGATTCGTGCGGCCGCGGGGCCGGCCTGGTCGGCGTCGGCGGCTGATTCGACCGCATCCCCGGCGCCTGATTCGGTACATCGGTGACGTCGTCATCGCGACGGCCGAGGCCTACCTGGGCGAGCCGCTGCAGCAGGGTCATCCGCCGCTTCTCGGGGTGATCGTCGGACATCTCGCCGCGGCGCGCCCGCAACTCGTTCTGCCCCGGGATCGGTAGTTCGTCGATTCGCGGCATGCGCGGCGTCCGGCTGGCCGGCCGCTCCGGCTGCGGCGGAATGAAGACCTTGGCCGGCGCCGGCTGAAGCGCGGGCGATTCATGGGCGGGCTCGGTGAACAGGGTCGGCTTGGGCGGTATCGGACGGATGGTGACGTCGTCGCTCCCGCCGCTGGGCAGGATCGCGGCGGCAACCGCAGCGGCCGCCGCCGATTCGACGCTGTGCGCGGCCTGCAGCGCGGCCGATTTCGCCGGCACGGCCGGGGCCGCCGGGATGAGCGCCGCGGTACGCGCGAGCCCGGACGTGTCGCGCTCGACGCGTTCGGCGAGGCGCTGGCTGTCGGCCTTGAGGCGCTGCGTCAGATCGGCGAGACGCGACTCGTTGGGCGAGGCCGCACGTGTCTCGACCGGACGCTGCTCGCTCACTGGCGCGTGGCGGGTGTGGACCATGTTGTCGACGCCCGTCGCCACCACCGACACGCGGATGATGCCGTCGAGACTCTCGTCAAACGTGGCGCCGACGATGATGTTGGCTTCCTGGTCCACTTCCTCGCGGATGCGGGTCGCGGCTTCGTCGACCTCGTACAGGGTGAGATCCTTGCCGCCGGTGATCGAGATCAGCAGGCCCTTGGCGCCGCGCATCGACACGTCGTCGATCAGCGGGTTGGAGATCGCGGCTTCCGCCGCGCGCAGCGAACGCTTCTCGCCCGACGCTTCGCCCGTCCCCATCATCGCCTTGCCCATCTCGCGCATGACGGCGCGCACGTCGGCGAAGTCGAGATTGATGAGGCCCTCCTTCACCATCAGGTCGGTGATGCAGGCGACGCCGGAGTAGAGCACCTGGTCGGCCATGGCGAAGGCGTCGGCGAACGTCGTCTTCTCGTTCGCGATCCGGAACAGATTCTGGTTGGGGATAATGATCAGCGTATCGACCGCCTTCTGCAGCTCCGAGAGACCGTTGTCCGCCATCTTCATGCGGCGCACACCTTCGAAGTGGAACGGCTTGGTCACCACGCCGACCGTGAGGATGCCGAGCTCGCGAGCAGCGCGCGCCACAACCGGAGCGGCGCCGGTTCCCGTGCCGCCGCCCATTCCGGCGGTGACGAATACCATGTGCGCGCCCGTCAGATGGTCGCGGATTTCGTCGAGGACCTCCTCGGCGGCGGTGCGGCCGACCTCGGGCTGCGATCCGGCACCAAGACCTTCGGTCGCCTGCACACCCATCTGGATGACACGCTCGGCTTTGGAGCTGGTCAATGCCTGCGCGTCGGTGTTGGCGACGACGAATTCGACGCCCTGCAGGCCGGCAGCGATCATGTTGTTGACGGCGTTGCCGCCGCCGCCGCCGACCCCGAACACGGTGATCCGCGGCTTGAGCTCACGGATATCAGGGATCTTGAGATTGATGCTCATGGATGCCTCTTCAATGCGCGGCCGTCGGGAACGCCGCCGGGTGGGGCCGGTCCGCCACCGGCTGCGTTTGGGTCGTGAATTGGGGCCATCAGAAGCTCTCGCGAAGCCATCGTCCGACCCGGGCGACGTATCCGCCCGTCCCTGTCATGAGCTGCCGCGTTCGCCGCGGTTCGTAGTGCTCGAGATGCGCCGCTTGTGGATAGACCAGGAGTCCCGCCGCGGCTGCGAAAGCGGGTCCTTTTGCCGAGTCCGGCAGACCGGAAATGCCGAGCGGACGGCCGATGCGCATTGGACGGCCGAGAATACGGGTGGCGAGTTCCGGCAGGCCAGTGAGCTGGCTGGCGCCGCCGGTGAGGATGACGCGCCCGCGCGGCTCGGCCGCGAACGGCGAGGCGGCCAGCCGGTCGCGGACCATTTCGAGGATTTCCTCGACCCGCGGCTTGATGATGCGCGTGAGGACGGCGCGTGACACCAGTTGCGGCGGTTCGCGCTCGTCGCCGACGGGCTGCACGGTGATCATGTCGCGTTCGTCCGACCCACCGGCGATGACGCTGCCATAGAGCGTCTTGATTCGCTCGGCATCATAGACACTTGCATTCAATCCGCGAGCCAGATCCATGGTCACGTGGTGGCCCCCGAGGGCAAAGCCGTCGACGTGCATGCAGCGGCCGCCCGAGAACACTCCCAGCGTGGTCGTGCCGGCGCCCATGTCGAGGAGCGCGGCGCCGAGATCGGCCTCGTCGTCGGCCAGCACGGCGAGGCCGGCGGCATAGGCGCTGGCCACCATCGCTTCGATGGCGAGGTGGCAGCGCTCGACCGCAAGCATCAGGTTGCGCGCTGCCGCGACGTCGGTACCGACGATATGCATGTCCACGCCGAACCGCCGCCCCAGCATGCCGCGCGGATCGCGAATGCCACGGGCGTCGTCGAGGGAAAAGCCGATTGGCAGGGAATGCAACACGACGCGTCCGGCGCGGGCCGAGTTGGCGCTGCCGGCAGCCAGCACACGCTCGATGTCGGCATTGCTGACCGAGCCCGCCACGTCGACCGTGGCGGCGAATAGCTCGCTGGCGATGCGTCCGGCGGTGACCGACACGACGACCGACTCGATCTCGACCGCGGCCATGCGCTCGGCAAGATCGACGGCGTGGCGCAACGTCTCCTCGGCGGCGTCGAGATCGACGACGGTACCGGCCTTCATTCCGCTCGCGCCAGTATGGCCGAAGCCGATGATCTCGACCGCATGCGATCGGCGGCGCAGCACTTCCTGTGGATGCGGTCGCAGGCGCGCAATCAGACAGGCGATCTTGCTGGTGCCGACATCGAGGGCGGCGACCACCACGGTGCGCCGCGGGGACAGCGGCTTCATCTTGGGGGTCAGGCCGTAGGTAAGGGGGTTCATGCGGAGCCCCCTTTCTTCTTCGTCGGCTTGTCCTTGAGCAGGTTGTCGCGTGCCTGCGCCGCCGCATCGGACAGCCGCACCGTCACGCGATCGGCAAGCCGCAGATCGACGGCGACGATGTCGCGCGACAGGAGTTTCTTCTCGCGATCGAGCATCGTCAGGGTGTCGAGCGCACGCTCGACGTCCGTCTCCGGCAGCCGCACGTCGACGCCGTTCTTGAGACGCAGGTTCCAGCGCCTCTCAGCCACCAGAATGGAGGCGCGCACGGCATCGCGGATATCGGGATAACGGTCGAGAAGGTCCAGGAACTCCTTCGCCCTAATCGCCGCGCCGCGGCCCACCACCAGTGGCAGGCGCGTGAAGCGCGCCGCGACATAAGGTTCGAGCACGGTCCCGTCGAGCGCGATCACCGACACGCGGCCCTGCTTCTGCCACAGCGCATAAGGTTCGCGCTCGCGTACGGTAATCTGTAGGCGGTCGGGATAGAGCTTCTGCACGGTGGCGTCGGCGATCCACGGATTGGTCTTGAGCTGCGAGCGCGCGTCGGTGGCGTCGAGGAACAACAGCGACGCCCGCCCGGTGACGCCGGCAGTGGCGAGGATCTCTTCGCGCGTGAGCTGCTTGTGTCCGGCGAGCGCAACCGCGGCGATGCGGAAGCCCGCCATGTTTGCCGCTGTGTCACGCAGGTCCTTGAACGTGCCGATGACCGTCGGGCCGTGTCCGCCGCGGATCGTGCCGTATCCGGCGCCGGCGAGAACGATCACGAATGCCGTGACGACGCCTGCTCCGCGCGGCGGAGCCCAATCGGCGAACGGTGCCGCTAAATGAAGCGCGAAACGTTCGATCGCGCCGAATACGCCGGTGCGCGTCGATGTGCTGAGCGCGCGCATTCTGGCGCGACGCAAGCTGCGGATACGCCGCGCCGCCGCCTTTCCGGCGGCCGCTGCGGGCTCCGATTGCCCCGACCGCATCAGCGGTTGAGGGATGCGTCCTCCACCATCCATCGAACCAGCTCGTCGAACGTGATGCCCGCATAGGCTGCGAGCTCGGGCACGAGCGACGTCTCGGTCATTCCGGGCTGGGTATTGACCTCAAGACAGACCAATCCCCGCGTTCCCTCCATGCGGTCGTCGTAACGAAAATCCGCACGGCTTACGCCCCGGCACCCGAGTGCGTTGTGTGCCTGAAGAGCCAGTCTTCGGACCACTTGGTAAACATTTGGTAAAATTTGTGCCGGCAGGACGTGTTTGGACCCCCCGGGTGCGTATTTGGCCTCGTAGTCGTAGAACCGGACGGTCGGCACGATGTCGATCACATCGAGCGCTTGATCACCGACGATCGCGCAGGTCAACTCCCTACCGGCAATATACTTTTCGCAAAGGACCTGGTCGCCGAAGGTCCAATCTTCGCGGCTCAGTTCCTGCGGCGGATGCTGGTGCGCCTCGGTGACGAGGAATACCCCGACGCTGGAACCCTCGGATATTGGCTTGATCACATAGGGCCGCTCCAGCGGGTGCTTTTTGGCCGCCTCCAGGCGGCTGACGACGACGCCCTCCGGGACCGGTACGCCGGCGGCGTTGAGCACCACTTTTGCACGGTCCTTATGCATCGCCAGAGCGGAGGCAAGGACACCGGAATGGCTGTAGGGGATGCCGAGGAGCTCGAGCATTCCCTGGATGGTACCGTCCTCGCCGGGGCGGCCGTGCAGCATGTTGAGCGCGACGTCGGGCTTGAGCGTCTCGAGAGTGGTGGCGACGTGCGGCTTCACGTCGAGGCGCGACACGCGGAAACCCTGCCGCTCCAGCGCGGCCGCACAGGCCTCGCCCGAGCGCAAGCTCACCTCGCGCTCGGCCGACCAACCTCCCATCAGTACGGCGACGTGTTTTATCACGCTCATGTGCGTGTCCTATCGATTCACTGCGCCGAGAAGGCAGGTCCGCGTGACGTCCACCGATTGCATCACCAGCATGGCATCGATGTTGCACAAAATTACAGCCCCGGGCATGGCCCGGGGCTGGTGTACTCCACAAGAATGCGTGGACGCGGCGCGGTTACTCGTGCCCGCTCAGCGCGTCGCGCCGCATCTCGAGGCGCACATTTGGATCCGGATCCCAGCCGTAGGATCGGTTCTCCATCACGATGCCATTGGGATCCTGATAAGCGTTGGCGAAATAGGGATCCTGGTACAGGGCTCGACCCGACACATGCCGGTGCGAGGTACCAGCAAGCGCGGGCGATGTCACGACGGTCGCCAGCGCAAGCACGGTCAAGAGCCTTCTCATGTCACGACTCCGTGTTCAAGATTTGGCTGCAGCAGAAGTGTTGCAGTCCTGCCGTTGATCGAAGCAACACTCCGTAGAGAGGCGCAGCGTGCTGCAATGTCGGCATGAGCCGCATCTAGTTGCCCGGCATTCCCGATGCCACGCCGATCTTGCTGCGTTTGGGCCACTCTTGCGCAAATGGTCGACCGCGCGGGGGCGCCCGTCACCCCCGAACGCGCGCGACGCGTAACGCACCAATCGCTTTCATGTGATCGGTGGAACTCTGAGAATGGCTTGAAATTGCCGACTTCACGTCCCACTTGCCGGCAGCGTATAAAGATTGAGGAAACGCGAGGAGCAGGCATGCAATCGATGCAAGCAAGGAGCCTGCCCTATGCCCACCGGTGCTCATCAGTCTGACAACCCTCCATGTGTCGTCAATTTTAGCCCTTCGGCCATCGCCCGGCGCCAGACGGCGAGGTGGAACGGCATCAAGGGCGACGTCGTGCATGTCACGACACAAGCACCATTCGAATACAACTACCGCGCCCCATGTCATCTGCTCGTCGCTTCGGAAAACGCTGGACGCTGTGAGGGCGAGATCGTCGTGGACGGACTGCACAAGTCCAACTTTCGCAACATCAACCGCAGGCTGAGTTTCATCCCCGCCGGACACCACTTCCACGGCTGGAAGAAACCCACCGGGCCGGCGCGCGCCGCCTATTTCTATATCGATCCGCACGGGCCGCTCATCGATCCCGAGTTACGATTCGCCGAGACGGAATTCAAGCTGCGGCTTTTCTTCTTCGACCGCGATCTGTGGGAAACGGCGATGAAATTGCAGGCTCAAGTGGAAAACGGCGGCGCCGGAGGCGGCCAGTATGTCGAGGCCCTCAGCGTTGCGCTGGCGCACGAGCTGGTGAGGGTCAACAGTGGGCGCTCGGCCGATCTGATTGTCCGCGGCGGGCTGGCGGGCTGGCAACAGAAGCGCGTCGCCGACTACATCGAGGAGCACGTGGCGGACGAAATCTCACTCGCCACCATGGCAGGCCTGGTGCAGCTCAGTCCCTATCACTTCTCGCGCGCATTCAAACGCTCGTTCGGAATGCCACCGCATCGCTATCACACCAGCCGCCGCATCGAGCGCGCCAAGGACATGTTGGCGACGCATGAGCTTTCGATCACACAGATCGCATTCAAGGTCGGCTTTGGGGAAGGCAGTTCGTTGACCGACGCCTTTCGCAAGTTCACCGGCCGAACGCCGATCGATTACCGCCGCAACACGAGAGCGATGTCCGGCCAAGTGGATTCGACTTCGTTGTAGGGTGCGTCAAGGTCACGATCGAATGATCACGAGCCGGCCGCCACGCCGATCCGCTTGATCTCCCATTCGAGCTCGACGCCGGAATTCCCCTTCACGCGCGTCCGTACCGTCTCGCCCAGCGTCTCGATGTCGGCGGCTGTTGCGCGGCCGAGATTGATCAGGAAGTTGCAGTGCATCTCGGAGACCTGCGCGTTGCCGACTTTCAAGCCACGGCAGCCGGCGGCGTCGATGAGCTGCCACGCCTTGTGGCCCGGCGGATTCTTGAAGGTCGAACCGCCGGTGCGACTCTTGATCGGCTGGGTCGCCTCGCGCGATTCGGTGATCTTGCTCATCTCCGCCTCGATCCGCGCGGGATCGCCGGCAGAACCCTGGAACAGCGCCGAGGTGAAGATGACGTCGTCGGGCGCGCCGCAATGACGGTACGTGTAGTGCATGTCGGCAACGGTGAAGGTGTGGACGCGCCCTCGGCGATCGACGCTGCGCGCCTCGACCAGAACGTCCTTGGTCTCGCCGCCATAGGCGCCGCCGTTCATGCGCAGCGCACCGCCAACCGCGCCGGGAATGCCGCGCATGAAGGCAAGCCCGGAGATACCCGCTTCCTGCGCCGCGCGTGCCACCTTGACGTCGGGCACCGCCGTGCCGGCCCGCAGGCGGCAGTTGTCCTCAATCGTCACCTCGTTGAAGCCGCGGCCGAGCCGCACCACGACGCCCGGTACGCCGCCGTCGCGTACGATCAGATTTGAGCCGAGCCCGATCACGGTGACGGGAACATCGGGCGCAAGATGTGCAAGGACATAGGCGAGGTCCGCTTCGCTCTCGGGCATGAACAGCACCTGCGCCGGCCCGCCGACGCGAAACCAGGTCAGTTCCGCAAGCGCCTGGTTCGGCAGCAACCGCCCACGCAGTGAGGGCATGCGCGCTTTCAGATCGAGCGTGATGTCCGGAAAGGTCATGCGATGATTTCCGCGCCTGTCAGGGAAGCACGACGTTGCACGTGGCACCGCGATGTGGCCCTCCGCCTCGTGGGCACAAGGGGCGGGAAAGCCGGCCCGAGGGCGCCGCTCCTATGGTGCCTATCACACCTGCTACATCACATGCGTGGTGCCGATTACGCTTCCTGCTTGCGTCAGCTGTCCTGATTCGGTCACATACCGGCCCTCGCCGCATCGCACGCGGTCCCCCCGCGTCTCCACGATCGCGCCGAAGCCCGAAGCTCACCCTGCCACCGCCCCCAGCGCGGCAAGCTCGCCCGGTAGGGCGTAGGCCCATTGCGTGATGTTGCCGGCGCCGAGGCACACAACGGTATCGCCCGGCTTGGCGAGGCCGCGCACGATGCCGGCCAAATCGCGCGGGCCCTCGAGCGGGATGACCTGACGGTGGCCGCGCGCGCGCATCGCCTGCACCAGATGGTCGCGGTCGGCGCCCTCGATCGGCGCTTCGCCGGCGGGATAGACCGGTGCCACGATAACGGCATCGGCATCGTTGACGCAGGTCGAGAACGGCTCGAACAGCGAAGCGAGCCGCGTGTAGCGATGCGGCTGGACCACGGCGATGACCTGGCCCTTGGTCGATTCGCGCGCCGCACGGAGCACGGCCGCGATCTCCACCGGGTGATGGCCGTAATCGTCGATGATCACGACGCCGTTCCAGTCGCCGGTGCGCGTGAAGCGCCGCTTGACGCCACCGAAACCGGCAAGCGCGTTGTGGATCACATCGTCGGCGATGCCGAGCTCACGGGCGACCGTCACCGCCGACGTCGCATTGAGCGCGTTGTGGCGGCCAGGCATCGGCAGCGTAAGCCCGGCGATCTCGTGCATCTGGTTGCCGGCACGATCACGAAACAGAATCGAGAAGCGCGACGATCCGCCGACGTGGTCGAGGTCGACCAGGCGCACGTCGGCCTGCGGATTTTCGCCATAGGTAACGATGCGGCGATCCTCGATACGACCGACCAGCCGCTGCACGATTGGATGGTCAGTGCACATCACGGCGAAGCCGTAGAACGGTACGTTCTCGACGAAGGCGCGAAACGCCTCCTGCACCGCGGCGAACGTCTTGAAGTGATCGAGATGCTCGGCATCGACGTTGGTGACGATCGCGACATCGGCTGGCAGCTTGAGGAACGTGCCGTCGGATTCGTCGGCCTCGACTACCATCCAGTTGCCGGCGCCGAGCCGCGCATTGGTGCCATAGGCATTGATGATGCCGCCGTTGATGACGGTCGGATCGAGCCCGCCGCCGTCGAGCAGAGCCGCAACCATCGACGTGGTCGTGGTCTTGCCGTGGGTGCCGGCGATGGCGACGCAGCTCTTGAGCCGCATCAATTCGGCCAGCATCTCGGCACGCCGCACCACCGGCAGGCGCCTGGCGCGCGCGTTCATCAGCTCGGGATTGTCCGACTTGATCGCCGATGACACGACCACAACATCCGCGCCCTCGACGTTCTTGCCGTCGTGGCCGACGACAATTTTCGCTCCCTTGTCGCGCAGGCGCTTGACGTTGGCGCTGTCGACTGCGTCGGAGCCTTGCACGGTGTAGCCGAGGTTGATGAGCACTTCGGCGATGCCGCTCATGCCGATGCCGCCGATCCCGACGAAGTGGATCGGACCGATGTCGCGCGGCAGTTTCATGGGTGATGGTCCCCTCTCACGCCGATCGAAGGAATTCAGCGCGATGGCGGTATCACACCTGCCACCCGCAGCACCAGTTCGGCGAGCCGCTCGGCGGCGTCGATCGCTCCCGCCGATTTCGCCGCCGCGGCCATGGCCGTGAGCCGCTCGGGCGCGGCCGCAAGCGTGGCGATCTCGGCCGCCAGCGTCTCAGGTGTAAAGCCGTCCTGGGTCAACAGCGTGGCGCCACCCTCCTTCTCCAACACGCGGGCATTGGCCAGCTGGTCCTGGTCGATCGCATGGGGCAGCGGCACGAGAATGGACGGCCGGCCGATCGCCGCGAGCTCGGCGACGGTTGAGGCGCCCGATCGCGAGACAACGAGATGGCTCACCGCGATGCGCGCCGGCAGGTCGGGAAAGAACGGCGCCACCTCGGCGGTGACGCCGATCCGGGCATAGCCGTCGCGTACGCGTGACAAATCCTCCTCGCGCGCCTGCTGCACGACATGAAGGCGCGCGCGCGCCGCCGGCGGCACGCGCTCGATCGCCAGCGGCACGACGTCCGCCATCACCTTGGCGCCCTGGCTGCCGCCGAACACGAGAAGCCGCAAGGCGCCGTCGGACGCGGGCGCGACATAGCGGACCGCCGCGGCCGCGACCACCGCCGGCCGCACCGGATTGCCGGTATGGGTCGTCTTGCCAGCGATGCGCGGATTGGCGTCGGTGACGCCGGGAAAGGTCGTCGCGATGGCGGTCACGCGGGAACTCAACATGCGGTTGGCGCGCCCCATCACGGCATTGGCGTCGTGGATAACGGTCGGAATACCCCGCAAGGTCGCGGCGAGCAGCGGCGGCAGCGTCGGATAGCCGCCGAAGCCGACCACCGCCGCCGGTCTTTGCCGCCCCAGCATCGCATAGGCGCGCGCGATGCCGATGCCGAGCACGACGACCGTGCGGGCGAATGCGGCTGGATTGCGCGCGCGCAGCGTGGCGCTTGGAATCACATGCGTGGCGCGGGCGGGAAAATTCGTGCCGTAACGCGTCGCCCGTTCGTCGGTTGCAAGCTCGACGGCGATCCGCCGGCGCGCCAGCGCGACGCTAAGTGCTTCGGCGGGAAACAAGTGGCCGCCGGTGCCGCCGGCGGCCACCAGCACGAGCGGCGCTCCGGCCGGCGCTGCCATCAGGCCGCGCTCCCGGCAGCGGCGAACGCTGGCGGCGGCGCGATCAGTCCGCCGCGCGGCCGATCGCGCGTGAGAGCGAGCAGCATGCCCATGCCGTAGGCCAGTGAGATCATCGACGAGCCACCATAGGAAATGAACGGCAAGGTCATTCCTTTGGCTGGAATCAGTGCGAGATTGACCGCCATGTTGATCGCCGATTGCATGCCGAACAGCATGGCGAGACCCGCAACCGAGAAGCGCACGAAGGAATCCTCGCTGCGCACGGCGTTGAGCAGCGCGCGGATGACAATGAAGGAGAACAGGGCAACCAACATCAGGCATAGCACGATGCCGAACTCTTCCGCCGCCACGGCGAATACGAAGTCGGCATGGCTGTCGGGCAGGATGCGCTTGACCGTGCCTTCGCCCGGGCCGCGGCCGAACCAGCTGCCGCGGATGAAGGATTCGACGGCAGCGTCGACCTGGAACGTGTCGCCCGAGGCGGGATCGAGGAAGCGCCTGATGCGGCGCGCGACGTGGGGAACCGAAGCATAGGCGCCGGCAAGGCCGATGACCGCCGCGCCGCCGAGGCCGAGCACCCACACCATGCGCATGCCCGCCATGAAAAACAGCGCGCCCCACACCAGTGCGACCAGCATGGTCTGGCCGAAATCGGGCTGCATCACGAGCAGCGTGATCACGACCAGCAGGAGAACGAGGGCGAGCGTGTTGGCGGGCACGTCGGGCTTTTTGGCGGATTCGGCGAACAGCCACGAGATCAAAATGACGAAGGCGGGCTTGAGGAATTCCGACGGCTGCAGGTTGACGCCGAGCAGCACGATCCAACGTCGCGCACCCTTGATCTCGACGCCGAAGAACAGGGTCGCGACCACCAGCACGAGACTGACCGCGAACACCGCGAGCGCGGTGCGCCGGACCGAACGCGGCGACAGGAAGGATGTCGCAAGCATCACCACCAGCGCCGGCAGCATATAGAGAACGTGCCGGTTAACGAAGTGGAACGCATCGAGACCGATGCGGGCCGCCACCGGTGGACTGGCGGCGAGCGACAGGATGATCCCGCCGAGCATCAAAGTGATCAGCGCCCCCAGCAGCAGGCGGTCGACCGTCCACCACCACGCGGCAAAGGGCGTGCGTTCAACGCGCGAGACCATGCAACTCCCCGAAGCAACATTGCCAGTCCTGACCCAATATGGTTGCCAGTCGATTAAGAAAAAATTTATCGACGTAAAACCGGCGTCAGGCCAGGCAGCGCTTTCACCAGATCGCGGAACGCGGTGCCGCGTACCTCGAAATTGCGGTACTGGTCGAACGAAGCGCAGGCCGGCGAGAACAGAACGACCGGTTCCGCGGCCCGCGCGCCGGCGGCGTCGCGAGCGGCGGCCGCCACCGCCCTGTCGAGCGTACCTGCGATCTCGTAATCGACGTGACCCGCAAGCATCGCGGCGAATTCGTCGGCTGCCTCGCCAATCAGGTAAGCCTTGCGGATGCGCGGAAAGAAACCGGCGAGCACAGCGATGCCGCCGGTCTTGGCCTTGCCGCCCAGGATCCAGAAAATGTCGCCGAAACAAGCGAGCGCCTGCGCCGCGGAATCCGCGTTGGTGGCCTTGGAATCGTTGACGAAGAGAACCCGACCGATGCGCCCGATCTCCTCCATGCGGTGGACGAGCCCGGGAAATGACCGCAAGCCGTCCTGGATCGCCGCGGCCGAGAGCCCGAGCGCCAGTGCCGCGGCGACGGCGCAGGCGGCGTTTTGCCCATTGTGGACGCCGCGCAGCGATCCGATGCCGCCGAGGCGAGCAACCACCTGCGCGGTGCCGCCCGCCGCCTGCAAGATCTGCTCGCCCTCGAGATAGAGGCCGTCGGACAGCGGCCGGCGCACCGAGACGCGAACGACGCGCTTGCCGGCCTGCTCGATGCGGTCCGCCGCAGCCTGGCACCACTTGTCGTCGACGCCGACGACGGCAGTCCCGAACGGCTGCACGCCGGCCACCAGCCGTTCCTTGACGGCGGCATAGTTGGCGATGGTGCCGTGGCGGTCGAGATGATCCTCGGTGACGTTGAGGAGAATGCCGACCGAGGGGTCGAGGCCGGGCGCCAGGTCGATCTGGTAAGACGAGCACTCGATCACGTGAACGCGGCCCGCGCGCGGCGGCGCGAGCGATAGAATGGCGATGCCGATATTGCCGCCGAGCTGGGTGTCATGGCTGGCGTAGGCGCACAGATGGGCGACGAGCGCGGCGGTCGTCGACTTGCCGTTGGTGCCAGTGATGGCGACGAATGGCGCATTGGGGGCATTGCGCCGCCGCTCGCGGCAGAATAACTCGATGTCGCCGATCACCTCGACGGCGGCGGCACGCGCGAGCCCGACTACCCAATGCGGCGCCGGATGCGTCAGCGGCACGCCCGGCGCCAGCACGAGCGCGGCGATCTTCGACCAGTCGACGTCCCGCAAATCGGCCGAGGGAATGCCGGCTGCCGCGCCTGCGGCGACTCGCGCCTCGTCATCGTCCCACGCCACCACGTCGGCGCCACCAGCGAGCAGCGCGCTCGCGCTCGCGAGCCCCGAACCACCGAGTCCGAATATGGCGACTTTCCGACCGGCGAAACTGGCAACGGGGATCATGATGCGATCACTGTCATCTCTATCGCCGCCATCGCGTCACCGCAACTTCAGCGTCGACAATCCGGCCAGCGCCAGCACGACCGAGATGATCCAGAACCGGATCACGATCTGCGGCTCGGTCCAGCCGAGCTGCTCGAAATGATGATGGATCGGTGCCATGCGGAATACGCGCCTGCCGGTGAGCTTGAACGAGACGACCTGGACAATCACCGACACCGCTTCGAGCACGAACAATCCGCCGATAATCGCGAGCGCGATCTCGTGCTTGCTGGCGACGGCGATGGCGCCGAGCATGGCGCCGAGGGCGAGCGAGCCGGTGTCGCCCATGAAGATGGAGGCCGGCGGCGCATTGAACCAGAGGAAACCCAGCCCTGCCCCGATCACCGCCCCGCACAGCACGGCGAGCTCGCCGGTACCGGCGACATAGTGGATCTGCAGGTAGTCGGCATAGACCGCGTTGCCCGACAGATACGCAATGAAGCCGAAGCTCAGCGCCGCAATGATCACCGGAACGGTGGCCAACCCGTCGAGCCCGTCGGTCAGGTTCACAGCGTTGCCAGCGCCGACGATGATGAAGACACCGAACACGATGAAGAACCAGCCAAGGTCGACCACCAGCTCCTTGAAGAAGGGCAGCGCAAGCGAGGTCGCAAACGGCGCGCGGCCGAGGCCAGCGAGCGCGAAGCAGGCGGCCAATGCGATCATCGCCTCGATCAGCAGTCGCGTCTTGCCGGAAAAGCCGGCATGCGTCTGCTTGGTCACTTTCAGGTAGTCGTCGTAGAAACCGACGAGGCCGAAACCGAGCGTCACGCCGAGCACGACCCAGACATAGGGGCTCGACGGATTGGCCCACAGTACAGTGGCGACGACGATGCCCGACAGGATCATCAAGCCGCCCATGGTCGGCGTGCCGATTTTCTTCACCAGGTGCGATTGCGGCCCGTCGGCTCGGATCGGCTGGCCCTTGCCCTGACGCAAGCGCAGGTGGTCGATGATCCACGGCCCGCACAGGAAGACGAAGGCGAGCGCCGTCATCATCGCACCGCCGGTGCGTACCGTGATGTAGCGAAAGACGTTGAGGACCGAAATCGTGTCGGAGAATGCGGAAAGCCAATAAAGCATCGGGTCAGCCTTGGGCGGGCGCCGCGGCGGGCGTTCCGCCGGGTGCGTAGCGGCGCGCGAGCGCCTTGACGATCGGTCCCATCCGCGAACCCAGGGATCCCTTGACCATGACGGCGTCGCCACTGCTGATCGCGGCGACGACATCGGCTTCGAGTTCCCCTGCTGTCCCGGCATAGCCGCCCCGGCGTTCGGAGGGAAGGGCCTTCCACAGCGCCGCCATCAACGGGCCGGCGCAGAACACGAGATCGATCGCGTTGTCCTTGACCGCCTGCACCAGGCCGCGATGAAGCTTTTCCCCCGCCGGCCCGAGTTCCAGCATGTCGCCGAGCACGGCGATGCGCCGGCCGCGTGGGCCGACCGGCGACTGGCCGAGCAGCGCCAGCGCGGCACGCATCGAGGTTGGATTGGCGTTGTAGCTTTCGTCGATCAAAAGCGCCGTTCCACCCGGTAATTCGAGCGTTATCCGGGTGCCGCGGCCTTGCGCCGGTTCGAGGCCGCTAAGTGCGAGCGCAACCAGCGCGAGATCGGCGCCGACCAGGTTCGCCGCTGCCAGCACGGCGAGCGAATTCATCACCAGGTGGCGGCCGGGCGCGCCGAGCTTGTAGGTCACGCGTTGGCCGAGAATATCCGCCTCGACGGTCGAACTTTCCGCCTGCAGCGAGCACTTGAGCAGCCGTGCATCCGCCTTCGCATGCTCGCCGAAGGAAACGACGCGCGCAACGCCCACCGCCGCGGCATGCGTTTCCATGCGCGCGAACTGCGGATTGTCGCGATTGAGCACGGCGGCGCCGTCTGGCTCCAGCCCGAGGAAAATCTCGGCCTTGGCGTCGGCGATCGCTTCGAGCGAGCCGAAGAATTCGAGGTGGACCGGCTCGACAGCGGTGACGATCGCCACATGCGGCCGGACGAGACGCGCCAGCGGCGTGATCTCGCCGGCATGGTTCATGCCGATCTCGAACACGGCAAACTGCGCGCGCTCGGGCAGGCGCGCGAGCGACAGCGGCACGCCCCAATGATTGTTGAACGAGGCGACCGACGCGTGGGTCTCGCCCTCGCGCGCCAGCGCGAGGCGCAGCGCCTCCTTGGTCGAGGTCTTGCCAACCGAACCTGTTACGGCGACCACCTTTGCGGCCGAACGCGTACGCGCCGCGCGCCCCAGGGCAGCCATCGCTTCAAGCACGTCGGAAACGACGAGCAGGGGCGCGTCGGTCGGCATCACGCCGCGCTTTTCTACGGCAACCACCGCAAGGCCGGCGCCCGCTTCGAGCGCCTTGGCCACGAACGCATGGCCGTCGTGAACGTCGCCTTTGATGGCGAAATAGGCCTCGCCCGGCCGCAGCGTGCGGCTGTCGATCGACAGGCCGGGCACGCTCGCCGGCAACGCGCTGGCGCGCACCGCCCGCATCGCGGCGGTCATCGCCTCGACGGTCCACAACGGCTCGGCGCTCATGCGGCTTTGGTTCCCAGCGTTGTCGCGACCGCATCGTGGTCGCTGAACGGCAGCGTTTGATTGCCGATGATTTGGCCGCTTTCGTGGCCCTTGCCGGCGATCAGCAGCACGTCGCCACGCTCGAGGCCGCCGACCGCGGTTGCGATTGCTTCGCGGCGGTCGGCGATCTCCACGGCACCGGGCGCCGCCGCCAGGATCGCCCGACGGATCGCGGCTGGATCCTCGCTGCGCGGGTTGTCGTCGGTGACGATGACGCGATCGGCCCTCGCCGCCGCGATCTCGCCCATTAGTGCCCGCTTGCCCCTGTCGCGGTCGCCGCCGGCACCGAATACGACGACGAGACGCTTGCTGACGTAGGGCCGCAACGCCGCGAGCGCCTTCTCCAGCGCATCGGGCTTGTGAGCATAGTCGATAAAGATCGGCGCACCCGATTTCTCGCCGACGATTTCGAGGCGGCCTTTGGCGCCCTTAAGCTGCTCGATCGCAGCAAAGCTGCGCGATGCGTCGCCGCCGGTGGCAATGACGAGCCCGGCGGCGACGAGCGCATTCTCGATCTGGAAGGCGCCGACCAGCGGCAGGCGCAAATCATTGCGGCGCCCGGCATGTTCGATCACGATGCGCTGCGCGAAGCCGTCGATCGCAACGTCGCGCAGCCGGATGCCGTCGCCCCTGGTGCCAACTGTCACGATGCGTAGCCCGCGCGCCCTTGCCGCGTCGACGACGGCTGCCGCGTGCTCGTGATCGACATCGATCACGGCGGCGCCGCCCGGCGCGATCAGCGTGTCGAACAGGCGCAGCTTCGCCTCAAGATAGGCCTCGAAGCTCGGATGATAGTCGAGATGATCGCGGCTGAGATTGGTGAAAGCGCCGGCCGAGACGCGTACGCCGTCGAGCCGGTGCTGGTCGAGGCCGTGGGACGAGGCTTCAATCGCGAGATGCGTTACCCCCTCGCCCGCGAGGCGATCGAGCGTGCGATGCAGCTCGACCGGATCTGGCGTCGTCAGCGAGCCGTAGATTTCCTCGTCCGGCGTGACAACCCCGATCGTTCCGATACTGGCCGCGCGATGGCCGAGCGCGGCAAAAATCTGGCGGGTGAAGGCCGCGACTGAGGTCTTGCCGCTGGTGCCGGTAACCGCGGCAATCGTCGCCGGCTGGCGGGCGAAGAATTTCGCCGCGGCGAGCGCCAGCGCGCGGCGCACATTGGCGACCACGATGACAGCGACGCCGTCCGGCAACGGCGCTACCGGCGGCCGTTCGGCCAGAACCGCAACGGCTCCTGCGGCAAGCGCCTGCGGCACGAAGGCAAGCCCGTCCGCCTTGGTGCCGGGCACCGCAGCGAACAGGAACCCCGGCTTGACGGCGCGGCTGTCGGCCGAAATGCCGCCGATATCGAGCGCATCATGGCGCGCGTCGCGGCGTGCATTCTGGCTCAGGAGCTCGCGCAGTTTCATGGCGCCGTCGGCTTCCGATACGCCCCCGAGTCGGGGCCGGACGCCGTCCGTTTAAGCCGTTTTCGGACCAAGTGGAAGGAACCGGAAAGCAGACCCCGTGGTGCGACCTAATCAGCCTGACATTGGCAACCAGATGTCGGGGTCGGACCGCTGGTGCGGTGGGTTTGACAGTCCGACATGTTGCCGCAAGTTCGCATACGAACTCAAATCCAAAATCGCACGAGAACGATGAACTTGCTAATGTCCCTTTGATTTCGAAGTTGGTCTCAGCATGCGGGACACTAGCGCGCGTCGCGGGCGGACGCGACGATGAGCCGCTCGACCGGCGGCGTCTCGAACCTGGGTTCCAGCCCTAGCAGCGGCGCGATGCGCGATATCACCTTGCCGGCGACCGGCGCGGCATTCCACCCTGACGTGGCGAACCCATGGGTCTCCGGCAGACCCTGCGGCTCGTCGAGCAGGACGAGAAGCTGATAGCGCGGAGTGTCGGCCGGAAGGATGGCCGTGAACGTCGTCAGCAGCTTATTCTTGGCGTAGTGGCCGTTGACCACTTTTTCCGCGGTTCCGGTCTTGCCGCCGACATAATAGCCTTTGACCTCGGCTTTGGTGGCCGTACCCTTCTCGGCATTGAGGCGCATGAGATAGCGCATCATGGCGCTGGTCTCCGGTTTGATC
>Ga0126377_10000851_pt1 | contig 19381 bp, 12 predicted proteins | sample PanSoiMetPlot_22_FD_92647 | JGI IMG/M metagenome (GOLD analysis project Ga0126377, IMG submission 92647) | Tropical forest soil microbial communities from Panama - MetaG Plot_22 | ecosystem: Environmental > Terrestrial > Soil > Tropical forest > Bulk soil | place: Panama | collected 2016-02-17 | reverse complement strand
GCGCCCGAGATGGGCATCTGGCCGTTCACCGATGACGACGACGCGATCACGCGCAACCCGTGGCGGACCGACCGTACGCCGGGCGGCTCGTCGGGTGGCGCCGCGGCCGCGGTGGCGTCCGGCATGGTGCCGATGGCGCACGGCAACGACGGCCTCGGTTCGATCCGCATCCCGGCTGCCGCGTGTGGACTCGTCGGCGTCAAGCCGGGCCGTGGCGTGGTGCCGTCCGGGATCGGTGCGCACGACTGGTACGGCCTTGCCGAGCACGGTGTTCTCACGACCACTGTCGCCGATGCCACGGTCGGTCTCGCGGTGCTGGCCGGCTGGACGCCGCCGCAACTCAGCCCGCCGAAGCGGCTCCGGATCGCGGTGTCGACGCGGAGTCCGGTGACTGGCGTCAACCCGGACAGTCCGGCCAAGCTCGCCGTCTCGTCCGCGGCGAAGCTGCTGTTGAGCGCCGGCCATGACGCGGTCGACCGCAGCCCGACGTACCCCGTTCGGCTCGGGTACCGCGTCCTCGCGACGTGGTGTGCGGCGGTCTACGACGACGTAGCCGCCGAGCATCTGGAGGGTCGCCAGCTGCAGCCGCGGACCCGGCGCCACATGGAGATCGGCCGGTGGGCGAGCCGGCACGGCTTCGTGCAGGAGGAGCACCGTGCAGCGTGGCGTGCTGACTGCGAACGATGGTTCGCCGACCAGAAGGTCGACGTGTTGCTGACGCCGGCGCTTGCTAGTTCGCCGCCGCTCGCCGAACCGTGGCACGCGCGATCGTGGTCGGCGAACGTCCTGGCGAGCCTTCGCTTCGCGCCGTACGCGGCACCGTGGAACGTGTCCGGCTTTCCGGCGGTGGTGGTGCCGATGGGGGTACGCCCCGACGGGCTCCCGGTCGGCGTACAGCTGGTCGGCCCGCCCGGGTCGGAGTTGCGCCTGCTTGCGGTGGCCGGTCTGCTAGAAGACGCGTCGCCGTGGTTGCGGCACGCGCCGGGTTGGCCCTTGCGTACCCTCGAACGCGCTTGAGCCCACGGGTGGGCGGACCGCACCGGCGCCGGACCGCCTGCAACGATGTCCGGGTGCAGACCAAGCTGGTGACGCTCGCGGACGTCGAGGCCGCGCGCGAGGTGGTCGGCGACGTGATCCGGCGGACCCCGCTGGAACCGTGCCGTCCCCTGCAGGCAAAGCTCGGCGGACCGGCGTGGCTCAAGTGCGAGAACCTGCAGCGCGCCGGCGCGTATAAGGTGCGCGGCGCGCTGGTTCGCATCTCCCGCCTGACGCCCGACGAGCGCGCGCGTGGCGTGGTCGCGGCGAGCGCCGGCAACCACGCGCAGGGCGTCGCGGTAGCGGCCGGCATCTGCCACACCGAGGCCACCGTCTTCATGCCGATCGGCGCGCCGTTGCCGAAGGTGGCCGCGACGAAGAGCTACGGCGCGAAGGTGCGGCTGGTCGGCGCGACCGTCGACGAGGCGCTGGTGGCCGCGGCCGAGTTCGCCGAACGTACCGGTGCGGTGTTCATCCATCCCTTCGACCATCCCGACGTGATCGCCGGCCAGGGCACGGTCGGGTTGGAGATCCTCGAGCAGTGCCCGGATGTCAGGACGATCCTCGCCGGAATCGGTGGTGGTGGACTGATCTCCGGCATCGCGGTGGCGGTCAAGGCGCTTCGGCCGGACGTACGGGTGATCGGCGTACAGGCCGCCGGCGCCGCGGCCATGCACTTGTCGATCGCGGCTGGTCATCCGGTGCGCCTGGATACCTTTGCCACGGTCGCCGACGGCATCGCGGTCGGCCGGCCTGGAGACCTCACGTTCGAGCATGTCAGCGCGCTCGTCGACGACGTCGTGACGGTCACCGAGGAGGACATCTCGCGGGCGCTGTTGATGCTGCTGGAGCGCTGCAAACTCGTCGTCGAGCCGGCCGGCGCGGTCGGCGTCGCTGCGCTGCTGGCCGGAGCCATCGAGGTCGAGCCGCCGGTCGTCGCGGTGCTGTCCGGTGGCAACATCGATCCGCTGCTGATGGTCAAGCTCATCGAGCACGGCCTGAGCGTGGCCGGCCGCTACCAGCGGTTCACCGTGCATTGCGAGGATCGGCCGGGTTCGCTCGCCGCGCTGCTGTCACTCATCGCCGAGCACGGCGCGAACATCGTCGACGTGTCGCATCAGCGTCATGACCCACGGCTCGCGCTCGGCTTCGTTGAGGTGGCGATGTCCGTCGAGACACGCGGCGCCGAACATGCCGACCGCTTGATCACCGCGCTGCGCGACGCCGGCTATCCGGTCACCGTCGGGGCACGCTGAGCCGTCGCGGTCAGCCGCCGAATGGCTGGAAGTTCACCACAGTGACGTTGATATCCGCGCCGCTCGGTGCCGTGTAGCTGACCTTGTCACCGGCGTGGGCGCCCATGATCGCCTTGCCCATCGCCGACTCGGGACTGTAGACCGTGAGGTCCGTCGTTGCGGCGATCTCGCGCGAGCCGAGCAGAAACGTCTCGGTGTCGTCGGTGTCGTCGTCAAAGTAGATCGTCACGACCGTGCCGGCCGCCACCGAATCCGCCGTCGGGGCCTCACCGACGTGCGCGGTCCGCAGGAGTTCCTGGAGGTAGCGGATGCGCGCCTCCTGCTTGCCTTGCTCCTCCTTGGCCGCGTGATAGCCACCGTTCTCGCGGAGATCGCCCTCTTCGCGGCGTGCGTTGATCTCGGCCGCGATCGTGGGGCGCGCCGCGACCAGTTCGTCCAACTCCCCGGCGAGGCGGTCGTACGCGTCCTGAGAGAGCCAGGTCGACTGCGCGTCGCGATCGGTGGTGGACACAGCTGATCTCCTTGCGTTGCCGATACGTAAACATCAAACGTACCAGCGAACGCCACCGCGTTTCCGGGGGCGGCGACGGCCAATTTCCGACCGTTGGCGTGGCCGCGGCGGGTGTCACCAGACCGCTGACAATGGCGTCTGGAGCGTCGCTAACCGGCCGCTCGGCAAGCCGGCACTTCGGCGATGTACGGCCGGCCGCTCGTCGTGACCGTGTGCGTCACCGTGACGACCGAGCCGGCCGGTACGGGTACGTCGGATGTGCCGAGGATTGTGCCATCCCGCGCCTCGGCGTTGATCGTGCACACCGCCGGGCCTTCCGGCTTGGCGACCCGGAACGTCACGGTAACCGTAGAGTTGGTGACGTTTGTCAGCGACAGCACGGTTGGCGAAAACTGCTGCGTGCCGTATTGGGTGTAGAGCTTCAACGCGACCAGTCCGGTGACCGCGACGACCGCGACCAGCGCCAACGGCAGCACCCACCGGCGGCGCACCGGCTCGCGGCGACGGCCGTAGCGACCCGGCGGGAACACCGCGCCGTCGCGCGGCGTTGCGCTGCCGGGGGTGGGTGAGGTCTGGGTCACGATCGGGCGGTCCCTGCGTCGGTGTCATACGGCTCGGACAAAATGGTATGCCCGAAGGTTGGCCCGCACGCTCCCGGTAGTTCAACCTTCCAGGGCTGCACGGCACACCAGCTTGCACCACTGATGACGAAACGGATGTACGCGTGACGATGGGCAACGGGCGGACCGACGACCAGCTGCGTTTGATGGCCGTGCATGCACACCCCGACGACGAGTCGAGCAAGGGCGCCGCGGCGATGGCCAAATATGTCGCCGACGGCGTGGACGTGCTGGTCGTGACGTGCACCGGCGGCGAGCGGGGCAGCGTGCTCAACAAGACGCTCGACCGGCCGGAGATCTGGGAAAACATCGCGGAGATCCGTCGCAAGGAGATGGAGACCGCGCGCGAGATCCTGGGCGTACGGCAGAGCTGGCTTGGCTACGTCGACTCCGGCCTGCCGGAGGGCGATCCCCTGCCGCCGCTGCCCGAGGATTGCTTCGCGCGCGCCGATCTCGACGAAGCGGTCGGCCGGTTGGTCGCCCAGATCCGTGAGTTCCGGCCGCAGGTCATGACGACGTACGACGAGAACGGCGGCTATCCGCATCCGGATCACATCATGTGCCACAAGATCTCGCTCGCAGCGTTCGACGCGGCCGGTGACCCCGACAAGTACCCGGACGCCGGCACGCCGTGGCAGCCGCTGAAGTTGTACTACAACATGGGCTTCAACAAGGCGCGCATGCTGGCGCTGCACGAAGGCATGCTCGCCGCCGGCCTCGAGTCGCCCTATACCGAGTGGATCGAGAAGTGGGACGACCGCGAGGACAGCGGCGATCGGATCACAACGCGCGTGCCGGCCGGTGACTTCTTCGGCGTCCGCGACGACGCGTTGCGCGCGCACGCCACGCAGGTCGATCCGGACGGTTGGTGGTTCCGGGTGCCGCTCGCGGTGCAGCAACAGGTGTGGCCGACCGACGACTTCCAGCTCGCGAGGTCCCTGGTCGACAGCCCGCTGCCCGAAGACGATCTCTTCGCTGGCGTTGTCGAGCGGGCACGCGCCTAGGCGTACCCTCGATGGGACGCGATGAGCAGCGGAGGAGCCATGATCATCGGATGGGCCGCCAACGACTTTGGCGATGACCTCGGCGACGGGGTTGCCGGCCCGATCGGCCTGCTGATCATCGTCCTGCTCGTGATCGGCACGGTGCTGTTGATGCGGAGCATGAACAAGCACCTCAAGCGCATACCGGAGAAGTGGCCGGAGGACGCGGCGAGGACGCCCGCGAGCACGTCTCGCCGCGAGACCGAACCCGATGGATCGGCCGACGCCACGCCATCAGGCGCCGCGGCGACGGACGACGTTCCGCTGAGTCGAGCGGCTGACGGGCTTGACGACGAAGCCGGGAAGCGAGCGGGCGACGCCGGCGCGGTGGACGCCGATCGCTAGCCGGCGCACGGACGCTGTCCCGGATCGGGGCCGCCACCAGTGCCGCCTTGCGGAGTGTCGTTCGTTGACTGACGAGCCTGGCTGGTTGACCGCACCGCGCAACGCGCCGATGACCGCGAGGCCGGGCCGTCGAAGAGTGTCGGCGAACAATGAATTTGCGCTCTCAGTGCATTATTGGCAATCCGCTTTCGGCCCGTGACAGATTGCAATTTGCTGTCGTGTCGGAATTCTTTGCCGACGCGCGCGATTGTGTTGTGCCGCTTTTTGTATCGGTCTCCGCTGGGCGGATCTCTGCTAACTTTCCGACATTTTCCGGCATCAGAGAAAATACGCGGAACTCGTTGTCATGAGCGCATCTGGCTGCGGTAATCGCTGTCTGGCCCACGCTGAACGAGAAGAACCGCAATGTGCCGGATGATCATCGTTGCCCATCGGCTCGCCAGATGTCCGAGGTGTCCTAATCACGCGAAGCGCTCGGCAAGCGAGGGGTTTTGCATACGCCTAGTTGTGGCCTAGCGTTCCGCATCGGAGGGGAACACGCGTCTGGCACGAGAGGTCCTCCAGTCACGGAGGGCGCTCGAGTCCTTCGCGCTGCCGAGAGGGGCCGAGGGTGACCGAGAGCGTGGCGACGAGCGGGCGGCGGAATGTCGCTCCCGCGGTCGCTGCCGTCTTCGGCGTGGTCGTCATCCTCGGCAGCCCGTTCCTGACGATGGGTCGGGTCAATCTGCCAGCCGTCGCGATCGCTGCCGGTGTGGCGATCATGGCGCAGTTCGGGGCGTTGCGGTTCCGACAGGGCACCCGCATGATCTTCTTCGCCTGGGGCGAAGGCGCATTGATCGTCGTCGTCTACCTCGTGAAGGCCGGCTGGGTGCCACTGCTAATCGCCCTCGGATTCCTCATCGGCCATAGTTTGTTTCTGCTGCGCACCGGAGGCACGTGGCGCCGGTCGCGGCTCTACAACATCACGAACCTCGCGATCGCGGGTGCGGCCGGTGCGGTCGCCGCGCACGCGGTCGGCATGACGATCCGAGCTCCGATGACGCCGCGGCTGATCCTCGCGCTCATCGTCGGCGGCATCGCATATTTCGTCGTATCGAGCGTCCTGCTGAACGTCGCAACGCCAGGGCCGTCGGATATATCGCTGTCGGTGCCGGCCGCCATCGCCCGGACGCTCAACGACAAGCTGCCGATGGTCGCCGGCAACATCACGGTCGGCGTACTCGTGGTGCTGCTCTACGCAAACGACCGCATGTGGTTGTTCCTGGTGCCACCGGTCGCGGTGCTGATGCATCAGGCGTACGTCTACCGGTCCCGGATCGCCGACGAGCGGCGGTTGTGGCGCGAGTTCGCAGTCATCGCGAACTCCCTTAACCAACTCGACGAACGCTCCGTTGCGGTTGCCGCGATCGACGGCACCCTGCGGCTGTTTGATGCTGACGTGGTCGAGGTGTGGGTCGATCGTTCGGCGGCATCGGGACGCGGCTACCGCGGCACGGCAAAGCGCCGCGGCGAGGTCGTGAAGCTGAAGGGTCAGTCGGCCGACGAGGGCGAACCGCCGGCCGCCACTCGCGCGCTGACCATCGGCGGCGTACGCGTCGGCGAGTTGCGGCTGTGGATGCCGCCGGGATCGTCGCTGGACGGCCGCGATCAGATGGCACTGTCGGCGGTGGCCGACGCGGTGGCCGCCGCGCTACATGACGCGCTCGCGCAGCGTGCCCTGCGTACCCTCGCCGCTCGCAGCCAGCACGACTCGCATCAGGACGTGGTGACCGGGATCGCAAACCGGGCCAGCCTGCAGGCCGACGGCGCGGACAAGCTGCGCGAGGCCGGCGACGGCCTCGTCACGCTCTTTGTCCTTGGCATCAACCGGTTCAAGGAAGTCAACGAGTCGCTCGGTCCGGTGGCTGGCGACGACCTGCTGCGGATCACGGCCGGCCGGCTCGCGGCATTCGCCGAGCCAACCGATCTGGTGGCGCGCATCGGCGGCGACGAGTTCGCGCTGATGAGCGAGCTCAACGGCGCGGCCGATCCGGTCGAGCGGGCCACCTCGAGCGCGCAGGCGCTCGCCGCGGAGCTGACCGTACCGACCGAGTTGGCCGGCATTCAGGTCGCCGTCGAAGTGTCCGTCGGTGTCGCGGTCGCGTCGGCGGCCGACTGCGACATGGGCCAGCTCGTGCAGCGGGCGAGCATCGCCATGCGGCGCGCGAAGTCGAGCGCCGGCGCGGTCGCGGTCTACGGCGACGCCGACGCGCCGCCGAGCAACGTCGAGCGACTTTCCGTCCTGGTCGACATGCGCGAGGCACTGGATCAGGACGATCAACTCGTGTTGGCGATCCAGCCGACGGTCGATCTCGCGAGCGGGGAACCGATCGCCGCGGAGGCGCTGATCCGATGGAATCACCCGCGGCGTGGCGCGCTGATGCCGCGTGAGTTCATCGACCTGGTCGACCAGAGCGATTTGGTCGTCCCGTTCACGCGCTACGTGCTCGGCCGGGCGCTGCGGCTCGCCGAGCAGTGGCGGGAGCAAGGACTGACCATGCGCGTGTCGGTCAACCTATCGCCACGCAGCCTTGCCGACCCGAACCTGCCCGGCGACGTACTCGCGATGCTCAAGGCACACGACATCGAGCCGAACATGCTGACGCTCGAGATCACCGAGTCCGCCGCGGTGACCGGCCAGCCGATCGTCGTCGACGTGCTGGCCGCGCTGCGCGCGCACGGCGTACAGCTTGCCGTCGACGACTTCGGCAGCGGCTACTCATCGCTCACGTTCCTGGCACGGGTCCAAGTGGACGAGGTCAAGGTCGACTCGACGTTCGTCAACGCCATGACCGACTCCGCAGAGGCGGCCGCCATCGTGCGCACCACCGTCGACCTGGGCAAGCGACTCGGCCTGCGGGTCGTCGCCGAAGGCGTCGAGACCCACGCGCAACGCAACGCACTCGCCGATCTCGGCTGTGAGGCCGCGCAGGGCTGGCATATCACGCCGCCGGTACCGGCCGATCACGCGTACGCGTTGATGCGCCGGCTGCGCGATTCGGCCGGTAGCGCCTGACGACAACTGGTGGCCGGTCACGACATGTGACGGCGACTAGACCGTCAGAGCCGCGGGCACTGAGGCCATTGCCTCCTCGATCGCCGCGACGAGTCGACGCGCGGACTCGGCGGTCAACTCCAGTGCGACGCGTGCGGCCGGACCCTTCGACGGATCGGTGAGATCGATGTTGAGGGTGTGGTCGGCCATCGCGTGCACCGGGTGGTCGAAGTAGACGGTCGCGTGTGTGACGTGCAGCCAGGCGCCGTTCGGACCCTTGCCGCTGCCGTCGACATCGCAGTGCATGGTTGCGTACGTACACATGGTCCGGTCAGCCCTTCAGGTGCGTGCCGTAGAACTCTTCGATCCGCTCCCAGCCGTCGTTCGCGGCCGCGACGCGGTAGGCGGGACGGTCCACCGCGAAGAACGCGTGACCGGTGTCCGGGTACGAGTGGAACTCATGCGGCTTGCCGTGATCGGTCAGGATCTGCGTGAGCTCGGCGACCTGCTCGGGGCTCGGGTACTGATCCTCGTCGCCGAACAGCCCGAGCAATGGCGCACGAAGGTTCGGCAGCTGGTCGACGATGTTGTTCCGCATCGGCATGCCCTCGGGTGGCGTACCCGTGACGAACGCGCCGTAGCAGTCCACCGCCGCGTCCAGATCGAGATTGCAGGCGGCGAGCACCGACTGTCGGCCTCCGGAGCAGTAGCCAATGACGCCCACCTTGCCGTTCGACGACGGCAGTGCGCGCAGATACGCAGCCGCGCCGCCGACGTCGCCAACGAGGCGATCATCCGGTACGCCGCCCTGTGCGCGAGCGGTCGCGGCGGCATCCGCCGGAGCGGCGCCGGGTGCCTCGCGGTAATACAGGTTCGGGCAGATCGCGTCGTAGCCGAGTTCGGCAAAGCGCCGCACGATCTCCTTCGTCGCCCGGTCGTATCCGGGCATGTGGTGGATCACGACGACGCCGCCGCGCGGCCCGTCATCGTCCGGTCGCGCTACGTACGCTTCGATCTGGTCGCCGCCGGCGCCGGCGATGTGCACAGTGGTGGCACTCAACGAATCGCTCATGCGCTGATGAAATCACGCGCTGGTAACGACCGCCGGCCCGGACCACCCTTGACCGGGGAGATCCACCTACCGGCACCGCAGTGGTGGTCTAATCACATGGCGAAGCGCCGACTACGGTGCCGTTGCGCGGATCTTGCAACCGCATCTGTGGGACAGTGGACAAGTGAACCGCCTTGCCGACGCCACGTCGCCGTACCTCTTGCAGCACGCGGACAATCCGGTCGAGTGGTGGCCATGGTCCGCCGAGGCCTTCGAGGAGGCACGCCGGCGGGACGTACCGGTGATGATCTCGGTCGGGTACGCCGCCTGTCACTGGTGCCACGTCATGGCGCACGAGTCGTTCGAGGACCCGGCCATCGCCGACGAGATCAACCGCAAGTTCGTGGCGATCAAGGTCGATCGCGAGGAACGTCCGGACGTCGACGCCGTCTACATGACCGCCACGCAGGCGTTGACCGGCCAAGGTGGATGGCCGATGACGGTGTTCGCGACGCCGACCGGCGAACCGTTCTTTGCCGGCACCTACTATCCGCCGCCGGTGTTCACTCGGCTCCTCGACGCGATCGACACCGCGTGGCGGGACCAGCGGGACGCGGTGGTCAAGCAGAGCACGCAGGTGGTCACCGCGATCACCGCCGCACAGCATCTCGGTGCCGAGGGCGGCCTCGTCGGGGCGGAGGCGCTCGCGGCCGGTGCCGCGTCGCTCGAAGCGGAGTTCGACGAGGTGTACGGCGGCTTTGGCGGCGCACCGAAGTTCCCGCCGCATCTCGTCATGCTGTTCCTGCTGCGCCACTTCCAACGCACCGGCGACGTGCGATCGCTCGAGATGGTCCGCGCGACCGCGGAACAGATGGCGCGCGGCGGCATCTACGACCAGTTGGCCGGTGGATTCGCGCGCTACGCGGTGGACGAGACGTGGACCGTGCCGCACTTCGAGAAGATGCTCTACGACAACGCATTGCTGCTGCGCGTCTACACCGAGCTGTGGCGCCTGACCGGAGACGCATTAGCGGCGCGGGTGGCCGCCGAGACGGCCGGCTTCATCATCACGCGCCTCGGCACCGCCGCCGGCGGCTTCGCCGCTTCGCTAGACGCGGACACCGGCGGAGTAGAGGGCGCGACCTACGTTTGGGCCCCGACCGAGCTGCACGAGGTGCTTGGCGACGCGGGCGGCGACTTCGCGGTGGACCTGTTCGGCGTGACGGACACGGGTACGTTCGAGCACGGCGCGTCCGTCCTGCGCCTGGTGCGCGACGTCGACGACGGATCGGCGGAACTCGCGGCCCGGTGGCGGGCCACGCGCGAGACGCTCCGCGACGTCCGGGACCTGCGCGCTCAGCCGGATCGCGACGACAAGGTCCTGGCCGAATGGAACGGACTGGCGATCACCGCACTGGCGCACTACGCCTCTGTCGCCGACGCACTGCACGGCGGTCTGGTGAGCCGCGGCACCAATGGCGCCGGCTCTCATGGCGCCGGACCGAACGGCGCTGGGCCGAACAGCGCCGGCACCAACGGTGCCGGACCGGCGCCGGTACGCCCCGACCACCGCGCGAGCCGTGGCGAACAGACCGGCGTCAGCGCGCAAGTCGCTCGCGACGCCGCGGTACGCGCCGGTGAACTACTGCTCGGCACGCACATCGTGGACGGACGGCTGCGGCGAGTGTCACGCGACGGCACAGTGGGCGTACCGGCCGGTGTGCTCGCCGACTATGCCTGCGTTGCGCAGGGTTTTGCCACGCTGTACCAGGCCACCGGCGACGTACGGTGGCTCGACGCCGCGCGTGATCTGCTGGACACGGCGCTCGACCAGTTCACCGATGGCTCCGGTGGCTTCCACGACACGGCCGCGGACGCCGAGGTGCTTGTCGCACGTCCCGCCGATCCGACCGACGGCGCGACGCCGTCCGGCAGTTCAGCGCTGTGCGAAGCGCTGGTCACGTTTACCGCGCTGACCGGCGAGACCCGCTATCGCGAGGCGGCGGCCACCGCGTTGGCCCGCATCGAGCCGATCATCTCGAGTCGGGCGCGGTTCGCCGGGTTGGCCGCCGCGGTGGGCGAGGCGCTCGCCGACGGTCCATTAGAGGTCGCCGTCGTCGGTGCGACCGAAAGCGAACGCGCGCCGCTGGTACACACGGCGATCGCGCTGGCGACCCCGGGCGCCGTGATCGTTGCCGGCCAGCCCGATGATCCGGGCGCGCCGCTGCTCGCCCATCGACGGATGTACGACGGGGCAGCGACCGCCTACGTATGCCGAGGCTTCGTCTGCGACCGGCCGGTGACGGTGCCCGACGCGCTCGCCGACCAACTCACTGGCGCGTCCACCGGGTAAGCCGGCGGCGACTGGCGTTCCGCGGTGCGGCCACCGAATTGCGTCGCGGCGGTCCGGGTACGCTGGCGAAACCATGGATACCCGGACCGGACTGCCGGTCGTCGGCATGGTCGGTGGCGGGCAACTCGCCCGCATGACGCACCAGGCCGCGATCGCGCTCGGACAGTCGCTTCGCGTGCTTGCCGCGTCGCCGGATGACGGTGCCGCGCTCGTCGCCGCCGACGTCCAGATCGGCTCGCACACCGACCTGGACGCGCTGCGCCGCTTCGCCAAGGGCTGCGACGTCGTGACGTTCGACCACGAGCATGTGCCGGGCGATCTGATTCGGGCGATCGAGGCGGACGGCGTCACCGTGGCGCCGAGTTCGGCGGCGTTGCGGTTCGCGCAGGACAAGGCCGCCATGCGGGACCAGCTCGGCCGGATGGGCGCGCCGATCCCTCGGTGGGCCAAGGTCTCCTCGGCCGCGGACGTCGAGGCGTTCGCCGCGGGCGCCTGGCCCGTCGTGCTCAAGGCGACGATCGGTGGGTACGACGGCCGCGGCGTCTGGATCGTCGAAACGGTCGAGGACGCGGCCTCGATCATCGCCACTGGTACGCCGCTGATCGTCGAGGAACGCGTAGCGCTACGTCGTGAGGTCGCCGCATTGGTCGCGCGGTCGCCTTTTGGTCAGGTGGCTGCGTACCCGGTCGTGGAAACCGTGCAGCGGGACGGCATCTGCGTCGAGGTGATCGCGCCCGCTCCTGGGCTCGACGCCACCGCCGCGATCGCCGCTCAACAGCTCGCGATCGGCATCGCCACCGAACTCGGCGTTGTCGGTCTGCTCGCGGTCGAGATGTTCGATGACGGCGACCGGCTGCTCGTCAACGAACTTGCGATGCGGCCGCACAACTCCGGCCATTGGACGATCGAGGGGTCGCGGACGTCGCAATTCGAGCAACACCTGCGGGCCGTACTCGACTATCCGCTCGGCGACACTCGCCCGGTGGCGCGCTGGGTGGTGATGGCAAACGTACTTGGCGGCCCCACTGGCGGTATGCCCATCGACGAGCGCATCCATCACATGATGGCGGCCGAGCCGGGTGTCAAGCTCCACCTCTATGGCAAGCAACCGCGTCCGGGTCGCAAGCTCGGTCACGTGACCGCGCTCGGCAACGACCTCACGGCACTTCGTGCCGCCACGGCACGAGCGGTGGCGTGGTTGCACGCCGGAGTCGACCCGGACGAGGCGGCCGCCTCCGGCCAGCGCGAGGACTTGGAGACGAGATGAGCCCGATCAGTACGTCACCGGTGGTCGGCCTCGTGATGGGCAGTGACTCGGACTGGCCGACGATGCGAGCGGCGGCCGACGCGCTCGACCAGTTCGGTGTCGACTACGAGGTCGGCGTCGTGTCGGCACACCGTACCCCCCAAAAGATGTTGAGTTACGCGGAGCAGGCGGCCGATCGCGGCCTCAAGGTGATCATCGCCGGCGCGGGCGGCGCCGCACACCTGCCCGGCATGCTGGCCGCCGCGACTCCCCTGCCGGTGATCGGCGTACCCGTGCCGCTGCAGTTCTTGGACGGCATGGATTCGCTGCTGTCCATCGTGCAGATGCCGGCCGGTGTGCCGGTGGCGACGGTGTCGATCGGTGGCTCCCGAAACGCCGGACTGCTCGCCGTTCGGATCCTGGGCGCGTCCGACCCGAAGCTGCGCAAGCGCATGAGCGACTTCCAGGCGGGCTTGGCCGAACTCGTCGCTGAGAAAGATGCCGCGCTGAGAGGGACTCTGTAGAACCGCGCACCGGTCACTGCAGGCGATCGAGGAGGTTTCGGACTCGCTGCATGTTGCGGCTGCGCTTCTCGTAGGTCGCGCCGACGCCGATGAGAACCGCGGCGATGATCGCCATCAACACCAGGATCAACGCGGTCGTCGAGTAGCGGGCTAGCTCGTTGATGGTCGCGCCGAGCAAGGTCACGGCGCCGATGATCACCGGAGCCTGCTGGCGCCGAATCGCGCCGAAGACCGTGACACCGGCCGCCCCAGCGAGCAGCAGTGTGCGACGCAGCAGCGTCTGACCCGTGGCGATCTCGATGACGAGGCTCGGGGCGAGCGCAGCCGTGAGCGCCACGCCGTAGGTCACCCAGCTTGTCAACTCTGGGTGCCACCGGCGTTCAAACCAGCCGGCGACGACGGCGACCGCGGCCACGGTGAGCGAGTAGGCCTCCGGGATGCCCACCGATTGCACCTTCACGAGCAGGCACAGACCCACTGCCAGGTGTAGCGCCCCATGCCACAACAGCAGGTGACGGTAGAGGTTGGAGCGTCGCTGGCGGGCGGCCGCCACGCCGAGCACGGCGCCCCAGGCGGACAGGAAAATCGCGAGGTGATCGAGCCGCTGGGCCGCAAGGATCAGGGCGACGACCGCGCCGGCGTATGCGCTGATCTCCACCGTCAGCGATTCGGCGAGGGCCTCGCGGCGCCGCAGGCTCGGCAGCAGCGCGGCGGCGATGAGCAGTCCCGCGGCCACGCCACCGACGACGAACGCCGCGTTGTACGGCGCGAGATGCTCATCGAGACAGATCACCAAGGCGAGCGATTGCGCGCCGGCCGCGGCGAGAATCCAGCCCGTGATGCGGCTGATCGGGATGCGGCCCCAGACGGCGGCGACCGTGCCCGCACCGGTGGCCGTCGCGACCGTAGCGATGGTCGTGGCGGGCGTCGCGAGGCCGCCCGCGATGCCCGCACCACCGCTCGCGACCGCGATGCCGATCACCGTCTGGCGGGCGGCCCGCAACGCCGACGCTGCCTCGCTTTCCGGCAGTTCACGGGTCAGCGCCAGCGCGAGGTGGCAGATCGCGGCAACCGTGACGGCGGCGATCGGTCCGTACGGCCACGGTGCGCGTACGAGGTACGGCGTGAGAAGCAACGTCACCGCCAAGCCGGGTACGACCACCGCGACCGTACGACCGATCAATGCCTGGCGGGACCCTCCGAACCCGATGGCGGTGAGCGCGCCGGCCGCGGTCAGCAGGATCGCGGTGCCGATGCCGGCCGGCTGGCTGATGAGCCGGTGCGCCCAGCCGCCGAGCGCGTCCACAGAACCGTTCGGTGGACCGGTCCACACCATCGACGCATGCGCCCAGCGGTACGGCCCGATTAGCGCCGCCAGCACCGAGTTGGCCAGCGTGGCAAGCGCCAGCGTCGCGGCCGGGCCGGCGGCAAGCAACACCGCGGTGCGCCGTTCGCGGGGCAGCCGCACCGGTCGGGGTACGGGCTGGATCACGCGTCGCGGCGGCGGTACGACGACGCTGCTGCGGATCATCTCGGCCACCACGGCGAGGAGCGCGCCGCCGGCCGCGAAGATACCGACGTCGGTGAACCGGTTCGCGGGCGGCAGCCACAAGGCGGCCAACCCGACGCCGAGGCCGGCGATCGACACGGCACCGGAAGCGAACGGGAGCAGCGCGGCGAGTCGCTTCGCAACGCTCGCGACGAGCGCGAGTGCGAGGCTCAGACCGGCGAGGAACGCGGCAAGGACAACCGTCATGGGCTTGTGCCCGGCGGCGGCGACCACCCCGGCCGCGGAGGCGAACGCGATCATGCCAGCGCCGAGCGAGCCACCGCCGAGCATCACCAAGTGTTCGACGTCGATGGCGACACCGGTGCGGCGGGAAACCGGCCTGGGCGCGACCGGACGCGACACGACCGGACCCGGCGCCAGCCGGACACCGCGAGCGGTGTACGGCTGGGCGGCAGCCGCCCCGGCGCCCGTCGCAGCGCCCACCTCGACTCGGCCGGGCAGGGCGCGTTGCGGCTCGGCTGCTTGCACTGCGGCGAGTTCGATCCGGCGTACGGTGCCGGCCGCGGTAAACGCCACGATCGCGTTCACCGCGGCCGATCCGACCAGTGCGACGACCGTGTTGGCGGAACTCGTCAGGCTCGTCACGATCGTGTTGCCGAACAGCAGGCTCGCGACGGTGCCACACACCATGCTCGGGCCGCGTTCCGTCGATCGTGCCGCGACCAGTCCGGCGACGGTCGCTCCGATGCCGCTCGCGATCACCGGCCCGTTCAGCGGCGTGTGCAGCGCCGCCGGTGCGGCGAGCAACGCGAGTCCTAACGTCACGGCGACTGCCATCTTTCGCTGCAACGGTGGCAGCACCACCGCGGCCGCGGCGGCGAGCAACACCAGCGATATCGACGCCTGTGCGACGTCTCCGGCGGCGAGCGCGGCACGCCCGCCCCAACCGTGCGGGTCGACGTGCCAGATCGGATGGTTGACGTGCACCACCGCGATGGCCGCGTGGATGGCGCGCACGCTCGCAATCACCGCGATGCCGAGGCCGATCAACCACGCGCCAGCGGTCGGACCGGCACGCCACGACGCCGGCAGCGCTCGCGTTCCGGCCGCCGCGCACAGCACCACGACGGCCATCGCCACCATGACAAGACTCGGCGCGGCCAGCGATGCAACCCGCGCCACGGAGGCGATCGCGGCGGCCGTGGCGACCGCCGCAGCCACCTCGTCACTGTCCAGCCAGAACAGGTGCGCACCGCGGCCGACGAAGCGTCCAGGCAAGCGCACCCCCGTCGTGAGCGACGGCGCAATGCTCAACACGATCGCGGTGGATAGCAGGAGCAGCGAGATGCCGACGTCGACGGGCTGCGCCGCGGACGTCCGGATCGCGGCGATCGCGATGACCAACGAAGCCAGCGTCGCACCGCCGACCGTGAGTGGGGTTCGCTGGATGCGAGCGACCTGGCTCAGCGCGACCGCGACCAGCACCGCGGCGAGCATCAGAAAGCTCGCCGCGAGAATCGCGCTCACGTGTGGCGTCTCGGGCGCGAGTGACGCGACGAATGCCGCGATGAAACCCGGTAGAGCCAGCGCCGCCGCGCCCCAGGCGGCGTCGCCAGCGCGCGTGTCGTAGTTGCCCGTCCACGTCACGCCGAACCAGCGCAGCCATGGGCGAGGTCGTGACTGCGAACTCGCCGGAACTTTCAACAACTCGTCGACCAGCGCGGGCCGCCCGTCGTCGGTCGGTAGCGGCGCGACCGGTGGGGTTTTGCTCGGTGGTGGTGCGACGGCCGCCGCATCGGGCTCGACACCGACACGCGGGCTGCGTTCCGGCGGGCGCAACGACATGCCGAGCACCGGGTATCCGATGGCGATGCCGGCGAACCCGAAGACAAGCAGCACAACCGCTTGTCCGATCGGCTGCGCCATCGCGATCACGGCGGCGTACCCGCCGCTGACCAGCGCCGCGGCCACGCCGATCCAACTCTCGCGCTTGTTCGCGGCGGTCAGATTGAACGCACCGAGGGCAATTGCCGGTATCCCCGCCGCCGCGATGGCGGCCGGCCACGGCAGGTACCAGGCGCCGGGGGCGAGCACCGCGGCCGTCGTGATGCCGCCGACCAGGCTGATGCGGCGCCACGCCGGCGACGCCATGATCATTGCGCCGAACGTGGTCAGCACCACGGCGGACACGACCTGACTGGCATTGGCGGGCACGTGCTCGGCGACCACCGCGGCATAACGGGAGAGGCTCGCGTTCCACGTTGGCGTCGAGGCGTCGATCGGTCCGGCGAACGCGCTCCAGCCGCGCACCGCGATGAGCACCGCGGTGAAGGCGACCGCCGCGGCGCCGCCGATCCGACCGCCGAGCCGGGCGTAGCCGGGCAGAGCGCGCACCAGAACCGCGGTGGCGACCAGCGCCAATGACGTCGTAATGAGCCCCAGTCCGGGCTCCGCGAGCGCGCCGATCCGGCCGAAACACAACACGGATGCGATTGCCGCGATCCCCGCCCACACGTCGCGCATGATCAGGTGACGGAACAACAGGCCCGCCGCGAGCCCGGTCACCGCACCGGCCATCAGCGCCGCACCCGCGTGCGTCGCGGACCGCGCGTCATGGGCACGGATCAACGCGATCGTCGCCAGCACTATCGCGCCGCCGGTCACGACCTCTTGCAGGACGCGTACGGCGATCCGCAGGTACCGCCCGTCCGGGTACCGCTGGCGGGTGCGCTGCGCGATCACCAGATCGACCGCTGCCACCGCGGCAAGAGCCGACGCCCACGACGTGGTGTTGACGAGCCACGGGTAGAGCAACAGTGGCAACACTGGCTGAAGGAACGCGGCGGCGGTAAACCGCAACATGGATAGCTTGCTGACCTCGTGCGACAGGTACGCGACGATGGCCGCGACGAGAGTGGCCAGCCCCGCGTACACGGTGGCGCTCAGCCCGAGGCGTCGCAGCCCGCCGACCCACAATTCCTCCGCGTCGAGCAGGATCAGCACCATGCCGAGCGGCGCGATCCACTCCGCCGTGGTGGTCAGACCGCGTCTGGCGATCCAGATCGGCAACAGGAGTGCGACGACTGTCAACGAGGCCAGGATGAGCGTCTTGATGCCGCCGGAGAGCGACGTGTAGATGAACGGCGTCAAGCCGATCGCGACCGCCATGACCGCTGCGCCGAGGCCCAATACGAGGTTCTGCACCGACCGTACGGTCGCCTCGGGTGGGTGTGGCGCATGGTGCGCATGATGTCCCGGTCCGGACTGTTCGGTCGGTCCCGTCGGCCCCGGGGGACGGCCGGGCTCACCGGCGGTCGGCGCGCCCTGTCGCGGCGGTACGCGAGGCGGTGGCCCGCCGCCAGTCGGTCGCGTTGCCGTCGCGGTACCCGTACCGTGCGGCGTGGCGCGTGCCGCGTCGGGCGGTGCAGAGTGGACGGTCGTCGTGGATTCTGTCGCGGCGGCCGTTGTGGACCTCGTGCTTGCGGTCGGCGCGTCGGCGGATGCTTGTGAAGTGGTGGTCGTGGCGGCCGGCGCGTCGGCGGATCCTTGGGCCGTGGCGGCTGTGGCGGCCGTGGCGGCTGTGGCGGCCGTGGCGCCAGGCGAATCGGCGGGTGCTTGCTTCGGCGGCGGGTCCGCTACCGGTTCGGCAGCCGACTCAGCGGGCTTGCTGCTTCGCCCCTTGCGCCCTCGGCCGCGACGACGACGTGAGCTGCGCTCTGCCTCGTCGGCACGTTGCAGCATGGTACGAATCGCGATCGCACCCTCGACCCGGCGACGCAATGCCTCACGGTCAACGTCCAACGACTGACTGCGCCGCTGCATCGACGCGATGGTGCGATGCAACGCATCGATCTCCTGGCTGAGGGATCGGCCGCAGTTCGGGCAGCCGGTCGCGGTGTCCGCGATCGCGCCGCAGGCTGAGCACGGGTACGTTCCCACTCGGCCTCCCGTCGGTTGCTACCCCGAAGGATGCCGAGTGTCCGCCCTTGGACGCCACTGCGACGGATTCGCCACGCCGATGCGATCGTCCGGGCACCGCCGGCTCAGGCCACTTCAGACAGAGCGAAACCGTGGTGAAGCGCGTGCCTAGCCGTCGATGCCGGACATCGGCGAGACGGTACGGCCCATTCCGCGGTACTCCCAGCCGGCCCGTACCCACTGTGTGGCGTCCAGGCAGTTCATGCCGTCGATGATGCGCGGCGCCGTAACCAGGTCGGCGAGCGCGGCCGGGTCCAGGTAGCGGAACTCGTCCCAGGCGGTCAGAACGCAGACCAGATCGGCGCCGGTGACCGCGTCGACCAGTGTCTTGGCATAGCGCACGTCGGCGACCTCGCGCTCCGCGTTGACCATCCCCTCCGGGTCGTAGACGGCGACGTCGGCGCCGGCACGAGACAACCGGCGAACCACCGATAGTGCCGGCGAATCGCGGACGTCATCGGTGTTCGGCTTGAACGACGCGCCGAGCACCGCGACCCTCATGCCGACAAGATCCGGCCCGGCGGGGCCGTACGGCCGGCCCAGCAGATCCGCGGCGATCTCCACGACCTTCTGGCGGCGGCGCTGGTTGATGAGGTCGACCTCGTGCAGGAACCGCAACGCCTCACCGACGCCGAGTTCCTGCGCGCGGGCCTGGAATGCGCGGATGTCCTTCGGCAGGCACCCGCCGCCGAAGCCGACGCCGGCGCGCAGGAACTTGTTGCCGATCCGGCCGTCGTAGCCGATCGCCCGCGAGAGCTGCGTCACGTCCGCGCCGGCCGCTTCGCACACCTCGGCCATCGCGTTGATGAACGAAATCTTGGTGGCCAGGAACGCGTTCGCCGCGACCTTGACCAGCTCCGCGGTGGCGAAGTCGG
>Ga0126377_10000850_pt1 | contig 19405 bp, 15 predicted proteins | sample PanSoiMetPlot_22_FD_92647 | JGI IMG/M metagenome (GOLD analysis project Ga0126377, IMG submission 92647) | Tropical forest soil microbial communities from Panama - MetaG Plot_22 | ecosystem: Environmental > Terrestrial > Soil > Tropical forest > Bulk soil | place: Panama | collected 2016-02-17 | reverse complement strand
TCCCAGAATTCCCCACACGTCAGCGAGAAAATCCCCACCCTCGCGCCGCTCTGCTTGAGCGTCTTGAGAATGTAATAGAGCTGCCGCTCGGCGCCACCCTGTCCCAGCGTGCCGGCCAGAAAACAAATGTTGAGTTTCGACAAATCGATCAAATTTTTTCCGCTATTTTTTTCCGCTATTTTTATGTCCGGTCATTTCTGGTCGGGCCCCAGGCGCGGCTCAAACGCCGGCCAATGGCGTCTTGCCAGCGTTCGAGCGAATACTCCTGCGCGGCGAGTCGCGCGCGCTCCGACATCGCGCGGTAGCGGTCCGGGTCCTTCAGGCATTCACGCGCCGCCGCCGCCAAAGCCGCGGGCGTGTTTTCCTCCAACAAAAACCCGCAATCGCCGACGATCCACGGCAACGCCGAGACCTTGCTCGTGATGACGGGCAACCCGCAGGCCATCGCCTCGACCACGACTTTGGGGAAGCCTTCTGATCTCGTCGGGAAGAGAAAGAGATCGGCCTGCTGCAACAGTTTCATTACCGAGTCATGATCAACGCCGCCGTGAAAAACGACATGACCATTCAAGCCGAGGCCGTTCGCCAATCGCTTGAGCTCCGGCAGCGCAGATCCGTCGCCGACAACGTCGAGTTCCAGAGCCGGAAAATCATCGAGCAGAAGCGGGAGAGCCTCTATCACCGTTTCCGCGCCCTTGCCTTTCTCCTGACGGCACACAATGATCAATCTTCGCCGTCTTCCGGCGTTCAAAGAGCGTTGCGCGCGTGAGCAAGCCTCCATTTCCCGCCCCGCCAGACTGGTCGAGAATATCCAACTGATCGAAGGGTTCTTCTTCGATGGCGGTTCGTTTGCGGCGCCGGTCGCCAGCATCACATTGCGCCCGCCGCCGAAGGTCTCCATAAACCATCTCCAGAAGAATTCGGCGACGGTCGCGCGTCTGCTGAAGTCGCCGCAGTGTCTGACGAAGAGAGGCTTGCCGAGCGACAGCGCCAGCAACATACCGATTGTGCCTACATCGCCCGGAATTGGCGTGTGCGCGGCGTCGGCTTTCAGAGCCTCGCGGAGCAGCGTTGGGAAATTACGAAAGAGCCACCAGACAAGCCCGATCTTCCGGCGGAGGCCCCTGCCTGCGGGCGTAGTCAGAGGTACGACTGATAATTCACGCCCTGATAGCGCGATTTCGCCCGGACGGTTGTGGGGTAAAGAGCAGGGCGCCACGATCGCTGTGGCGTCGAACAGCTCCGACAGCGCCGACATCTGCATCGGAAATCCGCCATCGGTCGCGTACCCGGAGGGCGATTTCTCCGAAGGCCAAAGCGGTTTATGCGAGAAGACGACGAGTTTCACCCGGCGATAACGGCTCAGGTCTCCCCGCCGTTGTGCGGCGAAGAGTAGATTTTACCGAGTTCCCGACAATAGGCGTCCCATCGGTAATGCGTTCTGGCGAAGGTCGCGCATCGTTCGGAGTATTCCACCCTATTATCCAGCGCGTCGGCGATGAATCGCTTGACGCCCGAGTTGAGCAGCGGCTTTGACAATTCGCTCGCGGCGATGATCGCGCCCAATTTGTGGTCAGCGATCAGTCGGCTGGCGTCGCCGACCGAGTCGCTGCTGATCACCGGGACGCCGCACTGGAGGTATTCGCCGAACTTGACCGGCGACGCCACCCGGTTGACTACAGAATCGTCTCTGAGCATCAGCCCGATGTCGGCCATCTGCAGCAGATCGAAAATCCGGCTGTGCTCGACGGCGATGACCCGATAATTTGCGGGCGGGACGCGGGCCTTTTCAAGGTGCTCGATGAATTTTTTACGGTGATGGGAGAAGATCAGAAAGAACGAGTCCGGGAATACCTGGCGAGTCTCTTCAAACATCCGGCACATGACGTCGGGCAGTTGATACGATTCGCAGTCTCCGACGTAGCAGAAGACGAGTTTCCCGGCCAATCCGAACTCTTCACGCAGCGCCCCTCTCAGGTCGTTGTTCGTTTCGAAATCCGATTCGGCGACGCAGGGAATAATTGAGTAGTTCCGGAATCTCAATCCGGATTTCTTCTCGTAAAATTCGAGCATCGCCCGCGAAACGAAGATCAGCCAATCGGACATCCGAAGCATGACCTCCTCTCGCTTCTCCAGGTCCAGCGCGGTTCGATCGTGACGCGCGAGTTTTCTTTCGTAGAGATATTCTTCCGCGGCCGCCCCGTGTACGTCGGCCACGACTTTCAGGTTTCTTTTCAGCCTCCTGGCCGCGAGCGCGAAGATCACTGTTCTCATGCCGTGGCCGTGGATCACCTTGACGCCGTATCGCCAGCATACCAGCGCCACCATCAGCCCGCAGTAAAGGTCGTTCAGCCTCCCCACCCAGGAGATCCGCGTCAGGGGCAGTCGTGGGATGAGATGCGATTCGCAGCCCGATTCGCTTTGCAGCGCCGCGCGGCCAGCGGAGAGAAGACCGAAGCGGAGTTGAGGCCGGAAGAAACAAACGATCCTGACTGAAAACCCGGCCTTGCGAGAATGCTTCGCCGCCGCGATGACGCGCGTTCGCCCGCCGCCCGTGGCCGAAGCAAGACTTGAATTTACCACATATAAAATCTCCGTCTTCATTATCACTCGGCCTTTTGGCGGCCAGCCAATAGCAGCAGTGTTTGGGCCACTCTGGCGCCCGATTTTCCGTCCAGCGTCTCGCCGAACATCGTTCGCAGGAACGCTCTTCGTTTTTCGCTGTTCCGCTGCGGCTCGGCGAGGCATTCGATCAACAGTCCTCGCATCTCGCTTTCAGTCCATGCCACGCTGACGGCGCCGCTTTGCGCCACATGGCGGTAATGATCGAAATCGTAATAGATCGCGAAATTGATCGGGTTTATCTCAGGGGAGGCAGCGGGCGCCGCGCTCGGAGGGTTGTAGCCGATGTTGATTACCGGTTTATCGAACATCGCCAATTCGAGCGAGACGGTCGAGGCGATGTTTAGGCCCAAAGAGCAGTGGCGCAGCATGTTGGTCAGCAGGTAGGAATCTTCGAGTTTCGGCGTAAGCCATTTTTTGTTCCAGGGAATGTGCGGGAAAAGTATTTCCGGATGGCGGCGGCGAAGGTCGTCGAACCGCTCCGGGCGCCTGTCCTTGGGGTACAGCCTGACCATCAGTTGCGGCGGGCCGAATTGAGACGTCCGCGGCAGCGCTTCATAAACGCCTTCGATGACGCGAGGCTCATCCGGCATGTGATTGTCCATGCCGGTCGTGTAAAGAACGATCGGGCGCGCCGGGTCGGCGCCGGTCCTCGCGCAGAACTCTTCGCGGGTCCAGAAATATTCCTGTCTGAAGTGAAAATCGAATTGAGGCGTGCCGGTGATGAAGACCTGTTTTTCGCTTACCGATGGATAAATGCTCAAAAGCTGATCGCGCAGAGACTCGTTCCAGACCAGGTAATAATCATAAGGAGGTATGATCCGCCCCTGCGAGGTCAGGTTGTCCCACGAGAAGATGAACGCGGCGGTCGGTATGCCTAACTGTTTCGCCGCGTGAATGGCCCGGATCGAATTGCGGCTGTGGACGTGCGAGCCGTTGAAGACCAGCGCCGGATTCAATTCGCGCAGCAGGTTCAATTCTTCATCGGTCGAGCGAAAGACGCGGCTGGCCTCCTGTTCGACCTTGGAGAGCAGTTCGACCCCCGCGCGATTGGCGAAGGGATACGCCAGAAGCTTCTTCGCGCCGCGCTTCAACTTCCCGGAAGGCGTCGTGGCCTCGTAATCGCGCCGCCGCCACCGTTCGCGCGCCGCCGCCGACCACAAATAGCGCCCGTGGCTGATGTCCAACTGCTCGCGCAGCAGATTGACGAGCCGGCGGTCCGGGCGCGACCCGAGTTCGATCACGCGATCGAATCGACCATTGCCGACTGATTCCAGGTACTCTTCGTCGGGAATAACGGTCAGAAGCGTGACGCCGATTTCCCGCGCGACCTCGTCCAGCGCGCCCGAGTAGACGAAGTTTCGGATGGCCTCGCCGCGGGGAAGTATGGCTACAATGCCCTGGCGTTGTTGGTCTGGCACGGTCTGAAGAATTGGCGCCGACTTTCACGAGACTAAAACCTAAGACCGACCGCCTACTACCTAACAGACAGAAACATGTAACTAGGCCTCAGGTTTTAGTTTGTTTCCGTTCTTAAAAGTTGACTTGATGCGCGCTACGCTTATGCGCGAAATCGAGCAAGGCATGAGCCATTCGCTCGCCGCATCGGCCGTCGATCTGTCCGCAGACCATCTCGGCCATCCGGCGGCGTTCTTTATGGTGAAGCTCGGGGCGCTCCAAATAGGTCTTGACCGCTGTGATCATCTCTTCGAGGTCGTTTACCAGCCACAGCCCTCCCGATTCAGCGATGGCCTTTGAATGTGGCCAGACATGGTTGATCTCTTCGATTAGCCGCTGCCGGCGGCGATCGGGTTCCGGATCGAAATTGAGGTTGACCACCGGGCGATCGAAGATCGCGGCGTCGATCGCCGCCGTAGACGACAGGTTGACGATCACATCGGCGTGCCTGAAGGTGTTTACCCATTCTATGATTTGCGACTCGTCTAGCGCGCGCTCGGCGACTTTCAAGCCGGCCTGCCCGCTGCGCTGCGTCACGACGCGTGACCCGAAGCCGCGCAGCGACTCGTTCAGTCTCCCGTCGTCATGCAGCGGGTGCGGCCTGATGAGCATCTGCGCGTCGCCGAACGCGCCGCTCACGACCTGCTCGGCCAGATGCAGGATCGCGCGGTCCTCTTTGAACATATTCGGCGTGCCCGGCGCGTATAGGATGATCGGTCTCTTCTCGTCCAGGGAGTGGCGGCCGCAGAACTCCGCGCGCGATCGGCGAAACCGCTCCTGAAAGAAGACGTCGAATTGCGGCGCGCCGGTTACGTAACACGCCGATTGGCGCGTGTGCGGGTAATACTCGTGAAGCTCTTTCTTCATCCCCTCCGACCAGACGACGTAGCCGTCGTATTTGAAGACCATCCGGTTTTTTGTCGTAATGTTGTCCCACGACGTGATGAGGGCCAGCAGCGGGATGCCCGCGTTCTTCGCCGCCGCGGCTATGGCCGGCTCCTCGTATCTGAAGGTCCCCGTCGTCAGGATCACGTCGGGTCGATCGTCAGCGAACCGCCGCAAGGCCTCGGCGCTTCGCTGGTATCCGAGCAGCACGCCCTCAAGCCAATCTTCGAGACGCTGATGCTGATCGAGCAGGCTGATGATGCGCGCGGGGAACTTCAGCGACCTGACGCGCGCTCTGACGCTGTCCTTTTTTATCAGCCGGTCCATGCTCAGTCGGCCGGGAGGGCGCAGCTTGTAATCCCAGACGTACTCATTCAGCCGGCGCAGGTAGTTGTATGGAAGCTCTTTGAATGGCCTGACCTCCGGAAATTTCTCGATTCTGAAATCCAGCCGTTCATCGTTCGCAGCGAGGCTGAGATTTCTACCCGAAGTGGTCCAATAACGAAGCTCGCCCTTTCCCCGCAAGGCGTCGAGAAATGACGAATGTAAAATCATTCGCTCGGTGAGCAGCGATGAGGAAAGAACAACGGCTTTCATAACGCTTCTGATTCGAGTGACCACTGCGCGTCGGGCGCCAGAATCGCCGTGCTGTTTCCCGCCGCGCTGCCGACGACGTCGAGCAGGATCCGCTCGGAGGTATGCGTTTCAGTCTCGCCGTCGGCGCGAACGCCGATGAATTTGAAATGGGCCGTGTAAGCGCCGGGCGAGAGCCACATCGGCGGCATAGAGACGCGCGCGTGATATGACCCGACGTCCAGGTTGTCATAACCTAAATCTTTCGCGGCGACTCTCTGGTGGACCACGTGGGCGCCGATCGCGTCGGTGATGATGCAGTAAAGCCAGCCTCGCGACAGATTCTGCCCCAGGTCGAGCCAGGCCTCGATGAAGAGTTCATCGTCTTTGTTGACCGGCGCGGCCAGACCGAATTCCTGGCCGTTGACCGTCACCCGTCTCCAGTTCGTTCCGCGAAGGCCGCAGCCGTTTTCCGGCTCCGTCGCGCTGACCAGTTGGCTGTAATGAGACAATCCCTGCGCGACCGGGCCGCGATAGGCCACGGCGCCGTCATTGAGCACCAGGCTGGTGTCGCAAAGTTCCTTGATCACCGCCAGATTGTGACTGACGAAGAGAACGGTTCTGCCTTCTGACGCCACGTCCCCCATCTTGCCGACGCATTTCCTTTGAAAAGCCACGTCGCCTACCGCGAGGACTTCGTCCACCAGCAATATCTCAGGCTCCAGATGCGCGGAGACTGAAAAAGCCAGACGCAGGTGCATGCCGCTTGAGTAGCGCTTCATCGGAGTGTCAATAAATTTGCCGACCTCGGCGAACTCGACGATCTCGTCAAACTTTCGGGCTATCTCGTAGCGCTTCATGCCGAGGATGGCGCCGCTCAAAAAAATGTTCTCCCGCCCGGTCAGCTCCTGATGAAACCCCGTTCCGACCTCGAGCATCGCTCCGACTCTTCCGCGAATGTCGGCGCGCCCTCTGGTCGGCTCGGTGATCCTCGCGAGAACTTTGAGCAACGTGCTTTTGCCCGCGCCGTTGCGCCCGATGACGCCGACCACTTCACCCCGGCTCACCTCGAAGGAGACATCTTGAAGCGCCCATAAAGGCCTCTCGCCGTTTCGCCGCCAGCGTGAAATCTCGCCATTGCCTCCGCTGTTGCCTCCGCCGTTAAAGGCTGACCGAAAATAACGCACTGACGAAGCGGCGGCGTTGGTTAAAGAGTCGCGCAGCGTTTTGTATTTCTGCCGATCGGCCCCTATGAAATAAAGCTTGGAAAGATTTTCTGCGCGAATTGTAAAATTGTTCATTTTCTTATTTCATTCTGCGAGAAAAGATATGAATGAGCCAGATCGGCCAGTCCCCGCGCCGCAAGCCTCCAGTAAGCGAGGCTTAAAGGCGACCCCCAGAACTTACGTTTGATCCTGAAGTTTTCTTTGCGGGCCGCAAATTTGAACCGGTCGCTGAGTCCCGTGGACTTTGAATTTTCGTGGCATCGGAAGTTACTGAGTAACAGGTCGGCGGCTTGAAACTCGAAGCCGCGACTTTGAATTCTCAACCACAGATCCTTGTCCATCACAAAATGCAGCTTCTGATCAACCCCGCCCACGAGGTCGAAAACTTCTTTACTGATGAATGTGCTGGGCTGCTGCAATCCGTAATTGACGGTTTTGTTCAGCAAGCTGAGGTAGACGCTCCTGGCAATTCTGACCTCCGTCTCGTCTCCGCTCCACCATCTGCAACGCCCCGTTATTCCGGCCGCGCCCGGGGGAGCGCGGTGAAAAGCGAGAGCGACGGATTGTAGCGCATTCGGCTCGAACCAGTCGTCGCTGTTCAGCCAGGCGACAATCACTCCGGTAGCCCGGCTCATGCCTTTGTTGATGGCGTGGCTTTGCCCGTCATCCGGTCCGCTAACCCAGTGGCTCAACCAGCCGGAGTACCTCCTGATAATTTCGACGCTGCAATCGGAGCTGCCGCCGTCAATGATGATGTATTCGAGAGCCGGGTAGCCTTGTAACAAAACCGATCGGATTGTCTGCTCGATGAATTCTCCCTGGTTGTATGACGGAGTAACTATGCTGATCGCCGGCCAGGGAGAGCCATCCGGCATGACATCCGGCGTGCGCGCGCTCCCTTTGTCCCAGGGCCAGCCGCTTTTATGCGGGGGCGGACAAGGAATATCGGACAATTCAGGACAGCGCATAGATGCCGATCGGTTAGTTCACTAAATCATCGACTAATTTTCAGGCGGCGCCTGAAAGGCTTCAGCGTTGAAGCCTTTTCCAGTATTGCCGTGACTTCCGGCTCCAGCGCGATGACGGCGCATCCGCGTTTGGCGCCGGTTTCAATCTCGGATCGCATTGCCGGGAAATAAAACGTCAGCCCTGACGTGGCCGATGGGACTAGCGATTCCAGCGTTAGTGACTTGCCATTCTTGTAAGTGTCGTAGCGATAGCCGTCATCGTCCGGAACCCTGAAATCGTCCACCATCACCGCGGCCTGCGGGCAGTTTCGGAAAACGATCTCGATTTCTTCCTGAAGCGGAAGGTCATCGCCCCAATGCGCGTCGAGGTAAAAGAAAAGCTTCTTTCGGCGAAGCTTTTCGTCGGCCAGAATCGCATTCAAAAACTCCCTGCTATCCCCAAGGTGCAGAAAGATGTTCCGATTGAGAAGAAACCTGGTCTTCGAGTAAGCATAGCGCCTGGGGTCGATCTCAATAGTATAGACCGGCAGGCCGGAGGCGTTATGAAGAAAAGCGGTCGTGGCGCCCCGGTAAGTCCCTGTCTCAATGATCGCCTGAGGGCGCAGCAACTCGATCAGCTCAAGGAAAATTTTCTGTCGAAATTGTTGGCCGTTGAAAGGCCCTCCGAAGGGATTCTTCAATCCGGGAGAGCGAAAATAATCTATGGCGCCGAGGGTCTTATGGCCGAGCGCTTTTCTGATTAGCGGTTTGATCACTCTTTCATTCTCATTCGGCGGAGCTCCACCGAGCGATGGTAGAACTCGATGTTCATACGGAGGAGCGCTTCGACCGAGAATTTGTTGACGGCGCGCAACCGGGCGTGAGCGCCGATTTGCCGTCTGAGCTGCGAGTCACTCAGCAGGTTGATGACCTTCGAGGCTATCGAGTCGGGGTCGTTAGGGTCACACAGCATCCCTGAAATATCGTCTTCGACCAGTTCACGGCCGGGACCGGTATTGCCCGTCACGACGGCTTTGCCCATCGCCATTGCTTCGATGACCGCAATGCCGTGAGCCTCGTAGCGCGACGGATAGACGCAAACGCTCGCGCTGGCCAGTATCTCGGGCAGCAGGCGGTTCTCGATGAAATTCACGAACTCGACGCGCGACCTCAACGCCGGCTCGATCATTTTTTTGAGCAGCGATTTGAACGACGCGCCTGAGACAGGATCTACAGAATCGCGCCCGATAAGGAGCAGCCGCGACCGTGGAACTGTGGCCACGATTCGGGGCAGCGCCTGAATCAATCGCTGCGCGCCTTTCATTTCGCACAACGCGCCGATAAAGAGGATCAGCCCGTCTTCCTCGTGAATATCGGGACGGGGTTTGAACCTCTCGGTGTCGACAGGAGCGGGCAGAATCTCTATCGGTCGATCGCCGAGCTCCAACAGCTCCCTCGCCGACTCGGCCACGAATTCGTTGGCGGCGCACAGTTCGTCGGCTCGCGCGAATGATCGCTTCTCCTGCCAACCCTTCAAGATCTCCGGGCGTCGCCCAAGCGCGGCGGCGCTGAAATGATGTCCGCCGTTCATCCGAATTATCGTCGTCGCCGTCGCGCCCGGCCGGAAATTGGCGAAGGAGAGTTCGGAACCTTCTAACACGTCAATCGGCGATTGCCGATTCAACGCCCTCAATGTCCTCGCCAATCTGGCCCCGTTGATGATCGAGCTTGCCCCTCGGACAACGGCCTGAGGCAGGCGGATGACCGAAACGCCTTCATCCTCTTCTCGAATCGTCTTTCCGATCGGATAGACCCCGGCGACGGTCACGCGGCCTCCGTCGCGGGCGAGCGCCCGTCCGAGAGTCTGCGTCAGGCTGCCATTACCGCCGTGACGACTGGGGGGATATTCATCGCAGATGAAACAGATGTGCATCAACCGATCTTATTATCCCTGTTCGAACGCGCATTCACGACCAGAATAACATAGCAGATCAGCAAGGGGAGAAACAGAAGCTGGGAGAGCATCGACAGCAGGAACAACACCGCATAAGCGCTGTCATTCGCAGTGCCAGGCTGCCTCAACCCGCCCATTATGTTAAACACGGCTCTTTCAAGATTCAAGGATGCCAAGATGCTGCAGAAGATTGGCATGAGGATCGTCCCACCATCTGCCCATCCCAACGATCCATGTACAGAGCATTCCGAATAATAAATGCCAACGACTCAGTTCTGAGAACTCCTCCCAGGTCAGGCGAAAGGTCAGAAGGCGAATTGCTGTGGCGATTACACGTCGTTTCATCGCTCAAACCGGGCTTTGATCCTCTTTCTGATTATTGAGACTAACCAGACAGAAAAATGGCGCCCCATATATTTCTGTCCTACATTTTTCTGTCTAGTGGTCGAAATAATGGTCGATGCTTACTAAGATCGAGGCTGATCCACTGCCAGACGTAGAAACTATTGTCGCTTTCGCCGAGGGAGTAACTCTTCCACGCCGATCGCACGGCGTCGCTCTCAAGCCAGACTCCGCCGAACCGTTCAAGCGCGGTTTCGATGCGATCCTCCGCCCAGGTCTTCAATGGGCCGCGCAGCCATTCTCGCTGCGGCGTTTGCAGTGGGCGCTTCGGCGCGACGACGACTCCCTTCGGCAACAGCCGCCGGGTCATCTGTCTCAACATCCATTTTCCCGTCCCGCCGTTGATCTTTCGCTCCGGCGGCTGTCGCAGGGCAAGCTCGACGAGTCTGTGGTCGAGGAACGGCTCGCGCAATTCGGTCGAGGCCCGCATCGAGATCCGGTCATTGAAGCGCAAGGCCCTCGGAATTTTAGTAAACCGCGCGTCGCGGTATTGCAGATTCCGCAGACGGTCGGGGAAAGGCGATGGTAGATCGAAGGCTTCGGCCATTGCGCGAAATTCCGCCGTCAGACAATCGGGTCTGACCGGAGAACCATTCGTTCCCTGAACCAGATTGTAGTGGGCAGTGGGCAGTGGGTAGTGGGCAGTTGCGAAAGAAATACTATTTTCCAACTGCCCACTACCCACTGCCCACTGCCCACTGCCTGTGTTAAGAGCATTCGCGTAGTAATCATACCCCGCCCACTGCTCGTCCATTCCCTGGCCGTCGAGCAGCGCGATCACGCCGTATTTGCGGGCCTCCGCGAACAGTTTCGCGTAAGCCAGCGTCGGCAATCCGCCGAAAGGCTCGTCCTCGGCGCCCTGAACCGATTCGGCCAGCGCGGGGACCTCTTCCGGCGTGATTTGACTGACCGTGAGCGGGTGGCGCGTGCGCGCGAGCGTTTGTCGCGTCCAGGGTAGTTCGTCGTATTTGGGATCGCCGCAGGTGAAGGTGAACGCGCGGGCATCGCTGGATTCGCCCTGAACCGTCTTGATCAACGCGAGCAGCGTTGATGAATCCAACCCGCCGCTGAGGTTGACGCCCACTGGAACGTCGGAGCGGAAGCGCAGGCGCACGCTGTCGGTCAATAACGACAGGTATTCCTCGCTCGTCTCTTCGACGGGCCGCGAGTCGTATTCTTCGCCGGATGCCTGGGCCAGGTCGTACCATCGCGTGATCCGAGACTCGCCGTTTCTCCATGTCAGGTAATGGCCGGGCGGAAGTTGGCGGACGCCTTTCCAGAAAGTCCTCTCCGAATGATCGCTCAGGCCGTGAGTCAAATAACTCGCCCACGAAACTTCATCGGGCTCGGCGGCGATTCCCGCCGCATGCAGCGCCTTGATCTCGCTCGCCAGCCAGATGCCGCCGCCAACGCCGATGTGGTAATAGAGCGGCTTGACGCCGAACCGGTCGCGCGCCGCAAACAGTCTCTTTTCGCGCTCGTCCCAGATCAAAAAGGCGAACATCCCGATCAGCCTGTCCAGACAAACCGCGCCCCACCGCTCGTAAGCCGCCAGAACTACCTCAGTGTCAGTTCGACTGCGGTACTCATAATCGCTCAGCTCGGCTCGCAGTTCGAGGTAGTTATAAATCTCGCCGTTGAAGACGATCAGCGGCGAGCCGCCACGACCGGACATCGGCTGGCGGCCCGCCGGCGAAAGGTCAATGACGCTCAAACGATTGTGCCCCAACCCCGCGATCCCGGACGGATCCCGGTAAAGGCCTTCATCGTCAGGGCCGCGATGGCGCTGAGCGCCGACCATCGCTTCGAGTTGTTTGTGGTTCCAGTGGCGTCCGAAACAGCCGCTAATGCCGCACATGGTCGCAATAGGAGTTAAATGCGTTTTTCATTTTTCAGACGGTCACGGATCTCTTTCGCGCGACTCCGATCAGATATCGAATGAGCAATCGGGGAACGGCGCGCGCGTCATATCGCCGAGCACGATCTTGCGAACGTTGCTTCGCCGCCTGAGGATTTCGCCCATATTCTCGGCCGGTATTCCCAGGTTGAGGCGACGTTGAAGATCGTTCTCGCGCGGCAGATCGATGATCATGACATTGCCCGGCGCGGCAATGGTGTAATGCGACTTGCGCCCGCCGGCGTCCAGTATCTCGGGCGTAGTCATGAGTGATCGTGAGAACTCGATCAGTCTCCGCCGAACTTTGCCGTACAGGGGCGGCAGAAAAGGCTCGAGACAGATGTAGACGAATTCGAAGTTGGTCATTACTCCCCACTTCCCACTCCCCGCTCCCCATTCCCCAATCCCGCCATCAAAATTTCAGCTCGGAGCCAATCATCGTGAGTGTCGATGTTGACACAGCGATGAGCGTCCATTTCATAACCGAGTAGCCGCGCGCCGTAGAAGCTGTTTCGCTCCATCAGCGTTTCCCGCCTGGTCACGTAGACCGAGCCTTCGCGATGGAAGGCGCGGGGCAGTTCCTGTCTTCGCGGAATAGGCTCGGCTTCGCGAGTGCTCAGGCGCAGCGTTCCCTGGTCGTCCCGGAAGTAAACCCAGTGCGGGTTGTACTCATCCGGGACCGGGAGCGTGGTGATGACAGCGTCCGCGCCCGATTCCTCGAGCAATCGAATGCAGGCGTCAATATCATCGGCGGAGCGCAGCGGGTTGGTCGGCTGAAGCAGACAGATGGCGTCGAAGCGCCCGCCCTGCGATTCGAGAAAGCGCACGGCGTGCTGAACGACGGGCAGCGTTGGCGTTTCATCGCGAGCCAACTCGACGGGACGCAGGAAAGGGACCTCGAGCCCACAGCCTCTTCCGACTTCCGCGATCTCTTCGTCTTCAGTGCTCAGAATCACGCGCGAAAGGCGGCGGGATGAGAGTGCGGCTTCTGCGGTGTAAGCTAGTAGAGGCCGTCCTCGCAGCGGCTTGATGTTTTTACGCGGCACGCCTTTCGAGCCGCCGCGCGCCGGTATCAATCCGAGAACGAGCATAATTCAGAAGGAGAGACAGAGGGACGGAGAGAAGGAGAGACAGATAGACAGAGGGACGGAGAGACCAAGATGTCAATTAACATTGAGTCTATGCTGTCTCTCCATCTCTCCATCTCTCCATCTCTCCATCTCTCCATCTCTCCATCTCTCCATCTCTCCATCTCTCCATCTCTCCGTCCCTCTGTCCCTCTGTCTCTCTATCTCTGTCTCTCCGTGGCGTAACTCAATCTTTTTTGCGCGTAAGGTTCGATTTCGCCGAGCGCCCTGGCGATTCGCTCTGAGACGAACCCGTCGCCGTAAAGAGAACTCGGGGCGTAGCGGCCATGCTCCAATTGTCTGATCGCCGCATCGTAGATTTGATCGGCGCCGGGCGCGGCGCGGGTCACGTGCAGATCGGTCTCGCGTCCGTCCTGACGATTACCGACCAGCGCGACGGGCGTCCCGAAATATCCCGCGTCGCGCGCGAAGCTGCTCGAATTGCCGATGGCGCAGGCCGCGTTGGCCAGGACCTTGAGGTAATCCTCCGGCGCGAGATTTGTCAGTGTGCGCAGCCAGCGGGGTTGTTTGTTGACGCGGAAGACGCGGATGGATTTGCTGATATGATCGGCGCCGGCGTCAATGTTGGGCCAGAGGAGGATCGTTTGCATCCCGAGGCGGTCGAGCGCTTCGAGCAGGGCGTCCATCTGCGCGCGCTCGCCCCCGTATTCGGTCGTCGTCGGGTGGAAGAGAACCAGCAGGAAAGGGGCCGTCACATCGATCTCGGCGCCGGCGCCTGTGGAGTTGACGGTCTCGGGCGCGAGCGCGCGATCGAGCTTTCGCGCGATGTCGCTCGACGGGCACCCGATCGCCAGAATCGTTTCGGGCCGCTCGCCCATGCGAAGCAGATAATCGGCCGACCGCCGCGTGCTGGGAAAATGGAAGTGGGCGAATTTGCTGATGGCGTGGCGGGCGCTCTCGTCAATCGAACCGGAGACCTCTCCGCCTTGGATGTGCGCGATGCAGATGTTCATATAGGCCGCGGCGATGGCGGCCGAGAGCGCTTCATAGCGGTCGCCGATCAACAAGACCAAGTCGGGTTTGAGCCGCTGGAATTCGCTGGCGAATTCGACCACGCCGAATCCGACGGATTTCGCCATCGTCGCGGGCGTCGAGCCTTCGAGTTCGAGATAAATTTCGCCGTCGACGTCGAAGCCGTCTTCGCGAACGATTTTAACGGGTTGATCGAACCGTTCGAGCACCATCGCGCCGGCGGCGACGGTTTGCAACTCCAATTCGGGCCGTTCGGCTATGGCCCGCATGACGGGCTTCAGTCGCCCGTAATTCGCGCGGTCGACCAGCACGACGAGGATTTTACGGCGTTCAATCGAGGTCATCTTCCGAAATCTGCGCGTCGGCGGCGACCCCGCGCTTGAGACGGCGATTGATAACCTCATTGAGTCGCGCGGCGGGAATGCCCGCGCCGGGTTTTTTGAGGGCGATGTCTTCGGCGGCGATGAGGTCTCCGGCGTTCAGATCGCGCGCCGCGACGACGCTTTTGCCGAAGACCTTGCGCAACTCGCTCATCTCCTCCGCCATTGCGCGTTTGTCCACGGGATGAGCCAATGCCCGCTCGATGAATCTGACTCCCTCGACCAGTCGTTTCAATTCCGGCGTCGTGACCGAGGCGATCACGTCAGGGCCGAAGCATTCGCGCGAGAATGCGACGTGGACTTCGATCATCTTCGCGCCCAGCGCCGCCGCGGCGAGACCGGCGTAAATCGTCCCCGAATGGTCGGATAATCCGGCATGGCAGCCGTAGCGCCGGCGCAATTCGTCGATCACGTTCAGCCCCAGTTGTTCAGGCGGGCAGGGGTAAGCCGTCGAGCATTGCAGCACGGCGACCGTCGAGCCGTTTTCGCGCGCGCAATTCACAGCCGCGTCCAGTTCGTCCCAATCGGAGAGGCCGCTCGAAAGTATCAAGGGCTTGCCGGTTCGGGCCATCCGGGACAGCAGGGGCAGATTCGAAACCTCGCCCGAGCCGACCTTCCACGCCGGAACGCCGACGCGTTCGAGAATCTCGACCGCTTCTGGCGAAAACGCGGACGAGAGGAAGAACAGGCCGCGATCGTTGGCATGTCGCGCCAGGCCGAGCCACTGCTCTTCGGTGAACTCCATCCGCTTCCAGTAATCGTAGCGGGTCGCGTCCTGATAACTGAATTTGACGCGCCACGGCTCACTCCGCGTGCTCTCAGCCGCCGCGATGTGTGTTTGAAACTTGACAGCGTCGGCGCCCGCGTCGGCCACGGCGTCAATGTAGGCGTGCGCCGCGCCGAGGCTGCCGTCGTGCGTTTGCGCGACCTCGCCGACGATCAGGCATTTCGGGTTTTCTTCATTGAACCAGTTCTGCAAAACGATGTTGTATTTTGGATTGTCTCCGACTTGAAGCCTTATTTGATTCGCACAAGATCACCCTCGTCAAAACCCACCGTCACTGCCTTTGCCTTAGCGAGAAATGAGTTCGGATTATCAGCAAGAAAAGCGCGAACCGCATCAATAGTGGCTTTTTGCGCCTGCTTCCAATCTATTCTTCTTGCGAACTCCGAAGGAAAAGAAAAATAGCGTTCTTTGGGAGTGAACGCCTCCTCGGTAGCCCAATCGCCGTTTCTTACCGAGTATTTCATTGCCCCACACAGGTAGGCGCTAAATCCATTTTCTGTCTCAAATAGACCAATGTTATACGCGATAATCTTCGCTGAGGGACTTTCCAGCTTGATTATTCTGCCGAGCCATTCTTTAAATCCCTTATTGAATTCAGCTTTCCCCATATCATTATGCCGCGTCATCAGCGAAGACGACTGCTGTCGAGGAACCTGGTGTCGGGACACATTTTTAAAGTCAGGTCTAAAAGCGAAAGGCGAGGAGGAAGCAAAAAAAGCAAAAAGGGCAAAAAAGGCAAAAACCCTAGGCCTTTTTGCCCTTTTTGCTTTTTTTGCTTCCCTTTGCATTCCTTCGAAAGATGCTCCCTTTGCAAATGTGTCCTGACATCAGTCGAGGAACACCATAGCTCGGCTAGTTTGAGCTGGGTCCATCCGATTGAAGTCCCGATACGTCTGCGCGGTCAGCCCGGAATTTCACTGAGTCGGCTATCGTGTTCATAAGAAGTCGTCCGTCGCGCGCAGGATTTGAACGCACTTCTATTGAAGCGAGCGGCGGACCGTATAGGAAACCTCGTGTCGAGGCAGCTTTGATTTGTCAGAAGTGGCGATAATTTTACAGATACGCTGTGACAGTCAAGGCTATTGGCTAAAAAGAAGAAGGGCGAAAAAGGCGAAAAGCCCGAACTTTTCGTCTTTTTCGCCCTTCTTGTTTTTTCGCTTCCTTTCAAAAGAAGCTTGCAGGACGATTTATGGCGATACAGCGGCGCCGCGAAGCAGCTTCACAGTCGTTCCGTCCGGACTCGTGACGACGACGTCGCGATTGCCCTGCGGGGTGCTCTGCGTCGTCTTCGCCGTCAGGAAGATCATGTCTTCTTCAATCTTATTGATCGTGACGGTGATCTGCGAACCGCCCGTGCCGCATGGGGTGAAGGCGCTGCAGTCGAAGCGAACCTGCGTGCCTGGGGTGAAGCCCGTTCCGAAAACCGTCAAGTTGGTGATACTGAAGACCCGGATGCCGGACGGACTCACTCTGGCTACTGACAGCGGGCGCGGCGTGACTTCAACTGCCTGAGCGGCGCTCGTATTGGTTCCGCCCTTGCCGTCCGAGACTGTCAGCGTAATCGAATGCTGGCCGATCGCCAGGAAGACGTCGGCCACGGCGGTAGTGGCGATCTCGACGCCGCTGTCTTTCCAGGAATAGCTCAGCGGATTGTTGTCGGGGTCGCTCGACTGCGATCCGTCGAGATGAACCGACACGCCAAATCTTGACGTCGCCTGGATGGGCGAAGCCAATGGCGCCGCGACGGCGATTGGCGGTCGATTACCTCCCGGATCTGGAGTGGGAGTGGGAGTGGGATTCGGCGGTCCCCCACCAGTTCCGTCCTCGTCGTTTTTAACGTCGCTCCTCACGATTTTGAAAGGCAGCGTAGTGAAAAGCCCGCCCTTATTATCGCTGACGACCACGCGAACGTTGCTGGTCACGACCGGATCGGTCGGTACCGGAGCGATCACTAACCTGGCCCTGCGGTTTGCCGGATCAGCGGCTTCGATGCGCGCGAAGGCCGGACCGCCCAGCACCGTGAAAGTGCATGGATCGCCCTCAAGGTCATTGGCCTGGAGCAGGTACGATCGGGTCTCGCCGTCGAGAACGTACTGATCGTTGATGTTGTTCATATAGGGCGTCTTGTTCCGCGGGATGCCGCCGACGGCCGGGGAATCGACCGCGCCCTGTATCACGTTCACTTCCATGTTCGCAGTCGTTTGATTCCCCTGGAAGTCACGAGCTGTGAATGTGACGACTGTTCTGCCGATTGGAAAGACGGTTCCCGACGGCTTCGACGCGGTGACGTTGAGGAAACCGTCAACCATGTCGTAGGCGACCGCATTCGTGAAGCTGATCGTGGCGCCTACGGAACTGGACGTGGTCTTGGTGATGTTTGTCGGCACGCCGCTCATAATCGGGCGCGTCGAGTCGCGGACCTGGACTTCGGTGATTCTCGGTTCCGACTCCACTCCGGCGCTGTCAGTGACGATCAGCTTGATGGTGTGCGACCCAAGTCCGAGTCGGAAATCAGACACGGGCGCGGTCGTGATTACCTTATCGCTGTCGAACCATTTATAAGACAACGTGTCGCCGGCGTTGGGATCGGAAGAAGAACGACCATCCAGGCGAACGATAGTCCCGTTAAGCGAGCGGGCCTCCTGGTTAAAGTCAATTGTCGCGAAGTTGGCCGTCGGCGGCTGATTGTTCGGGTCGACGGCGGGCGTATTCAACGTGACGCTGCTGGACGCGGCGAGAAGGTAAAAAGTCGCCCCGCCGTTGAATCCGCCGTTCCAGATCGCGCCTGCCGCCGAGAACGCCTGGTTCGGCGTGTTGGCGCTCCAGCCGAAGATCGGCGTAAGCAGCGAGAGTTTCAGCCATCCGCGACGCCCCGCCCCGAGCGTGCTGGTGATAGGGGGCGCAGTCGCTGAAGGTTTGATCAGGCCGATATTCGTCTCGATCCCGCCTATTGTGGCCGAAAAAGCCGCGGCAGAGTCATCATAAAACGTCGCCGGAGCCAACCCGCGGAGGTTGGCCGGGTCGAGGAGGCTTACCGGTATACGCTCGTATCCGATTCTGGTTGTGTTGTCGGCCTGGCTGTGGAGTCCGGTCAGTCCCAACGTCGAGGGCAGGCGGTCGTATTCCGCGTCGTTGAATATGAGGTCCGCTGTTTCCCCGTCGCCGTTGCGGGGGACCGCGCCGGGCGAATTCTTGGCTATCGCCAGCGCGTTGTAACCGCTGGATGCGCCGTTCTGCTCGCGCACCTGAGCGCTGCCGATCAGGAAATTGAAGTTGACCGGTTTCGACTGCGAGTCGAGCGCGAGCGCGACGATCCACCCCTTCTGGTTAAGCGCGAACTGCCCCGGATCGATCGTCTTGGTCTGATTCGGTAAAAGGTTGGTGAACGTGTCCTTCGCCGGCGAATCATCTGCGAGGCCGTTGAAGAAGAGACGCAGGCGGATACTCTGGGTCGGGTGCGTGTTGGTGACGTTGATCCGCGTTTGTCCGAACGTTCCCGTCGCGAACCGCGGATAGACCAGCGCGCTGCCGGCTTTCAACTCGCCGGCGCCGAGAGCGCCGCCGGGAGCGTCGGGTTGATTCGCGGTGAGCGGATCGCCGTCCGGGTTCGGCGGCGGCGAAATCGGAAGCTTCATCGAGAATGTGTCCAGGCGGCTCAGAGCCTGCATGCTCCGCGCGTTATGTTGCGGAGTGGACGCGCCGTCGGTCAGGCTCAATCCGAGCAGCGGGACGGGAACGTTGTCGACCGTCGTCGCCGCGAAGCTTCCCCAGCCCGGACTACTGGGCGTTACGTAACTGTTGAGCGGAGGACTCGTCCAGACGGCGCCCAGTGAGCTCCTTAAAGCGCAGGGAACGTCAACCACAGTCGGGTGAGCGGTCCCGTTCTGCTCGTAAGCGGTCGCGGTGATCCTGGTCGCCGGCGCCGGAGAGCCGGTCAGGTCCGAGAGCGGGCTGTAGACGAACACGTCGGTGCGCGAGCCGGCCACGTCCTGACTTTGAAAGTTGTCGAGCGCGAGCAAATCCGGCAGGCTGTCGTATTCGTTGTCGTCAAATTTCAATTCGGCGACCGTTCCGGCAACGGAAGCGACTGGACCGGCCGTGCGTTTGGCGACGCCGACCGCGTTATAACTCGCCTCGTGCCCCTCGGCGTCGCG
>Ga0126377_10000849_pt1 | contig 19412 bp, 20 predicted proteins | sample PanSoiMetPlot_22_FD_92647 | JGI IMG/M metagenome (GOLD analysis project Ga0126377, IMG submission 92647) | Tropical forest soil microbial communities from Panama - MetaG Plot_22 | ecosystem: Environmental > Terrestrial > Soil > Tropical forest > Bulk soil | place: Panama | collected 2016-02-17 | reverse complement strand
TGCAGATCTTCAGGTGATGGAAACAGCGACCAGGGAGAGCAGCGAAATGAAAAAGGCGGCGTCAATCTCGGCTTTCATCGTGCTCGCGTTGCAGTCCGGCGGTGCGCTCCAGGGCGCAGGGGGAACGCACGAACCAACGCCACGCGCAGAGTCCGCGGATCTGACCGCGACTCAGCAACCGGCTTACTGCGAGCGCATCGTGCGCAACGACATCACTGCCGCGGTGCTGCGCCAGGATGATCCGCGACTGTTCGACGATCCGCACCTGCTGTTGCAGGGCGGGACGGGAATGTCGGTAGCCGATTTCTGATTTCATCGCGAGGTGATCCATGGCAATCATCATCTGGCTCGTGGTCGGTGGTCTGGTGGGCTGGCTCGCCAGCCTCTTCATGCGCACCGACGCTCAGCAGGGCATCTTCCTCAACATCGTGGTCGGCATCGTGGGCGCGGTGCTCGGCGGGTGGCTCCTGGCACCGCTCTTCGGCACCGGCACCATCAACCAGGGCGATTTCTCCTTCAGCGGGCTGCTGATCTCGCTCCTCGGCGCGATCATCCTGCTCGCCATCGTCAACCTGATCCGGCGCGGCAGAGCGCGCTAGTCATCCGGAGGTTGCGCCGCGGCCGACGCGGGCACCTCCAGCGTGGCGGTAACCGGCAGATGATCGGACGCGAGGCGTGAGCCGCGCGAGCGATGCGCGCGCACGCTGAGGAGGCTCGCACGCGGGCTGGCCCAGATCCGGTCGAGCGCGAACAGCGGTAACAGCGACGGGAACGAGCGCGGCGCGGGCGGGCGGCCGAAGAGCGCATGCAGCCAGCGCAGCGGCTTGCCGAGTGGCAGCCACTCATTGATATCGCCGAGCAGCACGACCGGAGAACGCTGCGCGACGTCGCCCACGATCTCGAGGATCTTGCGCATCTGGTGGCGGCGTTCGCCGGGCGTGAGCCCGAGATGCGTGACGATGAAGCGCGCCGGGCGGCCGTGCACATCCAGTTCCACGTCGAGTGCGCCGCGCGGCTCGCGCCACGAGAAGCTCAGATCGTGCCGCCGCACGGAGCGCACCGGGTGGCGCGTCAGCAGCGCATTTCCGTAGTGGCCGCGGTGGCGCAGGATGCGCAAGCCCGCCACCGCACGCATCGCGCAGGCCGAGGCGAGGAAGTCGAGCTGCATGGAGGTCGGCGCCGGGCCCGGCGTGTTGTCGACTTCCTGCAGGCCGATGGCATCGCAATCGAGCTCGGCGATCACCGAGGCGATGCGGCTCGGGTCGCAACGCCCGTCGGCGCCCACGCAGCGATGAATGTTGTAAGTCGCGACTTGCACGCGGTGAGTGGCGGCGGCGCTCCGCGGGTACGGCGCCGGCTCACTGTCTCGCGGGCGCGCTTTCATGGGATTGGGCCGTCATCAGCCAGCGGCGGACCGCGAGCGTCGCCACCACGAACACCACCACCACCAGCACGATCAGCCATACGTTGATCTGCCGCGGATCGCGCAGCGCCGCCTCGAGCTGGTGACCGAAGACGGTGGCCGCGAGCGTTCCAGGCAGGATGCCGATGGCGGTCCCCAGCATGAAGTCCTTGAGGCTCATGCGGATCGCGCCGGCGACGACTCCTTCCACCACGAACGGCGCAATTGGCACCAGGCGTAGCGCAGTCATTGCGATCAGGCCGCGCTGACGCAACTGCTCGATCATGTGATTGAGCTTCGGTCCCGCGAGCCGGCGCACCGTGCCGCGATCGAGCCGCAGACCCGCGACGTACGACAGCAGCGCAGCCAACAGGATGCCGCACATCGCGTAGGTGAAGCCGAGCCAGGGACCAAAGGCCAGGACGCCGAACAACGTGATCAGCGGGCGCGGAAACAATGTCACGCAGGCCGGCGTATACGCGGACACGACGATCAGCGCAGCCCACGGGTTGTGCGCGAAGCGATCGGCCCAGCCGGTAATGCGATCCGCCGTCACCAGGCCGGCCATCGGCGTGTAGCGCCACAGCGCCCCGAGCGCCGCAAGCACCAGTGCCGCGATGGCGACTTTGCCCCACAGACTGCGACGGCGCTTCGCGGCGCGGGGACCGAACTCCGCTTCCAGCTTCTCGAGCGCGACCGGCTGTTCCGGGTCGACCAGGCTCGCGAGGTTCAGGACGGCATCCGAGACCGCCTCGATGTCGAGTCGCTTGAGTGCGCGCGCGGGCGTGCCGAGCTCTTCGATCGCGGCGCTGATCGAGCCGTGTGCCGCGATCGAGTCCGCAACCCGCGCCGGCTCCGTGCCGAGGTGCTCCGCCAGCAGGCCGTCGCGGAATGCCCGGACGTGTCGCGATTCCCGGCGATCGTGCGACTCGAGCGTGAGATCGCACTCGCTGTCGAGCCCCATCGAGCGATTGCAGAGATTGGACGAGCCGGCCCGCAGCCACTCATCGTCGACGATCATGAGCTTGGAGTGCAGGTCGATGCAGGTCCCCTCCGGCAGGCCTTCGACAAACGGGTAATAGACGTGGAAGCGGCCGTGCGGGTCGGCGTGCCTGAGGCGCTCCACCAGGCGCCCGCGCAGGTTCTGCATCGTGAGCTCTTCGAGCCAGCCGTGACTCAGCAGGCGCAACACCACGATGATCTCCGGACCATGCGGCTCGGCGAGACGCGCGGCGAGCGCATCACCGATGCGCAGCGAGGTGAAGTACTGGTTCTCGATGTAGATGTAATCGCGCGCTCGCGCGATCAGGTCGAGGTACAGGCTCTCGACCTCGCGTATCGCCGCGCGATTCTCCGCCGCGGGCTGGGTACGCGAGACCGCCAGCTGCGCATCGGTGATGAGCGGCGGATGCTGCCTGGGCCACAGGTCCTGCTGGACGGGCACCGCTCGCAGGCTCCGCCCCGTGGCCACGCGCCAGCGCTCGCGCGCCAGCTCACCGAGCGTCGCGGCCGCTGCGCCGTCGACCATCATCATGACGTCGTGGAACGGCGGGTAGGTGCTCCCGTCGACCGCGCGCCGCGGATCCTCCGCACGATGCTCGCGCGTGTCCCAGCGCTTCATCGCCAGGTCGATGCCACCGCAGAAGGCGATGTGATCGTCGATCACCACGATCTTCTGGTGGTGGCACGCGGCGACGGGGTGCGTGTTGTCGTAGCGCACCTTCACGCGCCGATGCGGCGTCCAGCCGAGCCCGTAGATGGGCGGAAACTCGCGGTCGGTGCCGAAGATCATCGGGTAATCCCAGATCAGCACGCGCACCTGCAGGCGCAACCGATGGCGCACCAGCGAATTGAGGAACTCGCCCAGGAGCAACGCCTCGCCGTCAGCCCCGATACGGAGCGGGGTGTGGCTGTTGAAGTCCCACGCGAGGATCAGGATGGAGCGCTGCGCGTGCCCGGCCGCGGCGGCGAAGGCGTCGAAGTAGTCCGCGCCGTCGACCAGCAGCGACATGCGCGGCGCACGCACGCTGCGCCAGCAGTTGCTGCCCGGCCGGAACAGACTCCGCGAAGCGCCGCGCGCGGCCGACATTCAGTGTGAGCAGGTCGGCACAGACCTACCCTAGCGATGCGCGGCCTGGTAGAGCGGCAGCACGCGCGGGAGCGCGGCTTCGAGGTCGGAAATTCGCGACTGGCTCGAAGGGTGGGTGCTCAGGAATTCCGGCGGCGAGCTCTGGTTCTGCTGTTCCATCTTTTTCCACACGTTGATGGCCGCGTGCGGGTCGTAGCCGGCGCGCGCCATCAGTTCCAGGCCGATGCGATCCGCCTCGGCTTCCTGTTCACGGCTGTGTGGCAGCTGGAAGGTGACATCGGCGATCTGGTTGGCGAGATCGAGCGTGCCCTGCCCCAGTCCCGCGGCGGCCGCGACGCCGCTGAGCGCGATCTGTTGCGCGTAGGCGCGCGACACGCGCTCGCGGCTGTGCTCACGCAGCGCGTGCCCGATCTCGTGGCCGATCACCGCGGAGAGCTCATCGTCGCTCAGCTTGAGCTGGTCGATCAGCCCCGTGTACACCATGATCTTGCCGCCCGGCATGCAGTAGGCGTTGAGCTCCTTGGTGCTGAGTACGTTAACTTCCCATTTCCAGCCGGGCGCGTCGGGCCGGAACGTCGCCGTCTGCGGGATCAGGCGCTCCGAGACAGTGCGCACACGCTGCACGACCTGCGGGTTGCTGTTGAGCTTGCCCGCCTCGCGTGCCTTCTGCAGTTCGCCCGCGTAAGCCTGCGCCGCGGCCTGGTCCACCTGCTCCTCGGACACGAGCATCTGCTGCTTGCGCTCGATGCCGATTGCGCCGGGCGCGGTGGTCTGGACGGTCTGGCAACCGGCGAGCAGTGCCCCTCCGGCAAGCAGCAGCACCGCGATCCGCTTCACTCGATTCATTCCGCTCTCCACTGTTCGTACCCTTATTTTGGAGCCGGTCCGCAACGTTCAGGTTCCCATGACCGCCGCAGGCTGCGGATTGTAATGAAGCGCGGTTGGCAAATGCATGCGTGGCACGGACCCTGCAAGTTTCCCCGGTGCCACCGGAAGGCACAGTCCGGAATGGAACCGTTACACAATGGAGTAATTGTCATGGCGAACCAGAATCCAACGCACAACCCGCAGAAGCCCAACAATCCGGGCAACACCCCGGGTGGTGGAGACCAGCAGACGCGGCGCGAGCGCGAAGAGGAAGAGCGCAGGAAGCGCAACAACCCGGGCGATCCGCGTCGCAATCCGTCGTCGGACGAGGACGACGACGAGACCGGCACTCCGCCGGGCTGATCGAAGCCGAATCGCGGACACCGCTTCGCTCCCGCGGACGGTGTCCGCTTCCTTCCTACATGTAGTTACTGCCGCTCCAGGCGGTCGGTTTTTCCAGGCGCCGCGGCGCCTTCGTCGCTGCGAAACACCTGCGGATCGAGGTTGTGCTTGCGCAGGAGCTTGTAGAACTCGGAGCGATTGCGATCCGCGAGGCGCGCCGCCTGCGCGACGTTGCCGAGCGTCATCTGTAGCAGGTTCACGAGGTAGTCGAATTCGAAGTTGTCGCGCGCACGGGCGAACGGCAGGAACTCGCGCGGCTTGCTGCGCAAGGCCTTCTGCACCAGGGAGGCCGGGATCAGCGGCGTGGTGGCGAGCACCACGCATTGTTCGACGACGTTGCGGAGCTGGCGGATGTTCCCGGGCCAGGGCGCGGAGACCAGCAGTTCCATGGCTTCCGAAGAGAAGCCGCTCACGTCGACCGCGGTATCGGCGAGCTTGGCGCGGATCGCGGCGAGGAAGTGCGTCGCGAGCAGCGGGATGTCTTCGCGGCGCGAGCCGAGCGCGGGAATCTCCAGCGTCACCACGTTGATGCGGTAGTAGAGGTCCTCGCGAAAGCGCCGCTCGCGCACCGCGAGCTCCAGGTCCTGGTGACTCGCCGCGATCACCCGCACGTCCACCGGCAGCGGATCCATCGCGCCCACCGGGCGTACTTCACGCTCCTGCAACGCGCGCAGGAGCTTCGACTGAAACGTCAGCGGCATGTCGCCGATCTCATCCAGCAAGAGGCTCCCCTGGTGCGCCGACTGGATCAGGCCCACGCGACTCTCGATCGCGCCGGTGAAGGAGCCCTTGCGATGGCCGAAGAACTCCGACTCGAACAGCGCCTCGGGAATCGCGCTGCAGTTCACCGCGATGAAAGGCTGGTCGTGGCGGCGACTGGCGCGGTGAATGGCACGCGCCAGCAATTCCTTGCCGGTGCCGCTCTCGCCCTGGATCAGCACGCTCGAATCGGTGTGCGCCACCTTGCGAGCGGCGCCGAGCAGTGCCTCCATTGCAGGGCTGCGGGTGACGATCTCGGCGCGCCACTGGCCGGCGACATCGCCACCGCCGTTGCCCTGTGAGCCCGACGCGCGCAGCGCCTTGCCGATCGTTTCCGTCAGCCGCTCGCTGTCGAAGGGCTTGGTGAGGTAGGCGAAGACGCCGCGCTGCGCGGCGTCGACCGCGTCCGGGATCGTGCCGTGCGCGGTGAGAATGATCACGGGGAGCGTCGGGTGCTGCGAACGCAGCGCTTCGAACAGTGCCATGCCGTCCATCCCGCCCATGCGCACGTCGGTCACGACCACTTGCGGGCGGAAGCCCGGGATCGCGGCGAGCGCCTGGCGGCCGTCCTCAGCGGTCTCAATGATCCAGCCGGCGCGCCGCAGTCGGATCGCGAGCAGGCGCAGCAGCTTCACGTCGTCGTCGACGATCAGGATGCGCGCCGGCTGGCTGCTGACTTCAGTGCCCCGCATCGTTCTCCCGGTTCTTGATCTGCGTTTCGATCGACTTGAGCGCCTCGAGCTGCTTCTCGAGCTTCACGCGCTGCGTGCGCTCGGCCTCGAGCTCCTGGCGCGTGTTCTCGAGTCGCGTGGTGAGCTCGGTGCGCCGCTGCTCCTCGTCCGCGAGCTTCTGCACCAGGTCCTGCGTGAAACCGGTTTCGCTGCAGGAGCGCGGCTCGGCGCCCGCGGTCGCGAGCAGCATGTCCGCGAAGGCGCGCTCCGCGGGCTCCGCGGCGCTGGCATGCGCCGCATCGTCGAGCAATTGCGAGGCGCGCCCCGGGTCGTACAGCGCGCTCCGTTCCTGGTCGAGCAGCATCGCGAGCCGCAGATCGCGCGCCGCCGATTTGGGCAGCGCATCCAGTCGCGTCTTCTCGGCGGCGAGTCCCGCGTCATCTTCCTGGCGCACGTTCCGCGCATAGCTGCTGAGGCCGGCGAGCACCATCTCGCTCGAGGCGTGCTCGGGCTTATCCGACTTCGGCGGATGCGAGTGACACGCCGCGAGCAGCAGCGTTGCGAACCCGATCGACAGGCGACGCACGGCACTCATTCATGCCGCCCGCGCGAGCCGAAAGCGCACGCGCACACAGGCGCCCTGCCCGAGAGGAGAGTCAGCGATGTCGATCGAGCCGTCGTGCGCTTCGGCGTACTGGCGCGCGATCGCGAGCCCGAGGCCCGTGCCCTGCACATGGCCCTGGTAGGGCGCGCGGCCCTGGTAGAAAGGCTCGAACACACGCTCGCGCTCGTCCGCATCGATGCCGGGCCCGTTGTCGGCGACTTCGAGCGTGACGTCGGTATCGTTCCTCGCGAGGCTCACGAGGATGCGGCCGTGCGCCGGCGTGTACTTGACGGCGTTCGACAGCAGGTTGTCGACCAGGATGCGCAGCTGCCCCTGGTCGCCCTGCAGGACCGCGGGTGCGAGCTGCGCCTCGATGGTGAGCGCCTTGGCGGTCTTCACCAGGCTCTGCCCCTCGAGCGCACTGCGCACCACATCATCGAGCGCCACCTGCGCGCGTTGCGTCGCCCCGGCGCGCGGCACCTGCGTGCGCCCGAATTCGAGCAGGTCCTCGATGAGGCGCTGCAGCTGCACGCCGCTGTCGCGCATGATGTAGGCGATTTCGAGCTGTTCCGCGTTGAGGCCGCGCGCGTCATCGTCGAGCAGCAGTTCCGACCCTTCGCGCAAGGTCGTGAGCGGTGTCTTGAGCTCGTGGCTGATGTGGCGCAGGAACGTCGCCTTCTGCTCCTCCAGCTCGAGGATGCGCCGGCGCAGCCAGTCGAGGCGGCTGCCGAGTTCCTCGAGGTCGCGCGGGCCGCGCACCGCGACGCTCGCCGCGAAGTCGCCGGACCCGAGCCGCCGGATCTCGCTTTCGATCTGCCGCAGTGGGCGCGTGATCAGCACGACGAATACGATGGCGAGCAGCACCGCCACGGGTACGGCGGCGGCCGCCTGCAGCAGCAGGGTGCGTTGCAGATCGGTCGACATGTCCTTGGCACGGCTCGCATGGCTTTCGATCAGCTTGCTGCTCTCGGCAAGAATGGAACGCGCCCGCGCGTTGAGTGCGGCCCACGCATCGGCGGTGTCGCGCGGGCTGGCGGAGTCGATCGGCTCGCCGCCCGGCGTCAGCACCGAGCGATTGAGCTCGGCCTCCGACTGCACCAGCTCGCCGAGCTGGCGGCGCAGGATCGCATTCAGGTTCAGTGCACCCAGCCGCTGCGCCGCCGACTGGAATTCGCGCCGTGCGTCCAGGTACGTCAGGTAGAAATCCCGGTCACGAAACACTCCATATTGGCCGAGGCTGCGCTCCATGGTGGTGAGGTACTCGATCAGCGCACGGCTCTCGTGCGTGGCGTTCTCGGCATCGAGCACCGCGGCGCGATTACGCTGCGCGAGGCGGTCCACCTGCACGACGGCGGTGACCACCGCCGCGATCAGCGGCACGGCTACGGCGGCGAACCCGATCAGTATCAGCCGGACAATCGATCTCGGCCGTCGCATCACCCGATTCCCTGCACGCCTCGCGCCAATGGGACTGCGCAAAGCGCTCCGCGGTTCAAATGCGTTGCCTGTTGACGACGCTGCGGCGGCGCGCGGCACACGCCGCACGGCGCTCAGCGGCGGCTAAGCGCTTGAAGCCAGTAGTTTCGCCCGGCGTGGCATGGCCCTTGCTCCGCAACCCCTGCGAGGCACCGACCAGTACGCGGCGCCGCCAGGTAAATATTGCAAAACGAGGACATGCTTATGAAGACCCGTATCAAGTTCGCCGCGCTCGCGGCATTGCTCAGCACCGGCGCCGTGTACGCGGGTGATCCGCCCCCGTCGGAGCAGCCCCCCACGGCCCCGTCGACTTCGCCTTCGACCGCACCGTCGACGGAGCCTTCGACTGCACCTTCCTCCGACGCGACGCCGATGAATGAAGAGCCGCAGGCGGCGACACAGCTGCCCGAGTTCAGCACGCTCGACGTGAACGGCGACGGCGTGGTCAGCCAGGAAGAAGCGAAGGACCAGCCCGGTCTCGCGGCGATCTTCAGCGATGTCGATGCCAACCATGACGGCAAGCTCGACAGCCGCGAATACGCCGAGGCGCGCAACCGGCTCGAGAAGTAATACCAAAGAAGCTGCCCGCCGGCCGGCCCCGATTCCGGGACTGACGGGCCGGTCCGGCGGGTGGCGACGCGAGCACACTTCACCTTTCGCGCCTCGGGCGGTAGCCTGAGGTGCGATGAAAAACCTGCAGGTCCGGATCCGCAGGGCGCTGAAAGGCGCACCCGAGCCCGCCGATTTCGAGCTGATCGAGACCGAGGCGCCAACACCCGGCAAGGGTGAAATCCTCTGCCGCGCGAAGTGGTTGTCACTCGACTCGGCCGTCGATCGCCTGCACGCCAGCGACCACTCGACCTTCCGGCCGGCGCATGTGATGCCGGCGCGCGCGATCTGCGAAGTCATCGACTCGCGCAACGAGGTGTTCAATGCCGGCGATGTCGTCGTCCTGGAAGCCGGGATGCAGCACTACTCGGTCTCCGACGGCATGCACGTGCATCGCGCAAAGACCGGCAGCGCACCGCTCTCCACCGCGCTCGGCGTGATGGGCATGCCGGGACTGGCGGCCTACTGCGGGCTCCTCGACGTGGCGCAGATCCGGCAGGGTGAAACGGTGCTCGTGTCCGGCGCCGCCGGCACGCTCGGGTCCATGGCGGGCCAGATCGCACGCATCAAGGCCTGCAAGGTCATCGGCATCGCCGGCACTCGCGAAGAGAGCACGTGGTGCGTGAAGGAAGCGCACTTCAATTCGTGCATCAATCATCGCGCCGAACCGCTCGAGCAACGCCTGCGGCAGGTGGCGCCGAAGGGTGTCGATGTGTACTTCGACACCGTCGACGGCGAAGTGCTGAACGCGGTCATGTCCGGCGGGCACCTGGCGCCGAACGGGCGCATCGTGCTGGGCGCGCCGCCGACCCGCTACGGGGAAGGCACGCCCGCCCGCAACCTCCAGTCGCTGGTGGGCGCACGCGCCAGGGTGTTGCCGCTCGTCGTGCCGGACCACGAGCACCGGCGCGACGGCTTCCTCAAGGATGCGATCGCCTGGTTCGCCGAAGGACACATCCGCTACCACGAAGACGTGGTCGACGGCCTGCCCAACGTGCCGGCGCAGCTGTGCAAGGTCGCGGGCGGCGGCAGCTTTGGTAAATCATTGGTGAAGACCTGACCGGGGCCGCGCGCGCTGCGCGTGCGCTGGTTCACGGACTCCAGATTCTGCCGCCGGCGCGTGCCGCGCCGCCCGCGTTCTGTCAAAACAGCGGTGGACGCCGATGGCCCCGCGCTCATACGATGAGTGCCATGCTGATAGGCGCAATAACAATAACAATCAGCCTCGCTGTCGCAGCTCTCTGGTTCGTACTCACACCGCCTCGCCCGACCCGGTCCGCTCGCAGGCAGCAGCGCTTTCACAGTGTCGCCGTCGAACCCTGGGGCGATAACGCGTGTTGTGCGGGTTGCGAGGCCGTACGCGGGCGACGGTTCCTGGTGAAGCACGCCCCGCCCCTCCCGGTGCCCGGCTGCACTGCCGAAACCTGCACCTGCTACTACGTTCACTACGCGGACCGCCGCTCGCGGCCGGGCCGCCGCCGCCAGGATCGCGGGCAACGCGATCACGTCCCGCTGATTGCCGATCGTCGCCTGCAGCGCGAGCGGCGCCAGCGCCGTCACGCCCTCGCCTGAAACACTTTCGCCCCTGAAGCGCCGGGCGCTCGACCCTGCGTTCGAGCGTCCCGTTGCGCCGCTGCAGCGTTTCGACCTGCGGATTGCGCAAGGCCGCGGCGGCGCGGCAGAATGCGCGCCCATTGCGCCGCGAGCCCAATCCAACAGCCAATCGCCGCGGCGCGCCCATCTTCAGGAGAGGCCCGATGCGAATTTCGTTGACGCGCTTGTGTTGCTGCCTGTTGTTCGCCTGCGGCCTCGCGCAGGCCGAGCCCGCCGCCAATGCCGTGCTCACCGCCGAGACCATGTGGCAGCTTCTGCGCGTGGGTGATCCGGACCTCTCGCCGGACGGCAAGCTCGCGGTCGCATCCGTGACGCGTTACGACGTCGGCAAGAACAAGGGTTTCAGCGACCTGTGGCTGATCCCGACGGCGGGCGGCGCGGCGCGCCAGTTGACCAGCGATGACGCCTCGGACACCGACCCGCACTTCAGTCCCGACGGCAAGTGGATCGCGTTCATCTCCAAGCGCGGCGAAGACAAGGACAGCCAGCTCTACGTCATCCCGCTCGACGGCGGTGAAGCGCGGCGCGTCACGCGCGTGCCCACAGGGGTTTCCTCGCCGAAGTGGTTTGCGGATTCGAAGCACATCGCCTTCATCAGCGCGGTGTGGACGGACCTCAAGAGCTGGGGCGAGCAGGAGCAGCGCGTGAAGGAACGCGCCGAATCCAAGATGACGGCGCGGGTGTGGGACAAGGCGCCCTTCAGCTACTGGGATCATTTCATCGAGGACCGCGAGCCGCACGTGTACTCGATCGCGCTCGAGGGCGGCGAACCGCAGCCGATCACCCTCGGCACGGGCTTTCACCTGTCGGTGCTGGAAACCAGCACGCGCAGCTTCGACATCTCACCGGACGGCAAGGAAGTCGCGTTCGTTGCCGACACCGATCGCAGCGGCATCGACTCGAACGCGGACGTGTTCATCGTGCCGGCCACGGGCGGCGAGGCGCGCAATCTCACCACCGACAACGCGGCCGACGACACCGAGCCGCAGTACAGCGGCGATGGCCGCTACATCGCCTTCGAGCGCCAGAAGATCAAGGGGTTCTACGCCGACAAGCAGCGCCTGATGCTGTTCGACCGGCGCAGCGGTGAGACTCGCAATCTCACCGAGCAGTGGGACCGGTCCGCGGATCAACTCGAGTGGGCGCCCGATTCGCGCTCGCTCATCGGCTCGATCGACGATGCAGGCACGCGGCGCCTGTATCGTTTCGAGCTCAAGGCCGAGGCACCGAAGGCCATCACCACGACGTCGAGTTTCTCGGCGCCGGCGCAGCGCGGCGCGACGCTGATCGCGATCCGCCAGAGCTTCACCGAGCCGCCGACGGTCGTCAGCGTCAACGCGAAGAGTGGTGCGGTCACCAAGCTGTCAACTTTCAATGACGGCGCGCTCGCCGGCATTCGCATGGGCAAGGTGGAAAGCGTCACCTACAAGGGCGCGCGCGGCGATGACATCCAGATGTGGGTGATCTACCCGCCCGACTTCGATCCCGCGAAGAAGTACCCCGTGTACATGCTGTTGCACGGCGGGCCGCACAACGGCGTGACCGACGGCACGCAATGGCGCTGGAACGCGGAAGTGTTCGCCGGCTGGGGCTACATCACGACCTGGCACAACTTCCACGGCTCGAGCGGCTTCGGCCAGGCATTCGCCGACTCGATCAACCCCGACCAGATCACGATGCCGTACGAGGACACGATCAAGGCGGCCGACTACCTGATGTCGAAACCCTACGTCGACACGAACCGCATGGCGGCGGGCGGCGGGAGCTTCGGCGGCTTTCTCGCCACGACGATTCTCGGCCGGCCGCATCCGTTCAAGACGCTGGTGGCGCACGCGGCGGTATTCGACAACTTCACGCAGTACGCGGCCGATTACGCCGCCGAGAAGCGCCGCTTCTTCGACTACTGGGAGAAGCCCGAGGAATTCGCTCGCTACTCACCGCACACCTCGGCCGCGAACTTCAACACGCCGACGCTGATCTTCCACGGGCAGCTCGATCGGCGCGTGCCGGTGGATCACGGCTTCGAGCTGTTCAACATCCTGCAGACGCGCGGCGTGCCGAGCAAACTCGTGTATTTCCCGGACGAGAATCACTGGGTGCTGCATCCGCAGAATTCGCTCTTCTGGTACCAGACCAAGCAGGAGTGGCTGCAGAAGTACATCGGGAACTAGGAGGGGAGTCATGGATCGGCGCGAATTCCTCAATGCCGGCGCGGCGCTGTCGCTGCTGGCCACACTGCCCGCTTCGAGCGCGCCCGCGACCGAATCGCGCAAGCTCAAAGTCCTGATTCTCGGCGGCACACGCTTCATCGGGCCGCACGTGGTCGAGGTCGCGCAGGCGCATGGCCACGAGGTGACACTCTTCAACCGCGGCAAGACCAACGTCGATCGCGTGAAGAATGTCGAGATCCTGCACGGCGATCGCAACGGCCAGCTCGATGCGCTCCAGGGCCGCAAGTGGGATGCGGTGCTCGACACGTCCGCGTTCGTGCCGCGCATCGTCGATCTCGCGGCGGGCTTGCTCAAGGATTCCGTGCAGCACTACGTGTACGTGTCGAGCATCTCGGCGTACGCGAGCTTCTCGATCGCGAACGATGAGACCTCGCCCGTCGGCAAACTCCAGGACGAAACCGTCGAGAAGGTCGACGAGAACACCTACGGTCCGCTCAAGGTGCTGTGCGAACAGGCGGCGGAGCGCGCCATGCCGGGCCGCGTGACGGTGCTGCGGCCGGGCTACATCGTCGGTCCTGACGACAACAGCGATCGGTTCACTTACTGGCCGGCGCGCGTCGCGCGCGGCGGTGAAGTGCTCGCGCCGAACACGCCGCAGGACGAGATCCAGGTGATCGACGTGCGCGATCTCGCCGACTTCACGCTGCTCTGCATGGAGCAGCGCGTGCTCGGCACCTTCAACCTCGTGTCGGCACCGCACACGTTCACAATGGGCGCGCTGCTGACCGACTCCGTCAAGGCGGCGAAATCCGACGTGAAGGTCACGTGGGTTCCCGCCGAGTTCCTCGAGGCGCACAAGGTGGTGGACGGCGACTTGCCGATCTGGTCGCACGCGGTCGGCGAAAACGCCGGCTTCGCGCTCACGAGTGCGAAGAAGGCGCTGGACGCGGGCATGAAGATCCGGCCGCTCGATGTCACCGTGCGCGACACGCTGGCCTGGCACCTTTCGCGGCCCGCCGAGCAGCAGGCGAAGCTCAAGGCGGGCATTACCGCCGAGCGCGAGCAGGAACTCCTGACCGCCTGGCACGAGAGCCAGCGCAGGTCCTGAAGCTTCCTGCGGGCCGGGCCGCCGGTCGCAAGCCCGGCCCTCGCGAGTCCTACAGCCTGCCTCGACCCGCAAGTCTTGACCGCGCTGGTCGCGCCCCGCACGCTCTCGTTCCGGGTTTGCACGCGAGGGCTCTGACACATGCTGCTGTCCACGACACCGTCGGTCGAAGGTCACCGCATCCACGAATACAAGGGTGTCGTCACCGGCGAGGCGATTCTCGGCGCGAATGTTTTCCGCGACCTCTTTGCCAGCATCCGCGACATCGTCGGCGGGCGCTCGGCGTCCTACGAGAAAGTGCTCAAGGACGCGCGCGACATGGCCTTGAAGGAAATTGCGGAGGAAGGCGCGCGCCTCGGCGCGAACGCGGTGGTCGGCATCGATCTCGACTACGAGACGATCGGCGCCGGCGGCAGCATGCTGATGGTGAGCGCGAGCGGGACCGCGGTCGTCGTCGACTGACCGGCCATCGACGTCTCGTCGTCGATTTTCGACGTTGTGCTAGCCGCCCGGGGCGAGCGGCTTGCCGTCCTTGATGTCGTAGACCTCGATCTGCGCGCCGCGCCTCACCATGCGCCGCCCGAGGTCCGGAAAGTCCGAGACCTCCATCTCGCGCGACTCGCCACCCATCAGGTAGATGAGATCTTCCTTCCCGGTGTTGACGAGGTGATGCGCCACGGACGGCGTCGGAAAGCCCATGAAGTCGCCCGGGCCGACCGGGTACTCCTGTCCATCGATGCGCGCGGTCGCGTGGCCCGAGAGGATGTAGATCCACTCTTCTTCCGAAGCGTGTGAGTGGTAGACGAAGGATTCCTTGCCCGGAGCGATGCGTGCAAAGTTGACGCCGGTGCGCTTCAAGCCCGTCATGCGCCCGAGCATCGCGCCCGAGATCTCCGATCGTGGATTCCACGGATGTGAAAACGTCTGCGAGTGCTGCGCGATATCGCTCGCGCGCAGCAGGCTGAGATTGGGTCTTTCGTCCGACATCGCCTCACTCCTTGCGGCCTCGCGCGCGCGCCGGCATGACGCGCAGGATCATCGCGCTCCCGATGAGGAACAACACCGCGCTGTAGGCGAACGCAACCGAGGTTCCAAAGCGGGTCCACAGCAACCCCACGACGATACTCGACACCACGTCGCCGAGTCCGTTCAACGTCGCGAGCGTGCCGAACGCCATGCCGTGCTGAGCATCCGTGACCAGCGCCGCGCAGCACGAGTCTTCCAGCGTCTCCTCGATGGCGACGTAGCTGCCTGCGACAGTGAAGATGACGGCCAGCGTCCAGAGATTCATGGGCAGCAGCATGATGGCGAGCGCCATGACGGCGGCGAGCGCGTAGCCGGACGCAAGGACTCGTCCCTTGTGCAGCCGGTCGGCGAGCACGCCGGCCACCATCGAAAAGCCGGCGTACACGACGTTGTGCAGCACATACAGACCCGCGCCGATGCTCGCGGCGGCCGCGGCGCCCCACTGCGGCGTGAGTTTCTGGATCGCGAGCAGGATGAGGAGCGTGTGCGAGAAGTCGCCCATCCCGAAGAGCGTGACCGCCGCCAGGAAGCGGCGGAACGGGTGTGGCAGTGCGCGCAGGCTGTCGCCGAAGCTCACGTGCGAGACAGCCGTGCGGTTGCGCTCGTGCACCACGAAGGCCATCACGGCTGCGGCGAGCAGGCCGGGGACCAACGTCAGCGCGAACAGCGTCGGGTAATCGTCATGCAGGAACTGCAGCAGGAAGAGCGCCGTGAGTGGCCCGACGATCGCACCAACGGTGTCCATCATGCGTTCGAAGCCGAAGGCGCGACCGTACGTCTGCGGCGTGACCGCTCCCGCAAGCAGCGCCTTGCGCACCGGCGTACGCACACCGCGCCCGAGCCACGCCGTCGCGCGCGCGATGAGCACGTGCCACGCCGCGGTGGCGAGGCCGAAAGCGGCCGTGCCGAGCGCGGTGACGACGTAACCCGCGACGGCAATCGGTTTGCGCCGTTGCAGCCGATCGGTGTAGTAGCCCGACGCGAGTTTCGCGAAGCTCGAGACGCCGTCCGACACGCCTTCGATCAGCCCCAGCCACGCGGCGGCCACGCCGAGCGTTGCGAGGAACGCGGGCATCACGGTGGTCGCGATTTCGTGCGACCAGTCGCTGAACAGCGAGGCGAGACCGACGCCGACGACCGTGCGGTTGAGCCACCGCGAGCGGCTGTGTGAGGTGAGGTTGCCCGCCGCCGAAGACATGCGAATCAGCGGCGTGCGGCGCTCAGGATTCTGGCGTGGCGCTCGGGCGCCGCTCTACCAGTTGCCCGTGTTCTTCATCGATGCCCAGGGCTCTTGTGGCGCGAGCGAGGCGCCCTTTTGCAGCAGTTCGATCGAGATGCCGTCCGGTGAGCGAACGAAAGCCATGTGGCCGTCGCGCGGCGGACGGTTGATCGTCACGCCGTGGTCCATGAGGCGCTGGCACAGCGCGTAGATGTCGTCCACGGCGTACGCGACGTGACCGAAGTTGCGACCGCCGGGATACGGCTGCGGATCCCAGTTGTAGGTGAGCTCGATCTGCGCGTCTTCATCGCCCGGCGCGGCGAGGAACACCAGCGTGAAGCGGCCTTTCTCGTTCTCCATGCGCCTGAGCTCCTGCAGTCCCAGCTTCCTGCAGTAGAAGTCGAGCGACTGATCGAGGTCGGTGACGCGCACCATCGTGTGCAGGTATTTCATTTCAGAACATCTCCGATTCGCCCGGTTCCTTGATGTCGGTCTTGTGTCGCGACGGGATGTGATCGCCGGTGATCATCTCCTCGTAGCTCTGTCCGGGGCCGACCATCGGGTACACGCCCGCGTCCGGATCGATCATCACTTCGAGAAACGCCGGGCCCGCAAAGTTCACGAACTCATCGATCACTTTCGGCACATCATCCTTGCGATCGAGTCGTTTCGCGAAGCGGAAGCCATCCGCCTGCGCCGCCTTCACGAAGTCCTTCTTGTGCAGCGACTTGTCGCTGGCACTCAACCGTCCCTTGAAAAAAAGCCTCTGCCACTGCTTCACCATGCCGTCGCCGAAGTTGTTGAGCACCACGACCTTCACCGGCAGATCGTAGGTCGTCACCGTTTCGAGCTCGCCGATGTTCATGCGGATGCTGGCATCGCCGTCGATGTCGATCACGAGCCGGTCGCGCTGCGCGACCTGCGCACCGATCGCCGCCGGCAGCCCGAAGCCCATGGTGCCCATGCTGCCCGAGGTGAGCCAGAGGCGCGGATGGCGGAAGTCGAAGTACTGCGCCGACCACATCTGGTGCTGGCCGACGCCGGTCGAGATGATCGCCTCGCCTTTGGTGAGGCGATTGATCTCCTCGATCACGTAGTAGGGCTGAATCAGCGCGCTCGCGCGATCGTAATTCATCGCGTGGCGTGTCCTGAGCCCGTCGAGGTACTCGTGCCAGCGCGCGTACTTGCCCTTGAAGGCGTTGCGCTCGCCGTATTCCAGCAACGCGACCAGTGCATCCGCGAGGAGTCCCACGTGGCTCCAGGCGACGCGCTTCACCTTGTTGATCTCGGAGGCGTCGATGTCGATGTGCGCGATGCGCTTCGCGCTCTTCGCGAACTTGTCGGGCACGCCGGCGACGCGATCATCGAAGCGCGAGCCGAGCGCCAACAGGAAGTCGCAATCGTCGACCGCGTAGTTGGCGAACGCGGTGCCATGCATGCCGAGCATGCGCATCGCGAGCGGATGCGTGGTGTCGAAGGAGCCGATGCCCATGAGCGTCGTCACCACCGGAATGCCGAACGTGGTGGCGAACTCGCGCATCGCGTACGCCGCGCCGCCGTTGATGACGCCGCCGCCCGCGTAGATCAGCGGCCGCTTCGCGTCGGCGAGCATGCCGAAGAGCTCCGCGCAGGATTGTTCGGACAGGCAGTTCTGCGTGAGGCGATTCATGCGCTGCCGATATCCCGTCACCGGCAGGCGTCCCGAGCCTTTGAACACGCCCTTCCAGTTCTGCACGTCCTTGGGCACATCGAGCACCACCGGCCCGGGTCGTCCGGTGCGCGCGATCTCGAACGCGGTGCGCACCGTCGCTTCGAGCCGCGTCGGGTCGGTGATGAGGAAAACGTGCTTGGCGACAGCGCTCATGAGGCTCGGCACCGGCGCTTCCTGGAACGCATCCGTGCCGATCGCGTGCGTCGGCACCTGGCCGCAGATCACGACCATCGGCACCGAGTCCGCCATCGAATCGCGCACCGGCGTCACGGTGTTGGTGGCGCCGGGGCCGGAAGTGACGAGGCACACTCCGACCTTGCCGCTCGCACGCGCGTAGCCCGCGGCCATGAAGCCCGCGCCCTGCTCGTTCGCGGGCACGATCAGCGGCACGCCGCCGCTCGCACGCCCCGGATGCTCCTGGTTGTAGAGGAACACCGCGTCGTACGTCGGCAGGATGGCGCCGCCCGAGTAGCCGAAGATGGCGTCCACGCCTTCGTCGGCCAGGATCTGGATGATGATTTCCGCGCCGCTCAGCGTGCGTCCGGCGAGCGGGTGCGCGGCCCGCTCCAGGACCTGGTGTTTCTCTTTCACTGCCAGGGATCGAAACCGAGGGTCCGTCCAGAGACTAGCAGCAAATCAGCGGTGGGCAAGTTTCAGCCGCAGGGTGCGTTTCGTTCGGCTATCGTAGGACGCGATCTCTCATCGGTGGAGCGACGGATCCTCGCGAGGGCTGCCCGTCAGTCGGACAAATGCGTCACGTCATCGGCATTCTGCTGCAGAACGAAGCGGGCGCGCTGTCGCGCGTCGCGGGGCTCTTCTCCACGCGCGGCTACAACATCGAATCGCTGAGCGTTGCGCCCACGGACGATCCTTCGGTGTCGCGCCTCACGCTGGTCACCAAGGGATCCGAACAGGTGATCCACCAGATCAGCAGCCAGCTGCTCAAGCTCGTCGACGTGGTGAGCGTCGAAGACATGACGCGCGGCGAGCACGTCGAGCGCGAGCTGCTGCTCATCAAGCTGCGCGTCGCGAGCGAGCAGCAGGAAGCGTTGAAGGGCCTGGTGGCGCGCGCGGCCGGCAAGGTGCTCTCGGTGACCACCGACTGCTACATCGTCGAGCTCACGAGCAGCGAAGCGCAGGTGAGCGCGTTCGTCACGGATGCGGCCGGCTGCGGTGAGATTCTCGAAGTGGTGCGCAGCGGCGTGCTGGGGATTGCCCGCGGAGCACGCAGCCTGCAGGCGGTCTAGAAACTGTCCTTGGTTTCGAGCAGCAGCTGCACCTTGTCGATGCTCGGCGTGGTGTTGAGCGGGAACGCGATGTCGATGTGCACCACGCTGCCGAAGCCGCTGCGTGCATTGCCGAGCCGCAAGCCGAATCCCACATCGCTCAGCCAGCCGAGACTCGGCTCGCCCACCGAGCCGCGGCCCCAGGTGCGACCGACATCGGCGAACACGGCGGCGCCGACGTAGAAGAGCCGCCACGGAAACCAATCGGTGAAGAAGCGTTGCTCGACGGTGAAGAGCGCGCGACTGCTGCCCGTCTGGTAGCGCAGCGGGTAGCCGCGCAGTCCGTTGTCGCCACCCAGCTGGATCTGGTTTTCCGGGTCGAGGTTCTCACTGGTCGCGCCGGAGAGGCCCATGTAGAAGACGCGCTTCGGGTCCCAGCGCCAGTAGTAGCGCGCATCGGC
>Ga0126377_10000848_pt1 | contig 19433 bp, 23 predicted proteins | sample PanSoiMetPlot_22_FD_92647 | JGI IMG/M metagenome (GOLD analysis project Ga0126377, IMG submission 92647) | Tropical forest soil microbial communities from Panama - MetaG Plot_22 | ecosystem: Environmental > Terrestrial > Soil > Tropical forest > Bulk soil | place: Panama | collected 2016-02-17 | reverse complement strand
GCCCTCATGGTTCGCTCGACGGGAAGAACGTGCCTGCGAGCGCGAAGAGGATGCGGATGGCTATTGGGCCGACCACGAGCCAATTCCATATCGTCAAGCGGGCGTTGCGGTTGTGTGAAGGGCTCGCCGCCGCATTCACTCGATTCGCGTACGTCTGAACCGGTAGCAGAAACAGCACGGTACAGATCCAGAACCACGAGAGTTGGCCGGATAGACCTGGGATCGGGCGCAAGGAGAGCAATCGCGAGAACAGCGTGACGGCGATCCAGCCGATCGCGAGCGGTGCCGCCGCGAGCCGCTGGTCAGGGTCGATCGATGATGACCCTTCCAGCTCTCCCTCTCTGTCAACGAGCGAGAGCGACGACGACTTGTATCCGTAATTGCGAATGTAGATAAAACACTGATAGCAGTAAAAGACGGCAAACACAGCGCGGCCGAGCGGGGACCGTCCCTCCGGTTCACGATCCTCGATGAGCCGCCAGTTACGATAGAACCAGAAGATCTGGTAGAAGTTGAACGTACATATCGACATGATCGCGAGCTTCAGAGGCGAGACCGCGAAGAACGGAGTTTCGACCGGAGTCCCAGGGACTGGTGAAACATCGGCAACGACAGTGGTAGGCGGTGCGTACGGATTCCCGCTCATGGGGAGAGCCTCCCTGGAGACCTAACGGCGCGTCGACCCCTTTTCGAACGCACGAGGAATCGACGTGCAGTCTAGCGTCGTGGCCGAGGCCGTTCAATGACCTACCGACGGATCCTCCACATCGACATGGACGCTTTCTACGCGTCCGTCGAACAGCGCGATCATCCGGAGCTGAAAGGCAAACCGGTCGCCGTCGGCGGCGATCCCGATAAGCGAGGCGTCGTCGCCGCTGCCAGCTATGAAGCGCGGACGTTCGGCGTGCGGTCCGCGATTCCGATGTCGAGGGCCGTCCGTCTCTGCCCGTCACTGGTCATCGTCCATCCCGACTTCACGAAGTATCGAAGCGTCTCGCAGCAGGTCTTCTCGATCTTCCGGTCGGTCACACCGCTTGTCGAACCGATGTCGCTCGACGAGGCGTATCTCGATGTGACTGAGAACGCCTGGGGCGAGGAGCTCGGGATGCACGTCGCGCGGCGCATCAAAGAAGAAATCCGGTCCACGACCGGACTGACCGCGTCCGCAGGTGTCGCGCCCAACAAGTTCCTCGCGAAGATCGCCTCGGGATGGCAGAAGCCCGACGGGCTGACAGTCATCGCGCCGGGGCGGGTCGAACAGTTTCTGCAGGGGCTTCCGGTCGACGCGCTCTGGGGCGTCGGTCCGGTCACCGCGCGCAAGCTGCGTGCACGCGGCATCGAGAAGCTCGTCGATGTGCGCATCGCGGATCCTGCGGTGCTGCGCGATGCGGTCGGCTCGCTCTCGGAGTGGCTGCAGAAACTCGCGCGCGGTGAAGACGACCGGCCGGTGGTCTCCGACTATGAGATCAAATCGTCAGGCAGCGAGAACACGTTCGCGCAAGACTTGACGGAGCTGAGCGAGGTCACCGAAGAGATCACCGACATGGCAAAACGCGCCGCAGGCTGGCTGCTCAAACGCGATCTCTACGCTCGCACGGTGACCATCAAAGTCCGATACAACGACTTCACCACGATCACGCGCAGTCACACTGAGCCTGCCACCCGCGACGAAGACAACATCGTCCGCCGCGCCCTCACGCTCATCGAGCGAACCGAAGCGGGCCGCCGGCCAATCCGGCTCCTCGGCGTCAGCGTGCACAACCTGTGCGAGACGCCAATGATCGTCATCGACGAACAACCCAGGCTTCCCTTCACGTAACGCCGGGTCTGAAGAACAAGACCCGGCCTACACCGTCACTACCCGCTAACTCGCGGTGTAGGCCGGGCCTTCCAGGCCGGCGTCATAGACGGCGCACGGCAGTCACGACACCGACGAGGAAGTCGAGTCGGACGCGATCGCCGGGCTGCACGCTCATGTCGATCGCTTCGCCACCGACGCGCGCGACGCGTGGCGATCCTTCGGGGTCGTCGGCGAACGTGAAGTGGACGTCGTACGACAGCTGACCGTGGACGCTGATCGGCTGGATGCGGTGAAGAACGGCGTCGCGGGAACCATTCAACATAGTCGGTTCTTGGCTCTGGTCTGCGGCTCTCGGATTGCAGTCGCGAATTACGGCTTCTTCTCTACGGTGACGCGACTGACTTCGATCCGCGTCACCGGTGTTTCTCCATTCAGCGGCGCCGCTTCGATCTGCTGCACGACGTCGAGCCCGTCGACAACGCGTGCGAAGACAGTGTACTTGCCATCGAGCGCCGGCGCAGGCGCGAGCACGATGAAGAACGAGCTCGAGGCGCTGGCGGGATCGTCGAGGCGAGCCATCGAGACGATGCCTCGCACATGCGGTGTGGCATTGAACTCGGGCTGCAGCATCCGCACGACGCTCGCTTGCCGCTCGTCGAGCGGCTCCCGCCTCGTTGGCATGTGCCCACCCTGGATGACGAAGCCGGGAACAATGCGATGGAAGGCGGTGCCATCGTAGACGCCCGACGAGGCGAGCCGCAGGAACTGACGCACGTGGCTGGGCGCGCGATCGGGAAGGAATTCGAGTGTGATGCTCCCCATCGACGAGACGATCACCGCTCGATAACTCGCCAATTCTTCTGCCGTCGAGGACGCGAACGGCTCGGGCACCGGCGCCGGCTTTTCACGAATGGTGACCGATGTGATTTCGATCCGCGCCGCAGGCACGTTGTTGGTGGCGGCCTCGGTCGAGATCTTCTGCGCGACGGTGATCCCCTCGACCACACGCGCAAACACCGTGTATTGCCCGTCGAGCGTGGGTTGATCCGTGATCACGATGAAAAACTGCGAGCCGGCGCTGTCGCGATTGCCCGGCACCTGCACCGCCGACACGGCCCCCCGCGTGTGTTTTTCCGCGTTGGCCTCGAAGCGGAGGAGGCCAAGGCCGCCGGTCCCGTATTTTGCGGACTGCGCCGGATCCTTCGAGAGCGGATCACCGCCCTGAATGATGCCCATCGCGATCACGCGGTGAAAAATCGTGCGGTTGTAGGCACCCTCACGTGCCCGCGTGATGAAGTGCGCCACGTGATTGGGCGCCGCATCGGCGAGCAGGTCGAGCACGATGGTGCCGGAGGTCGTCTGGAGCACGGCCTGTTTGTTGTGAATCTCCGATGGCGGCAGCGTCGAGACGAAGAACGGATCGCGCGGCACGGGCCGCGTCTGGCGCGGCGCTTGGGGAATCGCAACCGCCATCACCGTGAGAAGCAACGCCACCATGGCTGAGGCTGATTATCTGCTATATTCGAGAAACACATTGAACTCAATCGTTTCAACGGACCCGCGCGACGGCATTCAGTACGAAGAGTTCTACGGCTTCGTCCAATCGCCCTTCACGCTGGCACCCGACCCTCGCTTCCTGTATCTCAGTGCCTCTCACGACGAGGCCCTGCGGCGATTGCTCCAGGCAATCGGGAAAAAAGAGGGCCTCGCCGTGCTCACCGGTGACATCGGCACCGGCAAGACGACGCTCTGTCGCACGGTGCTCGAACGGCTGGACATGACGTCGTTCACCTCGCTCGTGCTCAACCCGTTTCTCTCGGTCGACGAACTGTTGCGCGAAGCGCTGGTCGATTTCGGCGTCGTGTCGCGTGATGCCGCGCGGAGCGGGCGCCTGGCCGCGGCGAGCACGCACGAGCTCGTCACGACGCTCCACGAGTTTCTGGCGTCGCTGACACCGATCGGCGGCAAGGGTGTGCTGATCATCGACGAAGCGCAGCACCTGTCTCCCCAGGTCCTCGACGAGCTGCGCGAGCTGTCGAACCTCGAAACCAACCACACGAAGCTGCTGCAGATTGTGCTGGTCGGACAGTTGAATCTGCTGACCGCGCTCGACGCCCCTCAGAACGACCTCCTGGCGGAGCGCGTCTCGTTGCGCGTGGAGCTCTCGCCGCTCTCGCGTGAGGACGTCGAGGGCTACATCACGCATCGACTCTCGATCTCGCACGGGTCCTCGTCGGTCACATTCGATCCGTCGGCGCTCGATCTGCTGCATTCGGCCAGCGCAGGCGTGCCGCGCGTCATCAATCTGCTGTGCGATCGCGCGTTGATGTTCGGCGCGCGATTCGGCCTTCGCGTCATCACCGCCGACATCATCTCCGAGGCTGCGCACGCACTCGGCTACGGCCCGGAGACGTCACGATCGCGGATGCCGTCTCCACGGTGGCTGGCCGCGGGAGCCGCGGTGCTGCTGATGCTCGGGGCGCTTGCGATGTACGGGCCGTTTGCACTCCCCGACCTGCCTCTGCTGTCGAGGCCGGCATCACATCCGGCCGCGCCATCACAGCTGCCGACAACGGCTCCTTAAGATCCCCGTTTCGTTTTCAGATGCGATCGCAGGGCCTTCGCGCCAATGCGACCGCGCCGTCTGTGTTCGATCTGCGCGCGTTCATCCTGTTGACGCGCGAGATGGGACAGTTCGTCCTGCAGTTTCAGGTAGCTTGCCAGGCGTGCGGCGGGCAGCTGTCCTTCGTCCACCGCAGCCTTCACCGCACAGCGCGGCTCGTCGCGGTGGCGGCAATCGGTAAAGTGACACGAGGCCGCAAGCGCTTCGATCTCCTCGAACGTTTCGCCGACCGCCTCGTCCGCATCCCAGAGCTGCAGTTCACGCATCCCCGGCGTGTCGATGAGCAGGCCGCCGCCCGGCAGCCGAACGAGCTCGCGGTTCCTGGTCGTGTGCCGGCCCTTTGAGTCCGATTCGCGCACGTCCTGCGTTCGCTGCACGGCACTGCCGGCAAGATCGTTGATGATCGTGCTCTTGCCAACGCCCGATGATCCCAACAGTGCGCCGGTGCGTCCCGGAGGAAGATACCGTGAGACCTGATCGAGCCCTATGTTCAATTTTGGATTGAGCACGTGCACCGGGACATCGCCGGCAGAGGCACTGACCTCCGCGATATGCGCGGGCAGGTCGTCACAGAGATCGGGCTTGGTCAGCAGCACCACGGGATCGGCGCCGCTCTCGCGGGCCATGAGCAGGTAGCGCTCCATGCGCCGCACGCTGAAGTCGGCATCGAGTGACATGACCACGAACACCACGTCGACGTTCGCCGCGACGACCTGCTCGTCAGTGACCTGCCCCGCCATCCGTCTCGAGAAGCGGCTGCGCCGCGGCAGCACAGCCACAATCGAACCGCGCTCGTCGTCGGGCGCTTTTCGGACGACCACCCAGTCGCCTACCGCGGGCAACTCACCCCGGCTCGACGCCCGATGCTTCACCCGACCCGCCAGGACGGCATCGATCTCAGCGCCGTCCACGAAGACCCGGTAGATGTAGTTGAACTCGATGAGCACGCGACCCGGACTATGGTCGGGCTTGTCGACCCATGGTGCGTACGACTGCGCCGTGTCGTCGTTCCAGCCCAGTCCGTGGAGTGCCGTCATCCGGTTCTCGTGGGCGGTAGCAGAGTGCACGCCTGCACCGTCTGGCGCGACCGAAGCGGCCGGGCCGTGATTCGCGAGGACATACCAGTAGTGTACGGTGAGCCGCTCGCAGCCGCAGGTACAATCACGCGGCGTCATGTTGTTCCCGCTGCTCGCGCTCGCAGTGGCTGCGCTCGGTCTGGCGATTCTGGCGATCGCCGGCCCCGCGCATCGCCTCGGCATGTCGCTGCCTTCTGCCTATGCCCTCATGCGATGGGCCGCGTACGTCGGGGTGGCCGCCGCCGCCGCTTCGATCGTCACTGGAGTCCTTGCTTATCGCATGCGGCAGTGGGGACGGCTGACCGTCGCCGCGCTTGCGCTCACGACCGCGATCGTCACGTGCGCAATCGGATTCATCTGGCAATACCGTGCCGCGAACTCACCGCCCATCCACGACATCACCACCGACCTCGAGAACCCACCGACATTCACCGCTGTTCTCGAGAGTCGCGCCGACGCGCCAAACCGTCTCGATCGCCCGCCGCAGCTCGCCGACCTTCAGCGACACGGCTATCCGGACCTCGCGCCAATCACCATGCAAGAACGACCCGGCCAGACCTTCGATCGCGCCCTGGCGGTCGCGCAGGCGCAGGGATGGGACATCGTGACGGCCGACAAGTCCTCCGGCCGCATCGAAGCGACCGATACCACGCGATGGTTCGGGTTCGTCGACGACATCGTGGTGCGTCTCACCCCATGGGGGACCGGCACACGAATCGATGTTCGATCGGTCTCACGCAGCGGAACCGGCGACGCCGGACGAAACGCGGCTCGTATCCGCACGTTCCTCAGAGAGGTGGAGAAATAAGTCGGTCGGTTGCTTGATCGCTGATGGTAGTCGGTGCGGTCCTTCTTCGATTGTCGGTGCGATCCACCTGACGATTGTCGGTGCGATCCTGCTCACGACAGTCGGTGCGACCTCGCTTACGCATGTCGGTGCAATCTCTCTGACGCGGGTCGGTGCGATCCCGCTTACGATAGTCGGTGCGATGGGGCTGAGCCAGGTCGGTGCGATCGGGTATGAGGCTGGTGCCAAAGCCACGGCATTGCTCGTGCTCGGGCACGGCGCGGGGGCGGGACAACAACATCCGTTCATGGTGAGCATGGCTCGTGCGCTCAGCACGAAAGGCGTGTCGACGGTGACGTTCGACTTCCCGTACATGAGAGAACATCGCAAGGTTCCTGATCGTGCGCCGGTGCTCGAGGCGGCGTTTGGCGAGGCGATTGCCGCCGCGGGCAAATGGGTTCCAGGCCTGCCCCTCTTCATCGGTGGTAAATCAATGGGTGGTCGGATGGCGACACACCTCGGGGCACAGCAGCTGGACGGCCTCGAGGGGCTGGTCGTCTTTGGCTATCCACTTCATCCGCCCGGAAAGCCGGATCAACCTCGCGTGGCGCATCTGCCATCGATCACGGTACCAACGCTGATCGTCCAAGGCGAGCGCGACACCTTCGGAACGCCCGCGGAGCTCCGGCCGGTGCTGAAGACGATGAAGGCTCCGGTCACGCTTCACGTGGTCGCAAAAGGCGATCACTCATTGACCGTGCGTGGACAGAATCGCGACGACATGATCACCGAAGTGACAGACCATGTCGTCAGTTGGATTGCCAACCTCTGACGGATCGGTGGCGAGGCCCATCACCATACCGCGATGCTGCTCGAGGAGAGCAGACCCACCGCGCCAGCCAGAACCGCTCGTCGTCGCGGAAACCGTCCTCGAAACTCCGTTCCATCTGCGACGCGGCGACGCACCGACCTGCGTCAGCCCCATCGCACCGACTATCGTAAGCGGGGTCGCACCGACTATCGCCAGTCGATCGCACCGACACACGTAAGAGCGATCGCACCGACAAATGACAGAGGCGTCAGTCTGCGTACGGCTGACGCAAATGAATGGGCTTCGATTTCGCCCGCACCCGCAGGTTGATCATCTCGACGAAAATCGAGAAGCCCATCGCAAAGTAGATATAGCCCTTCGGGATGTGCTGCTCGAACCCTTCCGCGATGAGCGACACGCCGATGAGCAGCAGGAAGCTGAGCGCGAGCATCTTGACCGTCGGATGTCGTTCGACGAACTCGCTGATCGTGCCCGCCGACACCAGCATGACGCCGACGGCGAGGACGACCGCAAGCACCATCACCGCGAGGTCCTCGGCCATGCCGACCGCCGTGATCACCGAGTCGAGTGAGAAGATGATGTCGAGCAGCAATATCTGCACGATCACGCCCGCGAACGACGCTGCCACGCGCGCGCTCGTCTCGCCCTCGTCCCCTTCGAGCTTCTCGTGAATTTCATGCGTGCTCTTGGCGATGAGGAAGAGCCCGCCGACGAGCATGATGAGATCGCGCCCCGAGATCTCGTGTCCCCAGACGCTGAACAGCGGTGCCGTCAAGCGGATGACCCACGTGATCGACCAGAGCAGCCCGATCCGGATGAACATCGCCAGCGACAACCCGATTTTCCGGGCGCGCGGTCGATCCGCGTGCGGCAGCTTCCCCGAGAGGATCGAAATGAAGACGATGTTGTCGATGCCCAGCACGATTTCGAGGATGGTGAGCGTGGCGAGCGCGATCCACCCCTCCGCGCTGGTCGTCCAGCCGAATGCGCCTGCCAGCCACCCGGACATACAGTGAGCGTTCCTACGCGCGTGGAACGAGTGTGCCGAGCTCTGGCGCGTTGGCGAGGGGCCCCCACGTCTCGGGGTCCTGCCAGATCAACGTCGCGAGATAGAGCGACACGTCTTCAGGGGCATACGAGCTGCCCAGCGTCCGGGCCGCCTCGGCGAGCCGTTCGGGCGACGGCGCCTCGAGATCACCCTCCGCGATGAGCCCGTCCTCGTGAGCAATGCCGAGCGCGTCGAGGAAGCTCGCCATCATCGGACGTTGATGGTGTAGATGAAAGGCCACCAGGAGACGTGCCGCAACGATCTCCGACACACCGGCGAGCGACGTGAGATAGCGCGATTTCTTGTCTCGCGGGAGCGCCTGCACGCTCTTGAGACGGAACTTGATGCGCTGCGCGATCGCGGCAATCGCTTCAGCCTGCTCCGCGGCGGCGTTGTCGTCCTGCCAGAAGGCATCGGCCGCCTGCAGTTTGCGCTCGGTTGAAAGCGACTTCCACAACTGCGACGGACGGGGGATATCGGGGACGTCGGCCATGATCTCGACCTACGTTAACATAGCGAGCATGCCGAAGCTGTCAGTCGAGGGGTTCTCCGCCGTTGATGTCGAGTCGGGCAAGCGTCTCGTGCTCGCGATCGAACAGGATGCTGGCGTCGACATCCTGCACGCGTGCGGAGGCAATGCGCGCTGCACCACCTGCCGTGTCGAGTTCCTGCTCGGGGAGCCGTCGCGGATGACGATGGCCGAGAAGACGCGACTCGAAGAGAAAGGGTTGACCGGTGTCCGGCTGGCGTGCCAGATCGCGCTCGACCACGACATGACCGTGCGCGCGATCAGCCGACTGACGGGAAGCGGTCGACCGGATCCGGGCAAGACGCCCGAGTCGACGATTCAGCCGCCGCCTGAGTGGGTGTGATTTGTAGAGCGCAGTAGCACCGCTCCGCCGTTCAGTCGATCGAGATCTTCCGCAGCAGGTGGAAATCCGAGAGCATCTTGCCGGCGCCGAGCACCACCGCCGAGAGCGGATCCTCGGCGACCTGCACGGGCAGGCCGGTCTCGAACCGCAGACGCTCGTCGAGATTCTGCAGCAGCGCGCCACCGCCGCTGAGCACGATCCCGCGATCGCAGACGTCGGCTGAGAGCTCTGGCGGAATGCGCTCGAGCGCGTCGCGCACGGCCTGGACCATCATGCGCACCGGTTCGGCCAGCGCCTCGCGAACCTGCTTGTCGTCGAGGACGACCGTGCACGGCTTGCCCTCGAGCACGTGACGGCCCTTGACTTCCATCTCCTTGCGCTTGACGAGCGGCGCCGCCGAGCCGAGCTCGATCTTGATGCGCTCCGCCGTCCGTTCGCCGATGAGGAGGTCGTGCTCACGCTTCACGTACTGCGCGATCGCATCGTCCATGGCGTTGCCGGCCACCCGCACCGATTTGCTGTAGACGATGCCCGCCAGCGAGATGACCGCGATGTCGGTCGTCCCGCCGCCGATGTCGACGATCATGTTGCCGGCCGCTTCGGTGATCGGCAGACCCGCGCCGATCGCCGCCGCCATCGCTTCTTCGATCAAGTGCACTTCGCTGGCCTTGGCGCGGTACGCGCTGTCTTTCACCGCCCGGCGCTCGACCTGCGTGATCTCGGAGGGCACGCCGATCACCACGCGCGGCCGCACGAACGTCTTGCGCCGGTGCGCCTTCTTGATGAAGTAATCGAGCATCTTCTCGGCCGCCTCGAAATCGGCGATCACGCCGTCTCGCATCGGACGAATGGCCGTGATGCTTCCAGGGGTGCGTCCCAACATCTCTTTCGCGTCGTTGCCAACGGCTTCGATCTGGTCGTTGACGTTGTTGACCGCGACGATCGATGGCTCATTCAGGACGATACCCGCCCCGCGCGCGAACACACAGGTATTGGCCGTTCCAAGGTCGATCGCCAGGTCGTGTGAGAACAGCGACAGCGCGCCGAGCAGCATCGTGAGAACCCTCTTTTTCCTTTACCGCGAGTAAGTTGTTGGGCGAGCCTGGGGATGGTGAGAGTCGCAAGGAACATGCCCGCGGTGTCCCACTTTCGCGTTCGCTGGATCCGCTCCGATTTGCACACCGTTGCTGGATTACAGCACCGACAACGGCTGGCCTCGCATCCCAGAAATTACACACGCGATGCCAAATCCGTCATTTAGCGAGGGTCCTGATTCGGCTATATTTCCGCCGGACGAACGCGTGAACAGGAGACGCCCCTCGATGAGACGTTCAGTCGTTCTTCTGATCTGCTCACTGTCAGGCCTCGCGTCCGCTACAACCCTCGCGCAGGAAGGGCATCCGCTCACGGGCACCTGGTCTGGCGACTGGGGTTCAGGGCCTTCGAAACGAACGCACGTCACCATGGTGATGGCATGGGACGGCAAGACCGTGACAGGCACGATCAATCCGGGTCCCGATGCCGTTGCTGTTCAGAGCATCACGCTCGACGTCACGACCTGGACGATCCGCTTCGAAGCGGACGGCAAGGATTCCGCTGGCATGCCCGTTCACATTGCTGCCGAGGGCCGCGTCGAGGACATCGCCTCGGCGCACCGCACGATCAGCGGCACCTGGCGGCAAGGCACCACCAAAGCCGACTTCAAGCTGACGCGGGACTGAGCGCTGTGAGACGCAACGCGCTACTCGGCTTGACCGCAACGATCCTCTTGGGGTGGACGGCGTTGGCCGCGCAGCGCGCGGCGTCGGCGGTATACGACTCCGAGCGACAGATTCGACTCGAGGGCGTCGTGACGCGCGTCGATTGGGTCAATCCGCGCGCGTTCTTCTTCGTCGACGTTCGCGGCGGCGACGTCGTCGCGAACTGGGCGGTGGAATTCGGCAATCCCATCGAGCTCGAACGAAACCGCTGGAAGCGGAGCACGCTCCGCATCGGCGATATCGTCATCGTCGACGCGACGCCGGCACGCGATGTCACTCGTCAGGTCCTCGCGCGATCCGTCGTCCACAAAGCGACGGGAAAGAGATTGTTCGAGCTGCCCGCCGCACGGCCGAGAGCATCGCTGAAGCTACCCCCGCCACGGTGGCCCGATGGACAGATTCGTCTCGGCCCGCCCGCGGGACAGAAAGGCTACTGGGGCGCTGCAAGCGTGAAGGGGCTCGTCGAATCGAAAGCCGCGTCGGTGCGGATGAATGACGAGGGCCTCCTCATGGACTTGAGTGAGGTCGACCGCGTGGCACCATTCCAACCGTGGGCGAAGGCCGTGTACCTCCATCGCCAGCGCACGCGATTGAAGGATGATCCGATCGCCCGCTGCATGCCGCCGGGCGGCCCCAGACAATTCATGAGGCCGAACGGATTTCAGTTCATCGAGCAGCGCGAGCTGGGTCGCATCCTGGTGCTGATGGGCGGAGGCAATCGCAACTGGCGGGTGATCTATACCGATGGACGTCCCCAAGGTCAGGCGGCTGAAGTCGTCCTCTCATTCTTCGGCAATTCGGTCGGGCGCTGGGACAAGGACGTGCTCGTCGTCGATTCGATCGGTTACAACGAACGGTTCTGGTTCACCAACGGCGGGCTTCCCCACACCGAGGCACTGCATCTCGTCGAACGGTTCTCGAGGCCCAATCTCGACATACTGCGGTATGAGGTGACGGTCGACGACCCACGCACCTACACCCGTCCCTGGACCGGCGGATGGACGGTGCAGTGGGTGCCCGGCGAGGAGATCGAAGAATACTTCTGCGAGGAGAACGCGGAATCTACGTTCATACGATAAGGGGCAGAACGATGGCACTCACACGTCCCACCCGTCACATCGCGGGGCTGATCCTCTGGTCGATGGCTCTTGGCGGCCCGCTCGCCGCCCATCATTCATTCGACGCTGAATACGACTCGAGCAAACCGATCACGATCACCGGTGTCGTGACGAAGCTCGATTGGGCCAACCCGCATGCGTACGTCTACCTCGATTCGAAGGCCGCGAACGGCGACGTCAAGCGCTATCGCATCGAAATGGGGCCGCCCTATGCGCTCGTGCGCGGCGGGTGGAAACGCGACACGCTGAAGATCGGCGACACCGTCACCGTGGAGAACGCCGCGCTGGCGAAGGACGGAAGCGATTCGGCGGGGTCGATGCCGACGACGCAGATGCGACTGGCGAGCGGCCAGAAGCTCACCATGAGGTAGTGCATGCGGATGCGATTTGCGCGCTGGCTGACCTGTCCGTCGAAGCCTTGGCGGAGGTGGAAACCAGCGCTCTACGTCGTGTGTTTGACCGTCAGTGTCAGCGCTCAAACGCAGCCGCCTTCAGCGCCGCCGGCGAATCTCACGACGCCGCGATGGCCCAATGGACGCGTCAATCTCGGATCGACGCCGGATCAGAAAGGCTATTGGGAGATTCGTCCCGGCCTGGGCGGCGTGCCACGTCCGGCCGACGTGCCGTTTCTGCCCTGGGCCCGCGCGCTGTCGGAGTACCGCGCGTCGCGCACCGACCTGTATCCCCCGCTCGTGCACTGCAAGCCCGCCGGCGGACCAGGATTCTTCAACGCGCCGGGCTTCGAGATCGTCGACGTTCCGGAGCAGCAGCGCATCTTCATCCTGAACATCGCGGGACCGCATTCCTGGCGGGTGATTTACCTGGACGGCCGCCCGCATCCGAGCGGTGACGACCTGCGCCCGACGTATCTCGGTCACTCCGTCGGCCGCTGGGACGGCGACACGCTCGTGGTCGACACCGTCGGCTTCAACGAGAAGCAGTGGATCGTCGGGACGTATCCGACGACCGAGAAGCTGCACATGACCGAGCGCCTTCAACGTCCTGACGTGCGCACGCTCTCCTATGAGGCAACGATCGACGATCCCGGCGCCTACACCGCGCCATGGACCGTCAAGTGGACGATCTCCGCGACATCGAAGTCGTCGTGGATGCCGGGTGGCGAGATCTTCGAGTACATCTGTCAGGGCGGAGACTAAAGCAGGAATCAGTCCTCGCTCTTTTTCGGACGCATATTCGACGCGAGAATCCGCTTCCGAAGCCGGATGCTCTTCGGCGTGACCTCGACCAGTTCGTCGTCGTTGATGAACTCGATCGCCTGTTCGAGGCTGAGAAGGCGGGGCGGAATGAGACGGATGGCTTCGTCGGCGGTCGATGCGCGCATGTTCGTCTGCTTCTTCTCCTTCGTGACGTTCACATCCATGTCGTTCGGGCGCGAGTTCTCGCCGATGATCATGCCCTCGTAGACATTGGTCGACGGCTCGAGGAAGATCTCGCCGCGTTCCTGCAGGTTGTAGATCGCGTACGCCGTGGCGATGCCCGCGCGATCGGCCACGAGCGCGCCGGTCGCACGAGACGGAATGGCCCCATGCCACGGCTCCCACCCGGCAAAGATGTGGTTCATGATGCCGGTCCCCTTGGTGTCGGTGAGGAACTGCGACCTGAACCCGATCAAGCCGCGCGCGGGAATGCGGAACTCCAGACGCACCCGGCCGCTGCCGTGATTGACCATCTTGGTCATGACGCCGCGGCGCGTCCCCACTTGCGCAATCACCACGCCCTGGAATTCCTCGGGCACATCGATCACGAGATCCTCGACCGGTTCGCTGCGAACGCCGTTGAGCATCTTGGTCACGATGTCGGGCCGTGAGACCTGCACCTCGTAGCCTTCGCGACGCATCATCTCGATCAGAATCGACAGCTGCAGTTCGCCGCGGCCGATCACCTTCATCTGCTCGGGCGACTCGGTGTCCTCCACGCGTACCGAGACGTTGCCGAGCAGCTCGCGCGCCAGCCGATCGCGCAGGTTGCGAGAGGTCACATATTGCCCGTCGCGCCCGGCCATCGGCGAGGTGTTGACGCCGAAGATCATCGACACCGTCGGCTCGTCGACGGCAATCGGCGGAATGCGAAGCTTGTGCTCGGCATCGGCGATCGTCTCGCCGATGGTGATGTCGTCGATGCCGGCGAGACACACGATGTCGCCGGCCGTGGCCTGATCGATCTCGACGCGCTTCAGGCCGTCGAAAGCGAAGAGCTTCGTCACCTTGGTCTGCTGCTCGGTGCCATCCAGCTTCAGCACGCTCACCTGGTCGTTCAGCTTCACGGTGCCGTTGAAGACCCGGCCGATCGCGATTCGCCCCAGGTAGTCGCTCGAATCGAGGTTCGCGACCAGCATCTGCAGCGGCGCAGCCCGATCGCCTCTCGGCGGCGGCACGTGGTCCACGATCGCTTCGAACAGCGGTCGCAGGTTCTCGCCGGGCGCGTTCAATGCCTTACCGGCCGTCCCCGCGCGGGCGTTGGCGTACAACACGGGAAACTCGATCTGCTCCTCGGTGGCGTCGAGATCGATGAAGAGGTCATACACCTCGTTCAGCACTTCCTGCGGGCGCGCATCGGAACGATCGATCTTGTTCAGCACGACGATTGGCGGCAGCCCGCGCTCGAGCGCCTTGCGCAGGACGAAACGCGTCTGGGGCAGCGGCCCTTCCGACGCGTCCACCAGCAGCATGACACCGTCGACCATCGAGAGCGTCCGCTCGACTTCCCCCCCAAAATCCGCGTGTCCAGGCGTATCGACGATGTTGATGAGGAGATCGTCGTAATGGACGGCGGTGTTCTTGGCCAGGATGGTGATGCCGCGTTCACGCTCGAGGTCGATGTTGTCCATCACCCGCTCGGCCACCTGTTGATTGGCACGAAATGCGCCGCTCTGACGCAGCAGCGCATCCACCAACGTGGTCTTTCCATGGTCGACGTGAGCAATGATCGCCACGTTACGACGCAGCGGGTTGGCCACTTGGGCGGCCTTACGGAGAGAAGACATCCTCCCAGTATAACGGGTCGGTGCGAGGTCCTCTGACGCGGGTCGGTGCGAAGGGTGCTGAAGACTGTCGGTGCGATCGCTCTGACGGCGGGTCGGTGCGATCCTGCTGACACGAGTCGGTGCGATCGCTCTGACGCGGGTCAAAGCGATTCTCACATCCGCGCAACCCATCTGTAAGTGGCGGTTTACACGCGGTCGGTGCATCATTCCGTTAAGGGGGAATCGCTGATGGCCCGCGTCATCGCCGAACGGATGTGCGCACAGATCGAAGGCGACTTCGTTGTGTTCATCATCGGCCTGCGCATCAACAAGCTCTGGAAGGTGCACAAGTGGCTGCCTGTGTTCCTCGCGATGCCCAGAATGCTGAAGGAGCTGGAGCGCCAGCCGGAGAGCGGGTTTCTCGGGGCCGAATCGTCCGGGATGACGCTCGTCCAGTACTGGCGCTCGTTCGAGGCGCTCGACGCGTACGCGCGCAGCCCGAGCGGCCAGCATTGGCCGGCCTGGGTGGCGTTCAACAAGCGCATGGGCCGCAGCCGCGGCGACGTCGGCATCTGGCACGAGACGTATCGCATTCGCGCAGGCGAGTACGAAGCCATCTACAGCGGCATGCCTCCACGTGGTCTCGGCAGAGTCGGCCGGCTGATCCCCGCGCGCGATCGATTCGAGACGGCGGCCGGACGCATCCGTGCGCGTGAGGTCGTGTAACGCACTGAATCATGAATGTCGCATTTGGTTTGAAAGCGCATTCGGGCTGGGCCGCGCTCGTCGTCCTTGGCGCCAGCCCGTGTTCGCTCGAAGTCGTGGACCGGCGTCGTCTCGAGCTCGTCGAGGAGGAGGATGCGTCGTGGGCGAGGCAGCCCTATCACGCGGCTGAGCATCTCTCCGCGCACGATGCGAAGCGCCTGGTCGAACGCGGGCTCGACGCAGCCCGCCGGCATGCCGTGCGGGAGTTACGCGATGCGCTGGCTCGCGCCGCGCACAGCGGTCATGACGTGTCGGGCTGCGGGGTGCTCATGGGGCCGCCGATGCCCGAGTGGACGGTCGATGAGATCCTGGCCGTGCACGTCCGCATGCACAAAGCCGAAGGTGTGATGTTTCGTGACGCGCTCGCGCGCGCAACGACCGAGTGCGGTCAGCATCTCGTGGCGATCCCCGAGAAGCAGCTTCACGATCACGCTGCACGCGCGCTGACGGCCGCGCCGAGCACGCTCGCGAAGAGTATCGAGATGCTCGGCAAACTGGTCGGGCCGCCATGGGGGAAAGATCAGAAGGACGCCGCCCTCGCCGCGATGATCGCCCTCGCCGGCCCGAAAGAATCCTGGCATCAGGTATGATCGAAGGCATGCCTCTCTACGAATATGCCTGTAAGGAATGCGACCACGAGTTCGAAGCACTCGTCCGCGGTAGTGATGCTCCCGAATGCCCCTCGTGCCACAGTAAAGAGCTGCAGCGTCGCCTGTCGGTGTTCGCCGCGCACACGGCCAACGGCGGATCGACGTCAACGATGTCAGCGGTTGGTGCGTGCGGACACTGCGGAGATCCGCGTGGGCCGGGGAGCTGTTCGATTAATTAGGAACAGAGCGTCCGGCTGAAGCCGGACACTACAGGTACTTACTCGCCCCTACGTACTATCGCTACTGGCAGGTCCCGGCCATCCTCAGCGACGTGAGCGTGAGCCGCAGGTCGCCAGGCTCGTTGTAGATCAAGCCCCGCGCTTCCATCTTGTGTCCCGCGTGCTTCTCAGGGTCGAACGGCTTCGTGCTCAAGAGCAGAAACGTCTTCGTCCCCAGCGGGCGGTTCGCAGCGCTCGCCAGCGCCTGCGCTGACGGCGTCTCGTCGCGGGCCGTCATCGGTTCCGCGGTCCGCGTCAACCTCCACTTGTCGTTCTCGCGCGTCAGACAGCCTACGGTCTGGACCAGCGAAAAGTTCTGCACCGACGCCTGCTCGCCCTTCTTCAGAATCTGCGATGCTGCGAGATCCGGACTGTCGATCACGAGCTCGGTCGATCCAGCGGGATAACCGTTGGTCTGAAGAATGAACGCCACCACATCGAGCTTGGCCTGATCGTCGACGACAGTGCCGAAGTTGGGCGGCATCGTGTCGCGGATCTTCCCGAACAGCCCTTCGACCGTATCGCCGCCCCACGTCGCCTGGAATCGCTCGCCCTTGAGCGCTGGCGCGGTCGTTCCCGAGAGGTCGGCCCCATGACAACGAAGGCATGCAGTGTTGAACGTCGTCTTGCCACGGTCGGCCTGCGCCGCGGTATAGATGCCCTGCCAGATCCGAGGCATCGAATCCTGCGCCCGCAGCGCGATGCCGCATACGAGCAGGACGGTCAACGCGGCCAGCCCCTGTCGAAACATGACGGCTAGTATATTAAGCTCCAACCATGATCTTCTTTCGCGCTCTCGTCACTGTTGTCATCGCCGGCATTGTGGCGGCGTCCTGCGGCTCGCCGTCATCCTCATCCAAACAGCCGGCGCCGAGCGCCGCCACATCGACTCCTCCGTCGTGGGCGGTCAAGGTCGAACCGCTGACGCTGCCGGTCGGGACGCTCAGCATGGAGCCGCAGATCACTGTCTCCAGTCGCGGCGCGCTTCTGAGCTGGGTTGAGCAGGGCGATAAGGCCGCCACATTGAAGTTCGCCGAACGCACGCCGACCGGATGGTCCGAGGTCAAACGCGTCGCATCCGGTGACAACTGGTTCCTGAGCGCCGCCGACACACCGACCGTGATGCGCCTGAAAAACGGAACGCTCGTCTCCAACTGGTATCTCACGACGAACCTGCTGGCCGAGGGGTACGACATCCTCCTCGCCTACTCGAAGGACGAGGGGAAGACGTGGTCGCAAGCGGTCAAGCCGCATCGCGACAGGACCAAAACACAACATGGCTTTGTCTCGATGTTCGAGCCCTCTGCCGGCGGTGTCGGCCTCGTCTGGCTCGACGCACGCGATCAGGAGAACAACACGACCGATCCCGAAGGCGGCGTGGTGTCGCTCTACGCGGCAACGTTCGACGCGGGGTGGAAGCCGACGAGCGAGACGATGGTGAACAAGCGCGTGTGCGAGTGCTGCAGCACCGCCGCCGTCGTGACCGACGATGGTGCCGTGACCGCATTCCGAGATCGCAGCGAGAAAGAGATTCGCAATATCGCCGTCACGCGCCTCGAAGGCAGCAAATGGACCGACGCGGCCGCTGTCCACGACGACGGCTGGGAGATCGATTCGTGCCCGGTGAACGGGCCGGCACTGAGCGCTCACGGGCGTCAGCTCGCCGTCGCGTGGTTCAACGCCAAGGACAACAAGGGGCGATCGTTCGCGGCCTTCTCGTCGGATGCGGGGCGCACGTGGAGCGCACCGATTCAGCTCGAGGATCAGGTGTCACGTGGATACGTCGGCATCACGATGCTGGACGACGGGTCGGCCGTGGCCACGTGGGTGGAGTTCGCCGACGGGCGCAGTCAGGTCAGGATGCGCCGCGTCGAGCCATCGGGTGCGCGGTCGGCGTCGATCACGATCGCAGACGGTCAGGGCGGAGTGAGCGGATACCCGCGCGTGGCGCGCAGCGGCAACGAGCTGGTACTTGCGTGGACGGAGGGAAACGAGGGCGCGCAGCACGTCAAGGGCGCGGTCGCGCGGCTGCCTTGACGTAGGGCCACCTTACGTAGGGGCCACCTTCAGGTGGCCCTGAAAAAAAAAGGGCCGCCTGAAGGCGGCCCCTACGATTATGGCCTTACGTTTGCGGTCGACTTAGTCGACCGTCTCGCCTGGACGCTTACCCCACCCGAATCCATCCTTCGGGCGATGCAGCGTGACCATGCGAATCCGGTGGTCCTTCGGGTTGCGACCCGGTGCGCCCGAAATGATCACGTGGTCGCCGGCCTTCAGCGTTTCTCTGGTCACGCCCTGGCCACCAAGCTGACCGGCGCCACCCCATTCGACGGCGTAGCGCACCATCGATCCATCCTTCTCCTTCACCATGACGTGCACGAAGGAGTGTGGATTCCTGAACAGGAACTGCACCAGCTCGCCTTCGATTTGCACGGTCTGATCTTCCAGATACGTGGCTGCAAAGGAGTGATGGGCGTATGCCTGCGCGCCAACGAGACTCGCTGTCGCGACCAGGCCAACAACCAGGAGACGCTTCATATGTGGCTCCTCCCTGACAGAACCTTTTTCTTACCCAAGAATCGTAGCTGACCGGTCGAACAAATAGTCCTGAAGAGTCTCTGAATTCTTCGTCAGGAACATCAAACCGCACGCGAGAAAACAGGCTGGAGAATACACCAAAAGCGACTGTTTCGATATTTGTGGAAATATTGATATAGTGCGGTCGTGGCCACGATTGCGGACCGCGAAACCGTTCAACTGGCCGACATGCTCGCGGCAATGGGTACCGAACCCAGGCTTCGCATCGTTCGACTGCTGCTCACCGCCCATCCGTCCGGCATGATCGCCGGCGAGATCGGTGCCACGCTCGACATCTCCCCCTCGACCCTTTCGCATCATCT
>Ga0126377_10000847_pt1 | contig 19441 bp, 17 predicted proteins | sample PanSoiMetPlot_22_FD_92647 | JGI IMG/M metagenome (GOLD analysis project Ga0126377, IMG submission 92647) | Tropical forest soil microbial communities from Panama - MetaG Plot_22 | ecosystem: Environmental > Terrestrial > Soil > Tropical forest > Bulk soil | place: Panama | collected 2016-02-17 | reverse complement strand
GTTGCGCGCGACGTCCAGCGCCTCTCGATTGATCTGTTCGGCCTCCGCAGGCTTTCCCTGCCGCGAGACGTCGCGCGCCAGACTCAGCATCGACTGCAGTGTGTACTGATGCGCCACGCCGAAAATGCGGCGACGGATCTCGAGCGCCTGGCGATCCAGCTTCTCCGCATCGGCGAGCCGCCCTTCGCCGCGGTAATCGTTCGCGAGTCCCTGCATGCTGATGATCGTCAGTTGATTGTCTGGGCCGAGTACCCGCCGCCGGCGTTCGAGCACGTCCAGATGATATTTTTCTGCCTCGCTGTAGTGCGCCTGTCGCAGCAGCACGTTGGCCAGGCTGTTCATCGGCCGCAATGTCTCCGGATGGTCCTCACCGAGTGCCCGGCGTCCGCGGTCCATCGCCTCGCGATTCAGTTGTTCGGCTTCCTGCAGGCGTCCCAGGTTCTCGAGCGTGATCGCCAGCCCTGCCATCGACCGCAGGGTGTCGGGGTGGTCCGGCCCAAGGACGCGCCGCGAGGCTTCCCAGGTTCGTCGTTCGAGCTTTTCCGACTCGGGATAGCGGCCGAGACGGCCAAACGCTTCCGCGAGGTGATGTTGTGACGTCAAGGCGGCGGGATCGTCTGCGCTGACGGTGCGCGACCAGACCTGAACGGCCTGCTCGAACTGCGAGTGGGCGCTCTTGTACAGGCCAATGCCGGCGTAGACGTTGCCGATGAGATCCATCATCTGGGCCTGCAGGTACGGATCCCTGGCGAGGCCGGCCTGGATGTCCTTCGCCGCCTTGTCGAGAATCTCGCGCGCCGTCACGCTGTTGCCGCGCGACTCGCCCGGGTCCGCGACCCTGAACATGCTGCTCATGAACTCGCTGACGCGATTCGCGCGATCGCGTTCACGCGTCGTTCGTCGCAGCTCGACGGCCTGTACGATGGCCGACCCCACGAGGAGGACCGCGATCACGGCGACCGCCGCGACACCGAGGCGATGACGCTGAACGTACTTGTGCACCCGGTAAGCGCCGCTCGCGGGCCTGGCCATGATTGGCTGATTCATCATGTACCGGCGGAGATCGTCGGCCAGCTCCGCTGGCGATCCATATCGGCGCGCGCGTTCGCGCTCGAGCGCCTTCATCGTGATCGAATCGAGGTCGCCGCGCAGCAGGCGGGCAAGCGTCCCCGGCTCTGTTCCCCGCTCGTCCGCGGTCGCCCGCAGTGTCGTACTGATTCTCGTGCTCGGCCTGGGCGGATCTTCCTCGCGCAGTTGCCGCAGGATCTCATCCAGCGGCCGGCTGCGCGGCCCGGCGAACGGCAGCGCGCCAGTCAGCAGTTCGTAGAGCACGACGCCGAGCGAGTACACGTCGGTGCGGGTGTCGACGTCCTGCGAACCGGGATCGGCCTGCTCGGGGCTCATGTAACCGGGCGTCCCGATGAAGCTTCCGACTCTCGTCACCATTTCCAGATCGCCAGGCTGCGGCGTCACGGCTTTCGCCAGTCCAAAATCGATGATGCGCGGCATGGGACGGCCGTCGACGTCGACGACCAGCAGATTCGACGGCTTCAGATCGCGGTGGATGATGGCTTTCTGATGCGCGTGCTGTACACCGTCGCACGCGGCGATGAACAGTTCGAGGCGCTCGCGGATCCTCAGCTTCTTTCTGTTGCAGTAGTCGATGATGGGTTCGCCGGGAACGTAGTCCATCACCAGGAAAGGCTGTCCGTCCGGCGCTGCGCCGGCGTCGAGGACCTTGGCGATGGACGGGTGGTCCATCATGGCCAGCGACTGACACTCCGCGCGAAATCGCCGCAGCACCGCTTCGTCGAAAATCCCGACGCGGACCAGCTTCAGCGCAACGTGTCGCCGGACCGGCGTGGTCTGCTCCGCGAGCCAGACCTGGCCCATTCCCCCCTCACCGATCTTTTGAACGAGGCGGTAAGGCCCGATCGTCCTGCCTTCCACGTTCGCAGTGATGTCGTGACGATCGAGCCAGGGCGCCGACAGTCCGTCCGACGAACGATACGCAGACAGGAGCGACTCGACTTCGAGGCGCAGTGATTCGTTCGGGCCGCAGGCATCCCGGAGGAAGGCATCACATTGCGCGGGATCGCGTTCGAGGGCCGCCGCGAAGATGCTCTTAGCGTCGCTCCATCGTTCGTCGTCCATGACGGTCCTTCCTCATTTCACGCGACAGCCACGCGCGCGCCATCGCCCAATCGCGTTTCACCGTCGCGGGCGAGATGCCGAGCGCCTCGGCGGCTTCTTCGATCGTCAGCCCGCCAAAAAACCGCAGCTCGACGATCTGCGCCTGTTGCGCGTCACGATGCGCGAGAGCATTCAACGCATCGTCCAGCGCGACAACGTCCACGGGCCGCGCCTGCGGCGGCTCGATGCCGATCGTCAGCTCCAGTTTCTGGTCGGGCCCGCGCTTGGCAGCTTTATGACTTCTTGCGTAATCGACCAGGATCTGCCGCATCAGCCGCGCGGCGACGGCGACAAAGTGGGTGCGGCTCTCCGTCGCAAACGGCCGGCCGTCGAGCAGGCGGATGTACGCCTCGTGAACGAGCGCCTCGGTCTGCAGGGTGTGCGACGGCCGCTCGTGGCGCAGGTAGTGGTGAGCGATCGCGCGCAGTTCGTCGTAAACCAGCGGCACGAGCGACCTCAAGGCCTGCTCGTCGCCCGCGCGCCATCGGTCCAGGAGTTCGGTCACGGGTTCCCGGGGCACAGCAACGACCGCTTCTATCCGGCGGACTGGCCGGACGATAGCCCTCCAACTCCGATCAAGTCAACAAAAGGGGACAGCGACACGTTTTTCGTACGAAGCGCACTAGAAAAATGGTGAGCCAATCTACCCGGACGTTTCCGCAACTAGGGGTAGAAGGAGAAGCCATGCTGCACCAACGCTTCACGTGCCTCTCGATTCCGGTTGCGACGGGCGCGCTGGCGGCCGCGTTGACGCTGAGCGGACAATCGGCGACCGCGGATCGGAACGACGCCCTCATTGCATCGCGCGATCGCTTCGGCCAAGTGCGGACCTTCACGACCAACGGACAGTTCGATCTGACAAATCCGTTCTTCAACGACCTCGGGACCAACGGCCGCGTCTGTTTCACGTGTCATCGGCCCGATCAGGGCTGGACAGTCACGCCGGAAGAAATACAGCTGCGCTTCCTCGAAACGAAGGGCCTCGATCCGATCTTCCGGAACAACGACGGATCGAACTGCGAGGGCGCGGACGTCAGCACCCTCCGCAAACGCCGGAAAGCGTTCAGCATGCTGATGTCACGCGGACTCATCCGCGTCGGCATCGACGTACCGCAGGGCGCGGAATTTATCATCGACAGCGTCGACGACCCCTACGGATGCGATGCGCCGTTGACAGGGGCGTCGATGTATCGACGGCCATTGCCGGCGACCAACCTCAAGTTCCTCAGCGCGGTCATGTGGGACGGCCGTGAATCAACGCCGACGACCACGATTCTGCAGGATCTCGCGCAGCAGGCCGACGACGCGACGATGGGGCACGCACAAGCAGCCCGTCACCTGTCGGACAAAGAGAAACAGGAGATCGTGGCGTTCGAAACGGGACTCTTCACGGCGCAGGCCGTGAGTGACGACGCCGGTTCGTTGCGCGCGGCGGGCGCGGGCGGCGGTCCCGTTGCGCTGTCGTCCGAACCGTTTTACATCGGGATCAACGACCCGGTCGGGCTCAACCCGACGGGCGCGAAATTCGACCCGAGCGCGTTCGACCTTTTCGATGCCTGGATGAAAGCAACCGGCCCGCGCCAGGACATCGCCCGCGCGAGGCGTGCGATCGCCCGCGGCCAGCAGATCTTCAACACGAAACCAATTGTGATAACGGGCGTCGCGGGCTTGAACAACACGACGTTCCCGAGCGGCGTCACGGTGCCGGATCCATTCACCGGCACGTGCACGACGTGCCACGACACACCGAACGCGGGCAATCACTCGGTGAAGGCGCCGCTGAACATCGGTCTGACGGACGCCTCTCGGCGCACGGCCGACCTGCCGCTCTACACGCTGCGGCGCATCTCCACCGGAGAGACCGTCCAGACGACCGACCCGGGTCGCGCGATGGTGACGGGCAAGTGGGCCGACGTCGGGAAGTTCAAGGGCCCGATCCTGCGCGGACTGGCTGCGCGCGCGCCGTACTTCCACAACGGCTCCGCTCGATCGTTCGACGAGGTCCTGGATTTCTACGAAAGCCGGTTCAACCTCGGGCTCACGCCGCAGGAGCGGTCGGATCTCATCGCGTTCCTGAAGGCGCTGTAGAAGTGACGGTCGTCTTCCACTTCGCGTGCAGGTCGCGCACCACGGCGATTGCCTCGTCGGCCGTATCGAGGCACTGTGGAATCTTCAGATCCTCGGCGTTCGCGAGCGCCAGGCGCGGGTCCAGCATGCTCTCCGTCGCCCAGTCGACGAGCCCCCGCCACATCTTGCCGACCAGAATCAACGGGACGTCATCGACATGACGCACCTGCAGCAGCTGCCAGATCATCAAGGTCTCCAGCACGGTGCCGATGCCGCCTGGAACGACCACGAACGCGTCGGATGCGATGACGAAGTGCTGCAGGCGCGTGAAGAACGTCTCGTGCTCGAACGCCTGCTCGACGAATGGATTCACGTCCTGTTCGAAGGGCAGCTCGACGCGGATGCCCATCGATCCCGGTGCGCCTCCGAGAGTCGCTCCTTCGTTGGCCGCCTGCATCAGGCCGGGACCGCCGCCCGTCACGATGTCGCAGCCCATGGACGCGAACGCGGCGGCAATCCGCTTCACTTCGTCGTACACGAACGTACCGGGCCTGGCCCGCGCCGATCCGAAAATGGCCACGCGGTAGCGTTCCCTTTTCGTCGGCCGCAGCCGCGTCAGGTTGTTGACGACCTTCCAGAGGTCGAGCACCGTCTTGCTGAGGATTTCCTTGACGGCTTCTTCGTCGGACAAGTGCACGAGACGACTGCTGTGCGACCCTTTCGGCTCGCTGGACATGATGGACTCCTGAGAGCTGCCAATCAGAATTCGATGGTCTCGCGATAGCGAGGCATTTCGGCCGCGAGGCCGAATCGTTCCTGGATCCGATCGCGGAGCACCCGGCGCGGTCCGTCTTCGCCGTGGGTCAGGATGACGCGCGGCCGCGACGACGCGAGCGATCCAAACCAGTTGAGCAGGTCGGATTGGCCCGCGTGTCCGCTGAGACCACCCAGGACGTGCGTGCGGGCACGCACCTGCACCTTCTGGCCGGCCACCTTCACCTCTTTCGCTCCATCGACGAGCGCGCGCCCAACCGATCCGCGGCCCTGATAGCCGACCATGAGCAGGAGCGTCGTCGGATCAGGCAAATGATTCTGCAGGTGGTGCATGATTCGGCCGCCCGTGCACATGCCCGCTCCGGCGAGGACCATCCAGGGCCCGGGCTTCCGCGCGAGCGCGTGAGAATCCGCAGCCTTCTGGCAGATCTTCACGCTGCGAAGGTTGGCCGACAGCTCGCCGGACCGCCGCATCGCTAGGGCTTCTTCGTCGAACAGCTCCGCGTGCGATCGATAGACATCCGTCGCGCGAATGGCCATCGGGCTGTCGAGGAAGATCGGAAACGGCTTCAGCGTTCCGCGCTTGAACGCGCCTGCGAGCAGGTAGAGCAGCAGCTGCGAACGGCCGACGGCGAAGACGGGCACGAGCACGCGGCCACCCTGTTCGATGGTGGCCTTGACGGCTTCGCGCGCCGCGATTGCGGTCTCCGCCAATGACGGATGCTCCTTGTCACCGTACGTCGATTCCATGAAGACGAGGTCCGCGTGCTTGAACGGCACCGGATCCTCGTGAAGCGGAGCGCCGCGCGGGCCGATGTCACCCGAGACCACCACCACTTTCTTCCGCCCGCTGTCGTCCACGGTGAGCTCGAGGCTGGCAGAGCCCAGAATGTGCCCGGCCTCGACCGCGCGAACCGTCATGCCCGGTGCGACGAGCGTGGGGTGGTCGTAGCGCAGTCGCCGATAGAGGGCGTGCAGTCGATCGACCTCTTTTTGCGTATACAGAGGCTCGATCGGAGGCTTGCCGGACTCGAGCCGGCGGCGATTCTGACGCTTCGCGTCCTCACCCTGCAGATACGCCGAGTCCTTGAGAATCAGCTCCGCGAGCGCCATCGTTGCCGCGGTCGCGTAGATGGGCCCCTTGTAGTCGAAACGCGTCAGGAGCGGCAGGCGGCCGGTGTGATCGAGGTGCGCGTGCGTGAGGACGACTGCGTCGAGGTCCTTGAGCGCAGCGCTCGTCGGCAGCCGGTTGAAGTTCTCGAGCTTCTGTGCGCCCTGAAAGAGGCCGCAGTCCACCATGATCGTGGCGTCCGCGGTCTGAACGAGATACGCCGAGCCGGTGACTTCGCCACCGGCGGCGCCGAGCAACGTGATTTTCATGGAAGCGGGGCCCCGTCGGCTCGTAGCTGCGGTGCGATTCTACACGGTCCTCAACGGATGACGAGGCTTGCTTCGTATCCGATCCAGGCGCCTCGGACGGCCGTGCGCAGCGCGACCCGTCGTCCCAGTCGCCAGTCCGCGCCGCCGGCGACTTCGGGCGTCCACCAGCCGACCGCTGAAAAATCGGTGACGGCGCCAAGGCCAACTTTCATGAAGGGCTCGATGACGCCGATTCGCGTGAAGTGATAGGCCACGTAGATCGAGAAGTCGACGAGAGAGCCTCCATCCGACTCGCTTATGCTGCCTGGCGCAATGACCTTACGCTCCGGGAGCATGTACATGTAGCTGCCCTCGACGCCGATCCCGGCCGAGCCGCCCCGACACTCGGCGCCCACCGTTGCGTTCATGGCAACCGAGGGGAGTCCGTTCGTGAAGATCGGTCCGACGACGAGATACTTCGCACCGTCCTGAGCGTCCGCGGGACTTGCGTACAACGCGCCCGCCAGCAGGCCGGCAAGCACGCCGCCGCGCGAAACCAGACGTCGCATGGATATCGCCTCCTCCAGGGAATGCGCAGCCACGCGTCCAGGAGGCTCTTTTGGCGCCGTGAGCCGCCGGAAGGCCGGATTTCGCAGGAGACGTCATGGCGGGAATTCGCGAGTCGTCGATCGTCCTGATTGCCTTGTGCGTGGCGGCGTCGGCGAGAGCGCAGACATCGCCGATCCTGACGGTCGACGACTACTTGTACAAGGCTGAAATCACGGCCGGCGTTTCGATGGAGGGTCCGCGTGACGTGAACATGCGACCGGACTGTGAGCGGCTCGGACTGCCATGCGGATCTGGAAAGGAATTCCCGGACTTCGGCCTCCTGCTCTCGGTGGCGTTCTACCCGCCGGGTATCGTCGGCATCGTCGGCGAGTTGAGCACGTACGGGAACGGTTGGTACTCTTACGGTAAGACGTGCGCGTATGCCGGACCTCCGCCGTGCGAGGTGAATGAGATCAACCACGTCACCTCCGCAATCGCCGGATTGAAGGTGCGATCGCGACTGTTGACTGTTCCTGCTGCCGGACCTCCCGCACACGAGCGATTGTTCCTTCAGCTGCTCACCGGGCCGCAATGGAGCGATGTGGGTCCAATCCGACTGGCCATTCAACCAGGAGCGGGTGTCGATCACTACCTTCGAAACGGCGCGACGTTTCATTTCGAAGTGGACTATCGCTTCTCGCCGGACCGGGAACGCGACCTGTCGACGATCCGCTTCGTAGTCGGGCTGGAGATTCCAGTCGGATCCGGCACATCGAACCACCGCTCATGATCCACGGCGGATGAGCTGGCGTCGGGCAGCATCTCCTGTGACGCGCCTGCCGAATTCGCATAGCTTTGCGAAGCCTTGTCTTTTATCCTTCATGCTTCGACGAAGCCCGACGAGTCAGGAGCGCATATGGCCACCGACATCTTCGCGAAGCTCGGCGACATCAAGGGAGAATCGGCCGACGCGAAGCACAAGGACGAAATCGAAGTGCTGTCTTTTTCGTGGGGCGTCTCGAACACCGGTTCGCTCGCGATCGGCGCCGCCGGCGCCGCGGTCGCGGGAAAGGCGACGTTCAAGGATCTCTCGATCGTTCACTCGATCGACAAGGCTTCACCGCTGCTTCTGAAAGCCTGTGCGACGGGCGTCCACCTCAAGGACGCCACGATCACCCATCGCAAGGCCGGCAAGGGCCAGCAGGAATTCCTCGTGGTGAAGATGAACGACATCATCATCACGTCGGTGACCGAGAGCGGCAGCACCGATCAACCGTACGCCGAAACCGTGAGCCTGTCGTTCGCGAAGGTCGATGTCGAATACTTTTCGCAGAAGCAGGATGGTTCCCTCGACGCCGCGGTGGCGTTCAAGTACGACATCGTCGCCAACAAGATAGGGTGAGCCGCGCACGATGTCGACGGCGCCAGCGGATGCGTCGACACGCGAACTGACGGTCGACGAGGCCGTCGTGATTGCCATCCAGCTGCAGCGGAACGAACAGCTGTGCGAGGCCCGCGAGCTGTTCCGTCGTGTGCTCGACACCGTTCCCGATCACCCGGACGCCCTGCACTATTCGGGCGTGCTGGCGCATCAGCAGGGCCGCAACAGCGAGGCGATCGCCCTGATTGACCGCAGCCTTGCGCTCGTGCCCGATCGCGCAGACTGGCACAGCAACCTCGGCATCGTCTTGCAATCGGAGGGGCGCGTCGACGATGCGATCGCGGCGTATCGCCGCGCGATTGCGCTCGATCCCGATCATGCCAACGCGTTCAGCAACCTCGGCGTGCTTCTGCGGGCCACCGGCAAGCCAGTCGACGCAGAGGCCGCGTATCGCAGCGCGATCGAACGGAATCCAGCCCACGTCGACGCGTACACCAACCTCGGCATCCTCCTGAACAGCCTGAAGCGCACCGAAGAGGCGTCCGCCTGCTACTGCAAGGTGATTACGCTTCAACCGAAGCACCGCGACGCCAGGCGCCTGCTGGCGCTCGCACATTGCGCGCTCGGCGACATCGGCGAGGCCGTCCGCATTTTCGAGGCATGGCGAGCCGAGGAACCGGACGATCCGATTGCCGAGCACATGCTCGCCGCCTGCACGGGCCGCGAGGTGCCGTCGCGAGCCTCCGACGCGTTCGTCGTGAAGACGTTCGACAGTTTCGCGGCCAGCTTCGAATCGAAACTTCAGCGGCTCGGCTATCGCGCGCCCACCCTGGTGGCTGCGGCGCTGGAGCACTTCGGCGTTCCGGCCGCGAAGGCTCTCGACGTGCTGGACGCGGGTTGCGGCACCGGACTCTGCGGTCCATTCCTCGCGCCTTATGCTCGCCGGCTGGCCGGCGTCGATCTTTCGCAAGGCATGCTGGCGCGCGCGCGAGAGAAAAATGTGTACGACGAGCTCGTGCAGGCCGAGTTGACGGACTTCCTGAACAGCCACTACGCAGCGTTTGACCTGATCGTGTCAGCCGATACGCTGGTCTATTTTGGTGACCTGAAAGTTGTCATTTCCGCGATCGCCGTCGCCTTGCGGTCGGGCGGGCATGCCGCGTTTACGCTCGAGCACGCGGTAGACGCGCCGCCGACCATCGACTACCGTCTCGAGTTTCACGGACGATACAGTCACGCACGCCGCTACGTCGAGTCGCTTCTTGCCGCGGCGGGACTGCGAACGTGGATCGAACACGCCGACCTGCGGTTCGAGGGTGGCGTTCCGGTCGCCGGGTTGGTGGTTCGAGCGGCGAAGCCTGCCTGCACGCCGTGATGACCGACAGGTCAGGCCGGCGCTGAACTGAGCGTCTTCTCGTATCGCCAGACGTCCAGCGGAATGATGCCGGCCGGGGTGTCGAGCTCGCTGACGATGACGCCAGCTCGCCGCCACCCGCACTTCTCGTAGAATCGCGCGGCTCTTTCGTTGCCGATCGCGCACGCGAGCCACGCGGTCGCGACGCCTCGGTCCAAGAGCCGCCGCTCGGCGTCGGCTATCAGCGTCGCGGCGACGCCGGAACCGCGCGCCTCGGCGGCCACGAATAGTTGATACAGCTCGTCGTCCTTGACAATGCAGAAACCGACAGGTGAACCGACGGCGCCGACGACGCGAGTGTCGGGAAGCGAGTCGCCCAGCCGCTGCCGGAAGCTTTCCAGCGTGCGCGCTCGCGTCAGCTCGGTCGGAACGATGGCCGCGTGTGCATCCTGCCAGCCCTGAAACCAGACTCGGGCGAGCGCGTCGAGCTCGGTCTCGTGGGCTGATCGCACTTCGGGAGCTCGCGCGGTCACGAGAGAACGACTGTCGTTATTCAGCCCTGAGCGCGCTGATGACGTCGACGCGCGACGCCCGCGCGGCCGGTACCAGTGACGCCAGCACTGCCGCTGCGACGAGCAGGGCCGCCGCTGCGATGATCGGGACCACGCCGGGAATCTGCACTTCTGTGATGTAGCTGCTGACGAGACGCGCGAGCGCGAGCCCGAAGACGACGCCGGCGAGGATTCCGCCAAGACCGATCGCCGCGCCTTCCTTCAGCACGCGCGCGAGCAGCGCAGACGGCGTCGATCCGATGGCGAGCCGCACCCCGAACTCGCGCGTGCGCGCGCTGACGGAAAACGCCAGGACACCCGCGACGCCGACGACGGCGATCGCCAGCGCCACACCGGCGAATCCACTGAAGACGAGGGCGTTGATCCGATTCGGTGCCAGAACTTCAGCCCGTACGTCGTCGAGCGTCGCCGGTCGCTCGACCGGCTGGTCCGACGCAAGATCGCGAACGATCTTCGTGATCGGCGGGACGAGGGAATACGGATCCACCTTCGCGTGGACGAACAGGCGGCCTGCGCCGAATTCCTGTTCCATCGGGTGGTACACCGTCATCGTCGCCACCGGCACCAGGTTCTCGTCGTCGATGTCCGGGACGACGCCCACGATGCGCCGCGGCTCCGTGCTGACTCCGATGAACTTCGTCACCGGATCGGTCCACGTCATGCGGCGGTTGACGGCGTCCATATTGGGGAACATCCGCTGCGCCAGGCTCTGGCTGACGATGACGACGCGCTCGGCGTCGCGCCGGTCGCCTTCGTTGAAGTCGCGGCCGGCGATGACCTTGACGCCCAGCGCGGAAAAGAATCCGGGCGAGACGGTGCGAAACTGCGCGCGCGGATCGTCCTCGCCGTTCGCCTTGCGATACCCCTCGGCCATGAACTGCGCGGCGAAGAACCCCGGGTCGCGCCACGGGACGATGGTACCCAGCGCGACCTGTTCGACGCCGGGCAGCTCACCGATGCGGCGGATGGCTTCCTTGTAGAACGCGGAAATCTGCTCGGGCTTGCGCGTGTACGAGACGACGGGAACGTTGACCGCGAGCACGTTGCCGCGGAAACCCGTCTGCTGACGCTGCAGCGCGAACAGCGTCGTGACGAGCATACCGGCGCCCGCGAGCAGCACGAAAGATGCGGCGATCTGGGTGAGCGCGAACAGACGGAGGCGTCTGTTCGTGCCGGTCGTGATGCGCACGTTGCCGCTCGACAGCCCCAAACCGTTCGCCGATTCAGCAGATGGAAGCCGCGGGACGAACGCCAGGAGGACAGCGGCCGCGAGCGCAAGCGAGACGCCCACCCAGAGCAGGCTCGAATCCATCGTCAGGTCCTGCGCGCGTACGGAGAAGCGCGCAGCATAGCGCGCCAGCACGGCGACCATCGGCCGGGCGATGAGGATCGCGAGAATCGCACCTGCACCGCACAGGAGAAGGCTCTCGGCAAGGAGAGTACGCCGCAGCGCGCCGACACCAGCTCCGAGCGCCGCCCGAATCGCAAGCTCGCCTTCACGCCGGACCGATCGCGCGAGAATCAGGTTCGCCACATTGGAGCAGGCGACGACGAACACGAGGCCGGAGGCGGCAAGAAGAACCAGCAGGACCGTGCGCGCCGGCGAGATGATCTGATCGCGCAGGTTCACCGCGTCGATCCGATAGTCCGCCTGCGCCTGATAGGCCTCTGGATGCTCCTTCAGGACCGCAGCGTGCACGGCGCGAAGCTCCGCGCGCGCGGCTTCGAGGCTGGATCCGGGCGCCAGCTTACCGAACAGCTCCGTCATGCGATGGACGCGCCCTTCGACCATCGTTGCGTCGAGGTGGTGCGGGCTGGTCACGACGTTCGCGATGATCTCGGTTTCCTGCGGGTAGGGTACCGATGGCTCGAGGACGCCGACGACTGTCGCGGGACGATCGCTCAGGCGGATGCTCTTGCCGATGACCGTCGGATCGCTCTTGAACGCTGTCGTCCAGAAGCGATAGGTGAGGACGGCCGCGCCTTCGGCCCTGGGGCCATCGTCTCCCGCGTTCAGCAGGCGGCCGCGGACGGCCCGGAGTCCCATCACGTCGAAGTACGAGCCGCCCACCACGCCGGCGCGGACCGTCCGTGGTTCGCCGAGCCCCAGCATCGTGAACTCGATGGTGGAGAAGTCGCCGAAGGAGCTGATCGACTTGATCCGCTCCTGGAGATCCTTCAGCTCCGGAACCGAGAAGTGGACGTTCTCGATCCCGATGCCCTTGGCGCTCTGATGAATGTAGATCAATCGATCCTGGTCGCGATTGACCAGCGGCTTGAGCAGCACCCCACGGACGACGCCGAAGATGGCGGCGTTGGCGCCGATGCCGAGTGCAAGCGTCAGGACGACCGTAAAGGTCAGGCCCTTCGCCCGCATCAGCGAACGCCAGGCAAACCGCAGATCCGCCAGAAGATTCATCGCCACAGTCGTCCCCCTCTGGCCAGTAGTCGAATTCGAAGCCCGGAAATCGACATCGGAATCCCGAAGATTACCGTCCGGCGCTGCGAATACTCCAGCTTATTTGGAGAGCGTTGCGAGGAGCTCTTCCAGACGGTCGTAGGTCTGGGCGGCGCCAGCTTCCATGCCGGACCGCAGCATCGCATCCCTCGCCTCGATCGATTCCATCCGGCTCCGGGCGCGCAGCGTCGTCCTGCCGTCCTGCTCGGTCAAGGTGAGGGTTTCGAACGAGATGGAGTCGGGCATTCCCTCGACCTCGAACGTCTGGACGATGCGCTCCGGCGCCACGATTTCGTGGAACTCGCCGCGGAAGGCGTACTCCTGGCCCTTTTCCTTGCGCACGACGAACCGGTAACGGCCGCCAGGCCGGAAGTCGATTTCGCACACGGCGAGGGGCGCCTCGCGCGTCCCCCACCAGCGCCTGATGTGTTCGGGCTTGCTGAACGCTTCGAACACCAGCCGCCTCGGGACATTGAACTCGCGAACGAGCTCGACCTCGAGGTCGGATATCACGTGCACCGTCATCTTCCCGACCTGCCGTGTGGTCGTGTTCGCGCTAGTGCTTGTCGCCACGGTCGTTCTCCTTTCGCTGCAGTTCGGTCAGGTAATCGTCGAGTTGGCTGAAGCGCTCCTCCCAGATGGCGCGGTACTGATCGACCCAGGCCGCTACCTCTTTTAATGGGGCGGCTTCGAGCCGGCATGGTCGCCACTGGGCCTTGCGGCTCTGGGTGATCAGGCCGGCGCGCTGGAGAACCTTGAGGTGCTTGGAAACAGTGGGCAGCTTCAGATGGAACGGCTCTGCCAGCTGATTGACCGTCGCCTCGCCCTGTGCCAGTCGGGCGAGGATTGCCCGGCGCGTCGGGTCGGCGAGTGCTCCAAAAGTCCAACTCAGTTGATCCGTCATATTTAGCCAAATAGCTAATTAGCTGATGGAGAGAATAAGATGCTGGCCGAGCGCGTGTCAAGCGGATTTCAAGAGCTGCCGTTTCTCGAAGGCTTCGGGCGCGTGTTTCGCGGGCCGGTCCTGACCGCTCTTCGACGAGACGTAGCGGCCCTGCCCTCGAGGAACATCGGCGGATGGGACCCATCCGCCGGCGCGACTTCGGCCGCGATTCGGCCCAGTCCCTCTGCCAGCGTTCGCCGATCCGCGTTTGGCAGCGCGGCGATCGCGGCGATCAGGCGCTCGGGCACGGCCAGCGGGCCGCGCCGCAACACGTCGCGTCCGCGCGCTGTCACGACGAGATGCTGACGGCGCCGGTCTTCGGGCGCGGCGACCTTGCGAACGAGCCCTCGTTCCACGAGGCGCTGGACGACGACCGAGACCGAGCTCTGATGCGTGAACGTCAGCGCGGCGACGTCGTTGATCGACGAACGCGGATGCTCGGCGATCTGTTGCAGGGCGAAAAGCTGTGCATGGCTGACCGCGCGGGTGGTGCGGCCTGGCGTGCGCAATGCCTGCACGATGCGCCGGAAGGCATCCAGCGCGACACGAACGTCGGGGTTCGATCGCATGACGGAATCCTCACTCCCGGAAGCCGCTCGGCTGAAGGCCTGTCGCCTTCTCTCGGCGAGCTCCAAGGACAAGTCGCGCTCCGGGCCGCAGTCTGCTACTCTTAATTATATGGGATTCAATATATGTCCGCGGTGAGCGCGAAATCGCGCGATATCGCCGAGGAGCTCGGCGACTTCACCGCGACCCGTCGGCTTCTCCTCATCAGCGCGTTTGCCATTCCGATCGGGATCGTCAGTGCGTACGTGGCCAAGGCGCTGCTCGCGCTGATCAGCTTCTTTACCAACGTCTTCTTCTTCCAGCGCTTCACGACGGCAGCGGCCAGCCCGGCCGACCACACGCTCGGCCCCCTCGTGATCCTGGTTCCGGTTGCAGGCGCCCTCGTCATCGGCGTCATGGCGCGCTACGGATCGGACCGCATCCGCGGCCACGGGATCCCCGAAGCGATCGAAGCCATCCTGATCAACGGCAGCCGGGTCGAGCCAAAAGTCGCGATCCTGAAGCCACTGTCGTCCGCGATCTCGATCGGATCAGGCGGCCCGTTCGGCGCCGAGGGTCCGATCATCATGACGGGCGGGGCGATCGGATCGCTCATCGCGCAGTTCCTGCACCTGACCAGCGCCGAACGGAAGACGCTCCTGGTTGCTGGCGCCGCGGCGGGCATGTCGGCGACGTTTGCCGCGCCGCTGGCCGCGGTGCTGCTCGCCGTCGAGTTGTTGCTCTTCGAGTGGAAGCCGCGAAGCCTCGTGCCGGTTGCGCTCGCCAGCGTCACGGCTGCTGCGGTCCGTCGCTACATCATCGGGCTCGGCCCGCTGTTCCCGGTGCCGGCACATCCGGTCTTCATCGGTCCGCAGGGCCTCGCCGGATGCGTCGTGGCGGGGCTGCTGGCCGGCGCGCTGTCCGCGCTGTTGACGCAGGCCGTCTACGCCGCCGAGGACGCGTTCCTGCACGTGCCGATTCACTGGATGTGGTGGCCGGCTATCGGTGGAATCGTGATCGGGTTCGGCGGCTGGCTGTTCCCGCAGGCATTTGGCGTCGGCTACGACGTCATCGGCGATCTGCTGCAGGGCGACGTCACCGAACGGGTCATCGTCGGCGTGCTGATCGTCAAGTCGATCATCTGGTCGGTGTCGCTCGGGTCGGGCACATCGGGCGGCGTGCTGGCGCCGCTGCTGATGATGGGCGGCGCGCTCGGCGGCGTCGAGTCCTGGTTCCTGCCGTCGGAAGGCGTCGGCTTCTGGCCGCTCGTCAGCATGGGCGCGATCCTCGGCGGCACGATGCGATCGCCGCTGACCGGCGTCGTGTTCGCGCTGGAGCTGACGCACGACATCAACATGATGGTGCCGCTGCTCCTCGCGGTCACGATGGCGCATGGCTTCACGGTGCTCGTGATGCGGCGATCGATCCTCACCGAGAAGGTCGCGCGCCGCGGCTATCACCTGAGCCGGGAGTACGCAACGGATCCGCTGGAGATCCTGTTCGTCAGGGAGGTGATGCGGACGAGCGTGGCGGCGCTCCCGTCGGACGCACCGTACGACAGCCTGCGGCGGACGCTGCGCAGCGATTCTTCGCAGCGCCTGCAGCGTCTCTATCCCGTCATCAACGGAGATCGTCATCTTGTCGGTGTTGTGACGCGCGGCGATCTCGAGGCTCTCGTGGATCGAGCGCCCGGGAACGCCGCGGCCCAGCTGGCGGCGGTCCTCAAGACGCGGCCGATCGTGGCGCACCCCGACGAGTCGCTGCGCATGATCGTGTACCGCATGGCAGAGACGGGCTTGACCCGATTCCCGGTCGTAGGGCGCGAAGACGGCCGACTCGTCGGCATGATCGCGCTCGCAGACCTGCTGAAGGCGCGCACGCTGAATCTCGAAGCCGAACGGCGGCGCGAGCGCGTGCTCGGTACGCATATCGCATTCCCGTTCAGTGAGAAGCGGCAGAAAGGAGATCACCGTGTCGCAGAAGTTGTCGATGGATCGTGACGCGGTCGAGTCGATGCAGCACAGCCTGAGCAGCGGCGAGCCGGGCATCTTCGCCGGGTACGGATTGATCGGCGCGATTGTCGTGATGGGCGGCGGCGGACTGCTCGCCGACCAGTACCTCGGCACGCGGCCTTGGTGCCTGCTCGGCGGATTGCTTGCCGGCCTCACGGTCGGCTTCTACCAATTGAGCCGCGTCCTGAAGCGCTAATCCCGCGCGGCGTCGCTCGACGACGATCTGCGCGGCCGCCCCGCACGCCCCTCCAGGCGTTCGGATGTCGATCCACAGCGACTGCGTCGTGTCATCCAGCCAGTCGTGACCGACTCGCGAAAAAGCGGGTACATTGAGAACGTCGATGCCGGATCGCGCCGAGCGGGAAGTGCTGACCGTTGCGGGACGCGACGTCGTTGTCTCGAATCCGCGCAAAGTGCTGTTTCCCGAAGCGGGGTACACGAAGCTCGACCTCGTCAGGTACTTCGTCGCGGTTGCGGAGGGCGCACTGCAGGGCGCGGGCGGTCGTCCCAATGTGCTCGTGCGGTATCCGAACGGCATTCACGGCGAGTTCTTCTATCAGAAACGCGCGCCGTCGTCCCGGCCCGACTGGGTAGAGGTCGTCGGCCTGAAGTTTCCATCCGGCCGCAGCGCCGAGGAAGTCGTGCCCCGCGACGCGGCCACGCTCGTGTGGATGGCGAACCTGGCCTGTCTCGAGCTCCATCCTCATGCGATCCGCGCGGGGAATCTCGATCATCCCGACGAACTGCGCGTCGATCTCGATCCCGTCCCTGGCGTGAAATGGCAGCAGCTTCGCGACGTCGCGCGACTGGTGCACGCGACGCTCACAGACTTCGGCCTGACCGGCTGGCCCAAGACGTCGGGCTCGCGCGGCATTCATGTGTACGTGCGGATCGAACCACGATGGGCCTTCGGCGACGTCAGACGCGCGGCGCTTGCGTTCGCGCGCGAGGTCGAACGTCGCGCGCCCGGCCTCGCGACGAGCAAGTGGTGGAAAGAGGAACGCCAGGGCGTGTTCCTCGACTACAACCAGAACGCCAAGGACCGCACGATCGCGAGCGCGTACTCGGTCAGGCCGACTCCGGACGCGCGTGTGTCCGCGCCGGTCACGTGGGAAGAGATCGACGACTGCGATCCCCGTGACTTCACGCTGGCGACGATGCCGTCACGGTTTGCCGCAGTCGGCGATCGGCACGCCGGCATGGACCGAGCCGTCGGCACGCTCGACACGCTGCTCGAACTGTCCGCGCGGCACGAGCGCGAAGGCCTTGGCGATGCGCCGTGGCCGCCCCATTACCGCAAGCAGCCGGGCGAGCCGGCACGCGTGCAGCCGTCGAAGCGGCGCGTGCCGAAGTTTCCGATGATCGAAATCGCGCGCGCGCAGCGCAAGGAAGATGCCCTGGCGGGATTCGAACGCTGGCGCGCACGGCATCCCGAGGCCGCAGGTCACCTCGCGCCAGAGGACGTCCTCGTCGACTCGATGCGCGGACGTTTTCGGACCTGGACGCGCATCCGCCTGAATCTTCAACACGTGCCGCCGGACCTGCAGCCGGCGCAGGAGCCGCTCGACCCGGACGACACACCCGACGAATGGAGCACCGTTACCGCCCGGGGCGAGTGGCCCCGAAGACCTTCTCGAGCTCGTAAGGAGCAGTAACCTCGAGCTGATCGTAGGTGCACTCTTCGGGACGCTTGTCGGCGCGCCACCGGAGAAACGTCGCGGCGTGCCGGAAGCGATCCCCCTGCATGTGGTCGTACTTGACCTCGCAGACACGTTCGACGCGGAGCGGTTCCCACGACAGATCCTTCCCGGCGCTCCAGCGGCTCTGGCCGCCGGGCATGCGCGTCATGTCTTCGCCGCCAGCATCAGCCCACTCGCGCCACGGATGGCTCTCGAGGGCCCGCTCGCGGAGCGGCTCGAGCTCGCGGGCGAGCTGCTTGCGCGCGGTCATCGTGAACGACGAGGTCACGCCGACGTGATGCAGCCGTCCTTCGTGGAACAGACCCAGCAGAAGCGATCCGACGAGCTCGTTGCGGCCGTTCTTGTGCCAGCGGAAGCCGGCAACGACGCAGTCGGCCGTCCGGGCATGCTTGATCTTGATCATCGCGCGCTTGCCCGACTCGTACGTGCCGTCGTCAGGCTTGGCGACGACGCCGTCGAGGCCGGCGCCCTCGAATCGCGAGAGCCACTCCGACGCCGTCTTGATGTCGCGAGTGGCCGGCGTGAGGTGAATCGGCGGTTTCACACTGCCGAGAAGCCGTTCGAGGGCCGTGCGGCGCGCACGCTGCGGCTCGCGCCGCAGGTCGCGTCCGCCAGCGGCCAGAACGTCGAAGGCAACGAACGACGCGGGCTGCGCCGCGGCGAGCTTGGCGACGCGCGACGCGGCGGGATGAAGGCGGAGCTGCAACGCGTCGAAATCGAGCCCGCGGGGCGTCGCGATGACGATCTCGCCGTCGACAACGCAACCTGAAGGCAGCTGTTCGAGGAGGACCGCGTGGAGATCGGGAAAGTAGCGATCCAGCGGACGCAAGTCCCGGCTCTGCATGTACACGTCATCGTCGCCGCGGAAGATGATGGCGCGGAAACCGTCCCATTTCGGCTCGAAGAGGAAACCGCCGCCGGCTGGAAGCGCTTCGGCGAGCTTGGCGAGCATCGGCTCGATCGGCGGCGGCAGCGCGAAGCGCGTGGTCATCTGTTCAGCGCTCGAGCGAAACGCCGCCGATCAGAACCTCACCGCTTGCTGACGAGCACAACCTTGATCCAGCCGCTCGCGTTGGAGCCCTGGACCTGCACGTACCCGTCTTTCTCGCCGCCGACGACGACGAGCTCGTCGCCCCGGCCCAGCGTCGCGACGACCTTCGCGGTGTCGGATGGTTCGGCCATCAGCTTGACGTTCGCGATCTTGGGGCCGAGGACGTCGCCTTCCTTGAAGGTGCCCGCCTTGACGCCGCCCGCCGCGGCCTCCTGCTTCAACGTGCCGACGCTCCGCTGCAGCGAGGGATCGCCGCGCACGACGGTCACGACTTTGTTGTAGTTGTCCATGAACGCCGCGGCGATGATCTTGCCTTCGTTCGTGTTCCCGTAACCGCCGGCCGATCCGCCGCCGCTGCCGGTAAACAGCGCACCACCGAGCCGCAGGTCGGCTTTCTTCGTGCTGCCTTCGGCGGCGGCGACCTGCACACCCGACCGCGAGTCGGCGACGAGCATGCTCGTCTGCGCTTCCTTGAACTTCAG
>Ga0126377_10000846_pt1 | contig 19457 bp, 11 predicted proteins | sample PanSoiMetPlot_22_FD_92647 | JGI IMG/M metagenome (GOLD analysis project Ga0126377, IMG submission 92647) | Tropical forest soil microbial communities from Panama - MetaG Plot_22 | ecosystem: Environmental > Terrestrial > Soil > Tropical forest > Bulk soil | place: Panama | collected 2016-02-17 | reverse complement strand
GATATGGCGATTTCGGCCATTTCCGGCAATTTGGTAATTCCGGTCATGGGTTGGTATACCAACGCGGACACCGGTTATGATCACATCCGCAAGGGCGGCCACGTCGTTTCGCTGGTTGCCGCCGATCAGGATGCCGATTCTGCGTCGAATCCGGTTATGGGCATACGCGATCCGGCCAACGACAGTCAATTAACAACTCAGTCCACTTTTGCCACCGACTCCTATTACATTACCGACGTCTACGGAACGTTCGGGTATACGGACGATAATAATGTCACGCACACCTTTCAACGTACGCAGAGCCGCGTGATCGGGTATGGCGCCGGCTACCTCGACGAATACTTCGCAATCTGCCCGAAGTATGGCCTCACAGCCAGCGACGACAGTCTGATCTTTCTTAAATTCGTCAAGCTTCTTGGCAGTGATCAGCCGGAGAGGATGACGTTCCAATCGGCCACTGGGGGCAGGATCACCGATCTGGCGATCCACCCCGAAAGGACGAGACACCCGTACCTGGTCGAAAACTCTGACGCCATTTGGCAGATCGATACTCTGACTGGCCTGTCGAGTAAATTCGCCGCCGTAGAGAAACCCAAGCGAATCGTCTTCGGCGGCCCCGATCAGAACCTCTACGCGCTCCTCCCACGACACCTCGTCTGTCTGGACCGCAACGGCGCCCAACGGCAGATCGCATTGCTCCGTACGCCGTTAGACGCAATCGCCTTCGATGAAAGTAAGAAGCGTCTGGTCGGCGTCTCAAGGGAGGCGCGACAGCTCTTCTTCTTCGACACGGACCTCAACCCGATGGGCTCCGACGCATTGCCATCCATCCCTGGCGACGGTTTTTTAAGGCTGAGCGTCAACCCGGTTGATGGGACGATCTGGCTGCGCGGCGACGGCTCGGTCAGTCTGTTCCGCCTGCGCTCTGACAGAGAGAAGCTGGAAGCGATGGAGGTGAAGTTGGATGCCGCGCGCGACTCGGTTGGACTTTACACGGACGAGCGCGGACACGTCTTCGTCAGCGAGGATGGACGCCTCGCGGAGTTCGATTCGGACGGGCGGCGGGTCACGCGTTCTCCATTCATCGGTCAGCCGGCCGGAGCCATTCTGCAAATGCTCCGCCCCTTCAGCAACTTCGACCCCGAGACGATGAGCGGTCGATCATTCCGGAACGTGCTGCCGGAGGACGCGCTGCGTTAAACAGATCCGCCGCTGAAGGCTCAAATGGAGACCATCCATTGATCGCGCACTGGCCGCGGGATGAGCGATGGCTCATTCCGCGGCTGAGCTTGCTCAATCAATACTTGCCCACAAGATCTGACCATTGTCCCTCTCCCGGCGCAATTCTGGAAAAAGGGTGAGATAGTTTCGGCGCTCGCTGCACTTTACTGTTGAGCTATGGACAGGACAAGCCGATTGCCGATAATAGCCCCGAGGAGGGCAGGGCAAAAAAACGCCGCGTAGAATTGCTGAAGATGTGATGTGTGTCTGAATACTTCGTAAACAAAATCGCCTGACATTTTCCTGTCTCACATCTTCCTGTAGGCCTAATCTTTATTCAAGAACCAGGCGGAGGTAACTCAATGCGCTTGTCAGGATGGAATAAGCCCCCTGCCGTTCTTCTCCTCTGGGGGATTGTCCTGCTCCTGATCTGGGCTATCGAAGGCCAGGCTCAGCAACTGCCCATTAAAACCTATACCACGTCAGATGGCCTTGCGAGCACTTTCATCCAGTTCATTGCCCGGGACTCGCGCGGCTTCCTCTGGTTCTGCACCAGGAACGGGCTGAGCCGTTTCGATGGCCATCGGTTCGTTACATACGGTACGGAACACGGATTGCCGACGCTGGTAATCAACCACCTGCTGGAAACTCGCGGCGGCGTTTATTGGGTCGCCACCAATGGCGGTGGCGTTTGCCGGTTCAATCCCGACGCCGGCGCGCGGGGCGGATCACTGTTCACGATCTATCAGGTCGGAGAAGGGAATTATTCGAATCGCGTAAACTGTCTTTATGAAGACGGCGCGGGGCTGCTTTGGGCCGGGACGGACGACGGCCTGTTCCGCCTCGAAGAGACGAACGGCCGGATGGCGTTTCGCCTTGCAGAAGTGGTAAAGCCTTCGAGTTTTGGCCGCCGGGTCTCGGTCGGATCTCTGATGGGAGGAAGAGACGGCAGCCTTTGGTTAACCGCTGATGCAAAACTGTCGCGGCTCCTGCCGGACGGCGGTGTAGTCCACTACACTATTCAATCAACCCATGGCAAGGATGGTGTTTTTTCCCTGCTTGAAGATCGTGATGGGGAGATTTGGGTGGGGTCCACGAATGGGCTGTTCCGGTTTCGTCCTGAGCCCTCTCCCGGCGGCGCCAGAGTCTCGCGTACGCTTGTTGCGCGCAGGCAGGCCTCATTCCCCGGAGCGAACACCGGATACCAGCCTTTATTCGTTGGCGAAGCCCGATGGTACACGACAGCCGATGGCCTGGCTCACAATGTTGTCTTAGCCTTGCGCCAATCATCCGATGATCGAATCTGGATCGGCACGCTTGGAGGCCTGACTGAGTTCAAGGAAGGTCGCTTTCGAAGCTACACGATGGCTCAAGGTCTGAGTGATAACCGGATCAGCCCGATTGTCGAAGACCATGAGGGTAATCTCTGGCTGGGAAGCTTAAGTGGCGCGAGTAAGATGACGACGAGCGGATTAGTCAGCTATCCCATTAGAGCCATCATTTATTCCATTCATGAAGACTCCGCGGGCCAGATCTTCGCGGTCAGCGATCATGGAGTTATCAACCGGATTGACGGGAGCTCTTTCACCTCGGTTCGGCCACAACTTCCGGAGGCCGCGGATACCTGGGCTTCGCAGGCAGGTTTCCTCGATCGCAGGGGGCAATGGTGGATATTCAGGAGAAAAGAACTCTTTCGCTTCGCCAGGGCGAGTAGGATCGAAAGCCTGGCGCATCGGCGCCCAGAAGCTGTCTATACAACCCGCAATGGGCTGCCGGCTGACTCTGTCACTTGTCTCCTGGAGGACTCTGGCGGCGACATCTGGATTGGCGCGAGATATGGGGCGCAGAGCAATTTGGCCAGATTGGAGCGCGCTACCGGAAAACTCCGCTCCTACTCGGCGGCGGATGGGCTGGCAAATCCGGGTTCGGTATCCACTTTCAAGGAAGACCATTCCGGGAAACTCTGGATCGGTTTTTACGAAGGCGGCCTGGCTCGCTACGCGTCAGGCCGCTTTACTCTCTTCAGCTCCGCGGACGGGCTACCAGCGGGTGGCGTCACCTCACTTCATTTTGATCGGGTGGGACGTTTGTGGGTGGCCACCAGCCGGGGCGGCTTAAGCCGCATTGATAACCCGGACGCTGACCGCCCACGATTCGTCACGTATACGACTGCTGAAGGATTGTCAGGAAACGATATCAGATGCGTTACGGAAGATCAGGACGGGCGCATATACATCGGTACGACTGTCGGCGTTGACCGGTTGGATCCTGGGACGGGTCACGTCAAACATTACACCACGGATGATGGGCTGGCTAACGGTTTTGTCACCTCCGCTATTTGCGACCGCAAGGGCAGGCTCTGGTTCGGGACGATGAGAGGTTTATCGCGGCTCATCCCTGAGCAGGACCGCCCACAGGCGCCGCCGCCGGTGAGAATCGGGGGGCTGCTCATCGCCGGCCTTCCGCGAGCGGTGCCCGAGCTGGGCGCGAACGATATCCCGGAAATGACGCTCGGCCCGAATCAGAACAATATTCAAATTGATTTCTTCGGACTCGGCTTCGAGGCGGGCGAATCGCTGCGGTATCAATTCAAGCTCGAAGGAGCCGATCAGGACTGGGGGCGTCCCACCAATCAACGCACTGTCAATTACGCGAGCCTTTCGCCGGGAAAGTACCGTTTCCTGGCGCAAGCTATTACGACAGATGGCGTCGTGAGCCTGACGCCGGCCACGATCACCTTCAGAATACTCCCGCCGATCTGGCGCCGCTGGTGGTTTTTGATTCTGGCTGTAACATTTATAGGGATGACGATCTATCTTTATGACCGGCGCCGCATCGCGAGACTGGTTGAACTCGAACGGGTGCGGACGCGAATCGCCACAGATCTGCATGACGACATCGGCTCGAACCTCTCACAGATCGCGATCATGAGTGAAGTGGCTCGCAGTCAAATTGCCCGGGGGGATGCGGGCGGCGCGCAACAGCTTTCGCTCATCGCCAGAATCTCGCGAGAGTCCGTGGACGCAATGAGCGACATCGTCTGGGCGATCAACCCGCAGCGGGATCGGCTCGGCGATTTAACGGGGCGCATGCGGCGATTCGCCGGTGAAATATGCGGCGGCCGCGGCATCAGTTTTCAATTTCACGCCTATCTTCCCAATCAGGCCGAGGACCTCAGGCTGGGGACGGATGTTCGCCGCCAAACCTTCCTGATTTTTAAAGAATGCGTCAACAACATCGTTCGCCACTCGGCGTGCTCCGAAGCCGATTTCGAATTGCGCATCTCCGGAAGAGGGCTTGTCATGAGGGTGGCCGACAACGGCCAGGGATTCGACCAGCTCTCTGTCAAGGATGGTCATGGGCTTGCCAGTATGAAGCGCCGCGCGGCTAGTCTGGGTGGCGATCTCCAGATCATCTCGGCGCCATGCAGTGGGACAATAGTATCTCTAAAGATTCCTTACCTGCCTGAATAAGCGGGTGACAGACCCGGGTCTAATTATTTAGACTTGCCATACGGCATATGGCAAATGATGAAACACAGATAGTGAATGACGCCGTCCCGGCTCATCCAAACGAGATCAGGGTCGCGATCATCGAGGACGAAGCGCGCATCCGCGAAGGTCTGGGAATGTTGATCGATCTGGCCGATGGATTCCGTTGCAGCGATCTATTCGCCTCGATGGAGGAGGCGCTGGAGAAGATCGAGAAAAACCCCACTGGAATCGCGCTGCCAGACATCGTCCTTGTGGATATCGAACTGCCGGGGATGTCGGGCATTCAAGGCATCCGCCTGCTCAAGGAACGCCACCCCGATTTGCGGCTGATCATGCTCACCGTCTACGGCGATGACGACCGCATATTTGAGGCCTTGTGCGCCGGGGCCACAGGCTACCTGCTCAAGAAAACTGCGCCGGACCGCCTCTTGGAAAGTCTGAAAGAGGTTATGGCCGGAGGGGCGCCGATGTCGCCGGAAGTGGCGCGAAGGGTGATCTCATTGTTCCAACAAGTGCGCCCTCCCGAGCGAGCCGACTACCACCTCACACCGCACGAATCCCGCCTGTTGAAGTTGCTGGTGGAAGGCCATACCTATAAAACAGCCGCGGCTGAGTTAAACGCGAGCATTCACACAATCTCCTTTCACATGCGCAATATCTATTCGAAGCTGCAAGTCCACTCCAAATCCGAGGCCGTCGCCAAGGCGCTGCGCGACCGGATCGTCTAAGCCAAAGGCGCGGACCGGCGCCCCCGCTCATCGCTCCGCCGTTACAAACCTACATACATAGGCAGTTATCCGCCGCTTTGTGTTGGAGTATTGATATCCACGCTGCTTCACCTTCAAAACCTGAAAGGAGAGACTTTGTGGTAAACAATCTCATGAAAATAGCCAGAGTGGCGCTCGTCGCCCTGCTCGTCACAAACCTGGCGCCTTTGGCCACAGGACCTGTCCTTGCCGGTGGCGCGCGGCAGACCCAGTTTGCCGGCGTCGTCGGCATCATCAACGTTTGCAACGGAGAGGCCGTCGTGGTGGCCGGTACGGTCAAGATTAGCTACCACTCCAACCAGACCGGCGGCGGGCAAAATCATTACAATATTAACCTCAGGTTCCACGGGACGGGCGAAGGGAATCTGGGCAATCTTTACCACATGTCGTTCATCGCCAATAGCCAATTTGACGCCCCCACGCAGGACTTCGGCTCGTTCCAGATTTTCGATTTGCCGTATCGTTCCGTGTTCATCAGCCAGGGGCAGTCCCCAAATATCGAGGTCGAAGGGACGATCAGGGTCTTTGTCGCCGGCGGGCAGGCGACGGGCGCTTCCATCACCAGCATCACAGCCACTAACTGCCACGGCTAGCGTCTGGGCCGTCAAAAAAACACTTTCAGCGGAACCACCCAATCTCAAGGAGGAACACTTATGCCCAAAGTGAAATATTTCATGATCGTTCTAGCCTGCGCATTGCTCTGCGAAGCGACGGTTGTGGCCCAGAACCTTCAGCAGAACAGCAAGCAAGCGAGCGACGGCTCTCAATCCGTAGCCATTATCATCGAACGCGGTCGCCTCCGCTTTACCGCTCCGGCCTCGGCTCAAGAGCTCAGGCTCGAAGTCTTCGACAAGTCCGGCGAATTGGTCTATGACAGCGGCGTCCTCAGCACACCCGAAATCTCCTGGGACTTGCAGAACGCGAACGGCGGCGACATTCCAAGCGGACTATATTCCTACACGCTGACTATCAAGGATGCGAACTCCGAGACGCCCGCTACGCGACGCGGGCGCCTGATCCTCGAGAGCGGACGCGACCGCCTCTGGGTGACGAGCCAGGGAGCAATCGGGGCCGAAGAGTCGCTCAGTGGAGGCGAGTTGACGGTCTCATCCGACTCCGAAGTCGCAGTGGCAGGGGCAAGACTCGGTAGAAGAGCGGCGAGCAATGCGCGCCATGCAACCAACGGCTTAAATAGCTTCGACACGGCGACGCCTGGACGCATCCCGAAGTTCGATAACAATCTTTTCCTGATCAACTCGGTGATCACGGAAGACGCCTTGGGGCGTATCGGGATCGGGGTCGTGACGCCCAGTTCGGCGCTGACAGTCGCCGGGCGGATCGAATCGAAAGAGGGTGGAATCAAGTTCCCGGATGGGACGGTGCAGTTGACGTCGGCGGCTGCTTCGTCGTTTCAGGTGAACCACAATGCAACACTGACGGGGAACGGGACGATCGCATCTCCGCTCGGGGTAAACATCCCCGCTCTGGGCCTATTGAGCGCTGTGGCGCACGACACGACGTTGGCTGGGAATGGAACGACGGCTTCGCCGCTGGGAGTAACCACGCCGCTCGTGCTCAACAATGCATCTCTCGAAGAGACTATTCGAGTGAAAAATAGCGTAGGTACCTCCCTGTTAGCCGGAGGCGCCATTTCTGCCGTCAATGCAATCGGACTTGATAGCAATAGCGGCGCTGGCGGCAACGGAATCGTCGCTTCCGCAGGCTCTGGCCCTGCTGGCAATGGTCTGGCGGGAAAATTCAATGGGGACGTGCAGGTCACTGGCAATCTGTCGAAAGGCGGTGGCTCATTCAAGATCGATCATCCGCTCGATCCCGCCAACAAATACCTTTATCACTCTTTCGTCGAATCGCCAGACATGAAGAACGTCTATGACGGCAACGTCACGACTGACCAGAACGGCGAGGCGACGGTCACGCTTCCCGATTACTTCGAGTCGCTCAACCGCGATTTCCGATACCAGTTGACGGTCATCGGGCAATTCGCGCAGGCCATTGTCGCCAGCAAGATCAGCGACAACCGCTTCACGATCAAGACTGACCGTCCCGGCGTGGAAGTCTCCTGGCAGGTGACGGGCATCCGACAGGACGCCTACGCGAACAAACACCGGATTCCTGTTGAAGAAATGAAGCCGGAGCGTGAGCGCGGCTACTATTTGCACCCGCAGGTCTTCGATCAGCCAGAAGAGAAATCGGTCGAGTGGGCGCGCGACCCGGAGATGATGAGGCAGATCAAGAACCAGCGGCAGGAGGCCGAGATGCGGAGGCGAGAGAAAGAGAACGACCGCTGATTTATCAATAAGGAGGAAAGAGTGATGTCGGGTATGGTTGAGGTCCCATTGAATTTGCCGCATGTCCGCGTACTTGGCGCAAACACTGAGGGGAAGGATCTGACAGTGATGGTCGTGAGTACGCTCGAGAGCGCCACCTGCACGAATTGCGGCGAACGGATCACTGAATTGCATTCTTACGAGGAGCCGATTCGTTTACGTCATTTGCCGTGCCTGGGACTAAGAACCTGGATCGAATTGCGCCCAAAACGGTTCATCTGCCAGCGATGTCCCGCCGCCCCAATCGTCACACAGCAGCTCTCGTGGTACGAGCCACACAGCCAGCACACAAAAGCCTTTGATGACTGGTTGGAGCCTCTCTACAAGACAAAATAACCGTCAGGAGGAAAGTTATGAATTCAACGAAACGGATTTTGACAATTCTGGTTTGCTTGTTACTGTACTCGACGGTCGTCGCGCAGGAACCTCAGTCGTCCAGCGCCTCGCGGGACACGGTATCGCGGGAAGGCGCCGTCTCCGAGACCACCGCGGCCGGGACGCGGCCAGGAAGGAACGCATCGAGAAAGTTGTCTCCGCAGGCGATCAAAGGCTTCAACGCCTTCGATACGCCGACGCCGGGACGCATTGCGAAGTTCGATAATTTTGGGTTCCTGATCAACTCGGTGATAGCGGAGGACGCGTTGGGGCGGATCGGGATCGGGACTACGACGCCTGGTTCGGCGCTGACAGTCGCCGGGCGGATCGAGTCGAAAGAGGGGGGAATCAAGTTCCCGGATGGGACAGTGCAACTGACGTCGGCTGCAGCTTCATTATTCCAGGTGAGCCACAACACGACATTGACGGGGAATGGAACGAGCGCCTCTCCGCTTGGAGTAAACATCCCCGCCCTGGGATTATTGAGTAATGTGGCGCACGACGCGACGCTGGCTGGGAATGGGATGAGCGCCATGCCGCTGGGAGTGGCGATCCCACTTAGCTTGAGCGGTTCGTTGGCTAACCCGATCCTTAAGGTAGTCGCCACAGGCGCCGGCGGCTTCGACGGCATAATGACCATGGGTAGCCAAAACGTCGCTGGTGTCGGCGGCGCCGGGTTGAGGGCCATAGGCGCCGATAGCGAAGTCGGCGGCGCTGGCGTGATAGCTATGGGAGGCTCCGGATTAGTCGCCGATGGTTTTGCTGGAGGGTTCATCGGAAACGTGGATATACAGGGCACACTCTCGAAGACGGCAGGCTCTTTTAGAATAGATCATCCCCTCGACCCAGCCAACAAATACCTCTACCACTCCTTCGTCGAATCGCCCGATATGATGAATGTCTATAACGGCAACATCACAACCGATGCTAATGGCGAAGCTATAGTCAGGCTCCCCGAATACTTCGAGGCTCTCAATCACGATTTCCGCTACCAGTTGACAGTCATCGGCCAATTCGCGCAAGCCATTGTCGCAAGCGAGATCAGCGACAATAGCTTCACGATCAAAACCGACCGGCCTGGCGTGAAAGTCTCCTGGCAGGTGACTGGCATCCGCCAGGACGCTTACGCGATCAAACACCGGATTCCTGTTGAAGAAGATAAGCCCGAACGCGAGCGGGGCTACTACCTGCACCCACAAGTATTCAATCAGCCTGAAGAGAAATCGGTAGAGTGGGCGCGCCACCCGGAAATGATGAGGCAGATCAAGAGCCTGCGTCAGGAGGCCGAACTGCGGAGGCTAGAGAAGAAGTAAAAGGGGGCAAGAATGGAAACAGCAAAGTCGCATCCTCGCGCAATCGCCGGAGCGTCTACTCATTCCTCCCGGCCAGTTGAGGTCTTTCTACATCAACGCGGATGTCATAAACTCGACGAGGGATCCTTTCGGGCGGGTTCAGGTGATTGCGATAATACGGACGATTGGCGACCCGGGTATAAAGAATCTCCACACATCACTTGAGGTCTTCGACAACGCCACCGGCAAGACGACCGCCTTTGTTTCACCCGTTCTCGTCAAGGGCTTCAATCCGCAGCCTGACCCGCCGGGCATTCAAAAGTAGCCTGGCAGAACCTAGGGGGCATTTAGTGTTATTCCGGCGCATTTCGAGAATTATCCCGCTCAGCTTCGCGCTTTTAATCAGTCTACTTCCGATCATAGATCTTGGGGCATGGGCCTGGGCGCCTTCTTTAGGTTTGAGCGCGCAAACAGGCTCCGGATCCAATTCGGTCGCTCAGGAAAAAAGCGATGCGGCTCAGCTCAAGCTCGGGGAGGGAATCGAGCGTGAGATGGCGGGCGGCCAGAGTCATAGCTATCGGATGACGCTCGCTGAAGGCCAGTTCTTAAGCGTCGCGGTGGATCAACGCGGTATTGACGTGGTGGTGACGCTGTTCGGCCCTGACGGCGCCAAGCTCGTCGAGGTGGATCGCCCGAATGGAGATCGGGGGGCGGAATCCATATTGCGGATCATCGAAACCACCGGCGACTATCAGTTGAAGATACGTTCTCCGAAGAAAGACGTCCCTCCGGGCCGTTATGAAGTGAAGATCGCCGCATTGCGGACCCCGACCGAGGAGGACCGCGCCCTGGCGGAGGCTTTTAAGTTTCGTCAGGAGGCGGTGAACTACCGGAATGAAATGATGTTTGCTGCGGCAATTCCGCCAGCGGAGCGCGCGTTGTCGATTCTTGAAAAGGCTTTAGAGCCGAATCGCCCGGAGATCGGCGAGGCCCTTTGTTACCTCGCCTTTCTGCGAATGAAAAAAAACGACAATGCCGTAGCGGAGACCCTCTATCTGCGCGGGTTGAGCATATTGGAGAAGTCGTTTGGGCCATACCACCGCGATTTCGTCGCTCCACTTAACAACCTCGGGACCTTCTACAAAGCTAAAGGTGATTACGCCAGGGCCAGGCAGTTCTATCTGCGAGCGCTGGTTATCCAGGAGAATATTTCCGGGCCGGAGCACTCCCGCGTTGGGCTGCTACTCTACAATCTCGCCATCGTTTCCCATGCCGAAGGCGACTATATTGAAGCAGAGCGATTTTATCTGCGCGCCTTGAGTATCCTGGAGAAGACGCTCAAGCCGTGGGACCCTGATATCCTCGAGACGGTCAACAACCTCGCCAACCTTTACCTCGACAAAGGCGACCACGCCAGGGCCGAGGAACTTTATCTACGCGCGCTGAATATTCCGGAAAAAGCGTCCGGGTCGGAGAGCTCTGAGTTGGCGGCGACACTCAATAACTTCGCGAATTTCTACAGGTACAAAGGCGACTACGCCAGGGCCGAGCGGCATTCACAGCGCGCGCTTGAGATACTTGAAAAGGCTGGCAGGCAGGAAGACCCTAATTTTCCAGCTACGCTCGACAACCTCGCCAACGTCTACCTCGACAAAGGCGACCACGCCATGGCAGAGCAATATTATCAGCGCGCGCTGGACATCCGGAGGAAGGCGCTCAGGCCGGATCATCCCGAGATTGCGCGGTCACTCAGTAACCTGGCGGTCGTCTACCACCGCCAAGGCGACTACGACAAGTCCGAGCAGAGCTATCTGCGCGCGCTGGGCGCGCTGGAAAGGGCGCTTGGGCCGGATCATTTCGAGGTTGCGCGAACACTCAACAACCTCGCAATCCTTTACCGCCACAAAGGCGATTACGCCAGCGCCGAGCGGCATTCTCAGCGCGCGCTGGAAATCTGGGAGAAATCGGCGGCTCCGGATCATCCTGATAGCGGCTATCCTCTAAACAACCTTGCCATCCTGTACGGCAGGAAAGGCGACCATGACAGAGCCGAACGGTATTGTCGCCGCGCGCTCGATATCTGGAAGAAGACCGTCGGTCCTTATCACCCCAATATCGCCATGGCCACCGATAACCTTTCAGCGATTTACGAAATGAAGGGAGACATTGCTCAGGCCGTCTCTCTTCAAACTCTTGCCAGCGATATCGAGGAGCGCAATCTCGCCCTCAACATCGGCGCCGGATCCGAACGTCAAAAGCTCGCATACCTCGCGGCTTTGTCGGCGAAATCCGAACTGAACGTCTCTTTGCACGTCGTCTCGGCGCCAAATGACCCGGCGGCGCTGCGATTGGCGCTCACCCTTATCCTGCAACGCAAAGGGCGTTCGCTCGATGCGATGACCGATGGCGTCGCCGCTCTGCGCCGCCGCGCCAGCCCGCAAGACCAGCTTCTGTTCGATGAGCTGAGAAACACCCTTTCCCGACTTTCCCGGCTAATGCTCAACGGACCCCAAAAAAGCGCGCCCACCGAATACCAGAGCCTGGTCGAGAGTCTCGAAGAGCGGAAAGAGAAACTCGAATCGGAGATAGGCCGTCGCAGCGACGAATTCCGCGCCCAGTCTCAAGCCATTACCATAGCCGCCGTCCAATCGGCCGTCCCGACCGATGCGGCGCTCGTCGAGTTTTATTCTTTTCGCCCGTTCAACGCGAATTACGCCAAACCCGCTGAGCAGTTCGGAAAAGCGCGTTATGTGGCTTACATCCTGAGGCATTCTGGCGAACCTCAATGGGTGGATTTGGGCGAAGCGGCCGTGATTGACGGCGCCGTCAACGCATGGCGTGAGGCGCTCCGCAATCCGTATAGCGCTGATGTCAAACGACTCGCGCGATCGCTGGATGAAAAAGTCATGCGCCCTGTCCGCAATCTCGTCGGAGACACACGACAGTTACTTCTCTCTCCTGACGGCGCGCTCAATCTCATTCCTTTTGGCGCCCTGGTGGATGAACGTAACCGGTACCTCATCGGGAGCTACTCACTCAGCTATCTGACGAGCGGGCGCGACCTGTTGCGGTTGCAGGCGCGAGCGCCGAGCAGACAGGGGCCGGTGTTGGTGGCCAACCCTCAGTTCGATCTCTCCGAGAGCGCCGTCGGGGGCGGCCAGGCAACCGGCCGGGACACGGAATCCCGCCGCTCAGTGGATTTCACGCAGATGAATTTTGACCCGCTGCCCAGTACGGCCGTCGAGGCTAGTGCCATCGTGGCAATCCTGCCCGAAGCGAAGGCGCTGACCGGGGCGCAAGCCACGGAAGCCGCGATAAAGCAGGTGAGCGGGCCGAGCATTCTCCACGTGGCCACCCACGGCTTCTTTTTGGCGGATCGGAAGCCGGCGGTCGCGGACACGAACCTGCAATCTTACGAAGACATCGCCGCCTATCTTGAAGACCCGGGGCTACGCTCCGGACTGATCTTTGCCGGCGCCAATCAGCGCCGAAGCGGGCCGGGAGAGGACGGCGTGTTTACGGCGATGGAGGCGGCTGGTCTGGACCTGTGTGGAACGAAGCTCATCGTGCTCTCGGCCTGCGACGCAGGCGTCGGTGTGGTTAAAAACGGCGACGGAGTCTACGGGTTGCGACGGGCGTTGGTACTGGCCGGCTCCGAAAGCCAGGTGATGAGCCTCTGGCAGGTGGCGGACAAGGCCACGCGAGAGTTGATGACTGACTACTACCTGGGATTGCAGCGGGGAAAGGGGCGAAGCGAAGCGCTGCGCGCCGCGCAGTTGAAGATGCTCAAAAGTAGTAACCGCCGCCATCCGTTCTACTGGGCCGGTTTCATCGAGTCGGGAGAGTGGGCAAACCTGGAGGGGAAGCGATGAAGAAATCAAAGTCCCATTCCCGTTCCGCAAATTTTTCAACGATCAGGTGAGATATTCACTCCCTTGCCTCCACTTTATTGCTGAGAAGAGGAATTCTCAACCAAGGCTCTGCAATAGATGGCCAAGCGGCCGTTTCCACTTTGGATAGATCGGAGCCGAAAGGAGAGTAACATCATGCGATAAAGGTCTCCGCCAGCGAAGAAGATTTCACAACGCTCAGCCCACGCAGACTACCTCGGCGTCGTATGCTATCGAGAGCCTGATCGCGCCCTCAGCAGAAAGGTTCTCAAGCGCGCGCGTCAATTGTGTGACGATAGTTTAAGCGCTGATCAGTAATTCCAGGCCATGGCCAGACGCCGTCAATAACCTCAATAACCCCGAGGAACAGATACCCTAGCTTAAATTCCGCATTAGCCAGATGAGACAGCAAAGGGTTGGTTGCTGCCGGAAACCTAAGAAGACGCAGTCTGCCGCCTGGCGGCCGGACTGATGACTAACCCATTCGCTTCGCTCTCACAATGGGCGAGGAAAAACAAAGGAAGTAATAAATATGAAAATCTACGCTATCTTAACCGCGGCTGTTCAGCTGCTTATACAGCAATCAGACGCGAACTTATCAAACATCAAGGCGCGACTGCGAAAGCCGCTTCTGCTGGTAGCCGCGTCCTGGCTCTCTCTTGGGCTGGCCACCGGAGCCTATTCCCACCCGATCAACGGATGGCTCGTCTCTTTCGACGGAACAGGGCCCTGGATAAGACTCGGTGAGTCAGCCTTGGACCTGGAGGATTTAGGATTCTCCGATTTCAACGGGGACGGCCATACCGATGTGATCGCGGCCTGGGGCGGCGAGTGGCGCATCTCGTTTAGTGGGACCAGCAACTGGCAGACACTCAACGTATCCGATGTGCCGATCAGTGACATGATATTCGGCGACCTTAATGGCGACGGGAAGGCCGACGTCTTCACCACCTGGGGCGGGAAGTGGCATGTCTCCTTCAGCGGGACCGGCAACTGGCAGGCGATCAACACGTCGAGTGTGGAAGTCTCCGATATTCTGCTGGGAGACTTTAATGGCGACGGGAAGGCCGACGTCTTCACCACCTGGGGCGGGCAGTGGCATGTCTCCTTCAGCGGTACCAGCGACTGGAAGGTGATCAACACGTCGACTGTGGAGGTCTCCGATATTCTGCTGGGGGACTTCGATGGCGACGGGAAGGCCGACGTCTTTACCACCTGGGGCGGGCAGTGGCATGTCTCCTTCAGCGGTACCAGCAACTGGCAAGTGATCAACACGTCGACTGTGGAGGTCTCCGATATTCTGCTGGGGGACTTCGATGGCGACGGGAAGGCCGACGTCTTCACCACGTGGGGAGGCAAATGGCATATCTCCTTCAGTGGCGCCAGCTCCTGGAAAGATCTGAATCTCTCTAGTTATGGCGTACCCGATCTGCGTCTCGGCGATTTCGACGGCAACGGTAAAACGGATGTGTTTACAATCGGCGAGGATACGCACATTGGACTATCGATCATGCGCCATGAGACTGCGAGCCTGACTAACGCCGCCGCAGACTCGATTCTGGCGGACGCAACGAATGTTCTGCAAACGAATGACGGCCCGGACGACAACACCTGCTTAGTTCACTTCGTGCGCAAAGGCAACGTGGGTATCTTCGGTTTGGGAGACGGTAGCATAGACTCGCAAGGGGAATTCGATAAATTCTATGCGCTTAACTTAGTAACCAAAACAAAAGTGTTTGTCGTCAACCAGCTCAATTTCTGTAATGGAATAATAAATCCCATTGTAATCGGTTGCTCTCCGATGCCCGGCGACTTCCAGGTTGTGGAGCGATTCGCATCCAAGGAGGAAGGCATTCTCTGGGCGCACGAATACGGCCATACGCGAGGGCTGAAACATCGCAACGACAGCACCGCCGTCATGAACCCGACGATCGACCCGAGCCGCAGGCGCGTCAACTCAGACGAATGCGCTGCCTTTCATAAGTAACCGCATCTCAATAATAGAGGAAAAGCATGAACAAAATACTACTATCGCTTATGGCTTTCGTGATTGCGCTGCTCCCCTTAACCGCACAGGCGCAGGAGATTTCGATCAAGAGCTTTGTGGGGGAGGTTTACATTGAGGGAGTACCCTACGAGCAGGTTATTCGCTTCGACGCTCGAACGGCGGCGCCAATTCTTCTGGAGATGATGGCTGATCCCGCCGAAGAAGCGAACCTGCCCAATATTGTAGTGACACTGGGAATGTTGGGTGATGATCGGGCGGTTGAACCACTGATTCGGTTCATCGAGACCTCCTCTTCGCGCGAGGCGCTGTCTCGTGCGCAATATGTCGCCCGAACTAGCGCTGTGATCTCGCTGGGTTACATCGTCAACAAGGCTGGCAACAAGCAGGCGCTCGAATATCTGATGCAAAGCGTACAGCCACAAGTCTGGCGTGGGCGGCAAGTGACGTGGATCAGCCCATTCCACTCCGATCCGAATGACCGAAACGCGTATTTGAGCAAGATGGCCATCCTCGGATTGGGACTTACGGGGGCCCCGGAAGCGGCGGAAACACTGCGCTCGCTCCAAATGCCCGCATCTACCGAAGATGACCGCGTCTTTCGCGATAAGGTAGCTCCAGTGGTCGAAGAGGCTCTGCGGGCAAACGAAACGATCGGCCGCATTGGTCTGGTCGAATATTACCGAGTGGGGAATTCCCGTTGATCAATGGTAGTAGATGATGAAACGAGGTTGAGAAAGTTCTTCGACGCTATTGAAACGGCGCCGCGCGCGTAAGCAAGCGATTGCGTGTTGAGTCATCCGCCTGCTTACGCGCGGTTCCATTAGTCTTTAGGCGCGTAATAGCCCTGCCTGGAGCGGATGCGGAGGTCGGCGCGTTTGGGGACTCGAACGGTGATGCGGCGGAATTTGCCGTCGTTGGTCTCATTGGACGAGTAATAACCGATAAGGTATTGCGCCTGCAGTTCAGCCGCGATCTGGCTGAAGACTTTGGTTAAATCTTCGATCCGGTCGGGGAGGAAGGCCAGACCCCCGGTCTCATTCGCCAACCTGATCATTCCGTCGTGACCTTTTGTGCTGATCTTGTTGAGCTTGATCGAGGGGCCGCTCGGATTGATCGCGTAAAGGAGAGCGTCGGAGCGTTGCAATTCGCGCGCGACGTCGCCCACTATTCTATAGCGTTCGCTGATGGTGTCTTCGCCGTCGGAGATGACTATCATGACGCGACGGACGCCGGGGTTTGAACTGTCGTTCAAATACTGCGAAGCCTTGACCACGGTGTCGAAAAAGGCCGTGGCCTCTTCGGTCGGTTGAATGGAAGCCGTGGCGGCGATGGCGCTCTCGACGTTGCTGGTGCGCTGGACGGAGAGTTTCGGCGCCATGCCGATTGAGAAGACCGAGACCGCGTCGCCGGGTTTGATAACCGATTTGAGGAACCTGTTCGCCGTCTCGCGCTCGAAGTCGAATCGGTTGCGGACGCTGCGCGAAACGTCGAAGAGCAGCGCCAACTCGAGCGGGGTCTTGCCCGGCTCGCCCAGAGGTTGAAGTTGCTGCGGCGAGCCTTCTTCTTCGACTTGAAAATCTTCGACCGTCAGGTTGCGGACCGGATTGCCCCCAGCATCCGTCACCGAGACGGGAACCGCCACCAGATTGGAGTTGATGCGGATCGGCGGCGCTTCTGGTTCGGGCGTGGGTTTCTTCTCAGGAGGTTTTTGCGGATCCTGTTTGGGTTGTTGAGGCGGCTGCTGTTGTTGAGACTCGTCACTGACTCGCCGTGCGCGCGTGGTTTGCCCGACGGCGGACTTCGCTAAGACGAGTCCGAAAACGATCAATAAGACCGCCAAAAGCTTAAAACACCTCAAATTCCGAATCCGGTTCATCATTTATTCGCCTGCTTTCTTCGCTGTGTGTAGCTCAGCGTCATTTATATTCGGGGGATGGGACACAATAACTGAATCGACCAAAAACGACAACGAGTGGTAAGCGCGTCATTAGGGCTTACCACTCGTGGTTGTCGGGGCGCTGATTTATTTAAGAGTATTGGGCTATTGTTCGCCGCCGGTCGAGTTCGGCTTGGTCATTTGGACCGGGGACGCCGGGGACGACATGCCGCGATTGACCAGAATCTTGACTTCGACACGGCGATTCTCCTTGCGGCCGTCGCGCGTCGAGTTGTCGGCGACCGGGTTGAGCGTGCCGTAACCGTGCGGCGTGACGATGCGGCGCAGCGGAATCATGTGGTTGTCCGCAAGGTAGCGAACCACGGCGTCGGCGCGCTGCTGGCTCAGCCGTTTGTTGAGTTCCTTACCGCCCTCGGAAGAAGCGAAGCCGGTGATTTCGATGACGTAGGCTCTTTCGGTCTTGGCCTGAGTCGCGATCTCATCGAGGCCGGCCATGGCGTCGGGTGAGAGCTTGAAGCTTCCGGCTCTGAAATTGACGGTGATGCCGCGTTTCGCCTCATAGTTGTCGAGGTCCGAAACGATGGTGTCAATGCGCTTGTTGGTCGATTCAACGCCGGCGACGGCCATGTCAGCAGTCTCCTGAGCGGCCTTCGCGCCGCCTCGCGCCGTGTTGGCTACGGCGGATAGTTCTTCGAGCTGCCCCGACAGTCGCTGCGCATTGGATTCGGCCTGAGAGAGACGATTCTCGGCCTCGCCGACGCGCCCTTCGACAGGAACCACGAGGGCGTTAGTGGTCTGCGCCGCCACCATCTCGTAATCTCTCATCCTGATCTTCTCGGCGAGCAGGGCGCCTGATCCGTCTCCGCGGCCATCGACTTCAACAGACAGACCGCGCAATAGCGAGGTCGCGCCGTAATTCCGGGCGCGGCGGAACGGATTGCCCTTCTTCTCTTCAACCTTGGTGACGTTGCTCATGGTGACTTTGATGTCGCCGCCGTTTATATCACGAAGGATGAAACTGTCGGCGTCCCGTGTGACGATGACGCCCCTGACCCTCTGTTTTTGCCCGGCAGGAACGCGAGCCAGGCGGCTCGTATCGACCTGGGCAGCCTTGGCGGTATCCTGCTGGGCAGCCTTGGCGGTATCCTGCGCTACGACAGGCAGACTCAGCCCCAACATCAATCCGAACAACAATAGACCCATCAAATTTCTCTTCATTGTATTTGTCCTCCCAGTGTGATTATTCCCACACGATATAGCGTAAACTTACGTGCGGTCGCTGTACCAGCAAAGTTTGTACCAATGCCTGGAAGCAGGCGGCAAGACGCCGTAGATGCGCCAGTAATGTATAGACACCCAACGAGTTATCTTGACGTACGATCTTGCCCAAACTTGATTGATTTCAAGTGATAAGTTTTGAAGGCGGTTTTCTATATCAAAAAGATACAGTCAAATTTACGGCAGCGCAGATATTACATACACAACTGAAAAACTGCTGGCCGCGTTGATCACGCGAAAGATAAACCGGCGCATAATACCTCAGTTTACTGTGGGGAAAAATATGACTTATGAAACTTACCAGCGAGACGGATGTGGAATGAAGTAGAAGTTTTTCTGCAACACGCGAAAGGCGCGGGCGTTCTGACGGTGTGACCCCTGACAGATCATTTAGATAGATCGCTCAGCATTTGATCCCGGCTAGAGGCCATCAAAAAAACTTATGGATGAAACGAGGAGGAAAATATGAAGATTGGCCATCTGTTTACAGTTTTGATTGGGGTGTTATTCCTCGCCGGCGCCGCCAGGGCGCAGGGAATCATCATTCCACGTCCGTGCCCGCGCCCTGAAATTCACTGCCCGCGGCCCATTGAAGTCCCACAGCGTCCGCTCAAAGTCAAAAGCATACGGTTCACCGCTAAAATCACTGATCAGGTGGCGGTCACGCAGGTCGAGCAGGTTTTTGAAAACGACACGCCTTACCTGCTCGAAGGCGTCTACTTCTTTCCGCTGCCCGACAACACTTCGATTACGGAATTCGCAATGTGGGACGGCGATAAGCGACTGGTGGGCGAGGTTCGATCGCGCGACGAGGCGAGGCGGATTTACAAAGACATCGTGCGTTCGAGGCGCGACCCTGCGCTGCTCGAATACGCGGGTAAGAACCT
>Ga0126377_10000845_pt1 | contig 19462 bp, 15 predicted proteins | sample PanSoiMetPlot_22_FD_92647 | JGI IMG/M metagenome (GOLD analysis project Ga0126377, IMG submission 92647) | Tropical forest soil microbial communities from Panama - MetaG Plot_22 | ecosystem: Environmental > Terrestrial > Soil > Tropical forest > Bulk soil | place: Panama | collected 2016-02-17 | reverse complement strand
TGAAAGAGCAACGCCGCGATGTGCTGCGCCGTCGAGTCGTGCAACTGGCGCGCGATGGCTGCGCGCTCCCGGTCGCCGACGGCAATGACCTCGCCGGCCAGCCGGCGCATGCGCGCGCGATCGGACGCGAGACTGTCGAGGAGGATGTTGAACATCGACCCGACGCGTAAGACCTCCTGATCCGCGACCATCGACCGCTCGACGCGCGCCGCGTAGTCGCCTCTCCACACGCGCGATGCGACGTCCTCGAGATCGCGAATCGGGCGCAGGGCGACGATGACGAGCGTCAGGTGAAGCAACACGACGCTGGCAATGATGATGAGTGTTTTATGACTCAGCTCGCCGCCGTTGTTGATCCACGCGCTGACGAGCACGGCGACGACGAACAGATTCGCCCCCGCCAGCTTCGCCGCGAGGGGAACTCGAAGCGCCGCCAACCGAATGCTCGGTTTCGTCGCGACCAACGGCGGCATGGTGCTAGGCATTATGGCTCCTCCCTCCGGCGCTTCGCACCTCCGGTCGGAGTTCTGCAATTAGCGATCATTGACTATCACTGCCGTCACCATGCCGAACATGCCATGCTCCGACTCGGCGTGGGGAAGAATGTGGCAGTGGAACGCCCACGTTCCCTTGTTGTTGCAGTTCACCATCACGTCCCAACGCTCGCCGGGCGCGACGTTCAGCGTGTCGCACTTCCACGGCGCGGGAACGGGCCATCCGTCCTTCGCGATCACCGTCATATGCATTCCGTGAAGATGCATCGGGTGAATCATCATCCCTTCATTCATGAAACGAATGCGGAGCTTCTGGCCGAGCTTGGCAACGATCGGCTGTGTGGCTGGAAAACTCTTGCCGTTGAACGTATAGCCGTGCATGCCGTCGTTGAGAATGAACACTTCGTCGACGTCGGCGTTGTCGTAGGACGTCTTCTCGCGGGGCTCGACGATGAACGCACCGAGGAGGCCGAGTCCGACCTGTTTGGCGGAGTTGTGATGGGAGTGGTACATGTGCGAGCCCGCGTTCGGGACGACGAACTCGTACGTGAACGACTGCCCGGGCTTCACCGGCGGCTGCGTAATGAAAGGAACACCGTCCATCGCGTTCGGCAGCTCGAGGCCGTGAAAGTGTATGGCCGTGGACTCAGGCAGTTGATTGTGGAGGATGACCCGCACGCGATCGCCTTCGCGCACGCGAATCTGCGGTCCGGGCACTTGATCGTTGTACGACCAGGCTTCGACCGTTCTGCCGGGCTCGGTCTCCCACTGGATTTTCTTCGCGGTCAGCTCGAAGACTTTCACGCCTTTGTCGAGCTTGGGCTGCATGAGTTGGTTGCCCGTGCCGGCGGTTTTCGCGGGAAACGCTTTGATGCCTTTTTCGTGCATCGCGTCCATCGCGTCGGCGCTGGCGGTTGCAGTGCCGGCAGCGGTGTCATGCGGGCCCATGGTGCCGCCGGTCTGACCGGCGGGTTGGATGGTCGTGGCCGCAGCTGACTTCGCTGCCTGTGGTTTGCAAGCGCCGGCGACGCCGACGGCGAGTGCGGCAACGCCACCGTCGCGGAGAAAGCGACGGCGGTCGGTTGTCGATTTGAGCAAGTCGAGGATCGATTTATCGGACATGGAGCGTCTCAAGTCAGAGTGGTTTGCCCTGAATCTCGGGATGCGATGAGGGGAGTTCTGTCGGGGATGGGTGGAAGTGGTGACAGGGAATCCCCTACAGAGATCGGATCTTGGGGTGGTGGGAACACTGCGACCGACAGCAAGCTGCGGAAGGCGGGAGGCGGGAGGCGTAAAGCGGCGAAGTAATCCGCGAAATCCGCGTAATCCGTAGCTCAAAATGCTGTTAATATCAGGTTGCATGGCTGCGGATTTCGCGGATTTCGCGGAGAGCGGATTTCGCGGAGAAGCGAAGCGGAAGGCGTTCCCGCAGCCTCCCGCTGCCTGTTTTTCCTTCCGCAGCTTCGGGTCCCGCAGAGCCTACTTCTCGAGCGCGATCGCGATCGCCTTCGGTCCGACGGTGAGCTCGAATTTCACCTTGACCTCGTCCCCAGTTTTGAGGCGACCGAAGATCGCCGTCGGCGGCTTGATGCCGTAGTCGGTCATCTTGATCGGCACCGTTCCCGTAGCCTTCACCGTGCCATCCGCCATTCGCGTGGCGACCACGTCCATCGTGACGGTGTTCTCTTTCCCCGCGACGCGCAGCGTGCCGACGGTCTTCAGCGAGAACGTGTCATTCGTCTCACCGGGCACGGCATCGAACGTGGCGAGAATGTAGGTGACGTCGGGAGACGCATCCGCGTTCAACGCTTTGTAGAGGTTGTTGTCCATCGCGCCGTGGCCGCACTTGAGCGATTTGACGGGCACCTTCACCTCGACGCGCTTCAGTGCTTTCGGCGGCGCTGTTTTCAGTTGCGAGGCGATCGCCTTGTCCAGCTCCACGGCCGCATCGAGCTGCTCCGCTTTGCAGCTCCAGCCGTGAAGATTCGATGTGCCTTCGATCCAGAGCTTGCTCTCGGGCGCGACGACGACGCGGGCGGTTTCCTGAGCAGTCGCGGTGGTCGCGGCGACGAAGATCAATGCGATGGCGAGACGTGTGGCAGTCATGGGCTCCTCCGGTCTGTCGAGGGTCAGGGTGGCTCTCGATCTGCGGAGAAGATCGGGTCACACGACGGTTCGCTCTGTCAGGCGGAGGAACCAACGTGGGTAGGGTTGCGGCGGCGGCCCGTGTGGGTGAATCCCTGACTGGCGCGACCCCACATCCGCCCAAGGTCGCATGGTTCCACCTCAACGAGCCAAATAGTCTCCCGCGCGTATTTGCCGATCCCCACTCCAGGAAACGAAGCGCGCACACATGGTCGCCCTCACCGTGAACGGCCGCGTCGAGCAACTCGAGCTCGACACGCGCACGACTCTGCTCGACGCGCTGCGCGAGCACATCCATCTCACCGGAACGAAAAAAGGCTGCGACCACGGGCAGTGCGGCGCATGCACCGTGCTGGTCAACGGGCGCCGCATCAACTCGTGCCTTACGCTCGCGGTCATGCACGAAGACGACGAGATCGTGACGATCGAAGGCCTGGGATCTCCCGACAAGTTGCATCCGATGCAGGCGTCGTTCGTCGAATGCGATGGATTTCAGTGCGGGTACTGCACACCCGGCCAGATCTGCTCGGCCGTCGGCATGCTCGAGGAAGCAAAAGCAGGATGGCCGAGTCACGTGACGGTGGACGTTTCGGTGACCGACATCGAGCTGACCGACGACGAGATCCGCGAGCGCATGAGCGGCAATGTGTGTCGGTGCGCCGCCTATCCGAACATTGTCGCGGCCATCCGCGACGTGGCTCGCGGAGCCCGCTCATGAAAGCGTTCACATACGAGCGCGCTTCGGACATGCGCAGCGCGATCAGAGCCGCGTCGCGCGAAGGGGCGAAATACATCAGCGGCGGCACCAACCTGCTCGATCTCATGAAGCTCGAGATCGAACATCCGACTCATCTGGTCGACATAAGTCGTCTTCCGCTCAAGCACATCGAACAGACCAAGAGTGGCGGACTGCGCATCGAAGCACAGGTGTCGAACTCGGCGTTGGCGGCCGACGAACGTGTGCGTTCCCTCTACCCAGTTCTCTCGCAGGCGCTCGTGGCTGGCGCTTCGGGGCAGCTGCGCAACAAGGCGTCCGTCGGCGGAAACCTCGTTCAACGAAACCGCTGTCCCTACTTCTATTATGATGGACCGGACGGCTGCAACAAACGCGAATCCGGATCCGGCTGCTCGGCGATCAATGGCTTCAATCGCTCTCACGCGATCTTGGGTGGAAGCGACTCGTGCATCGCCGCCAATCCGTCCGACATGGCTGTGGCGCTCGCGGCGCTCGATGCCGAAGTCGAGCTTCTGAGTGCCGATCGGGCGACGCGACTCGTCCCTATCTCCGATTTCTATAGACTGCCCGGCGACACGCCGCACATCGAGACCGTGCTCGAGCACGGTGAGATGATCACTGCCGTCGTGTTGCCGCCGCCACCACCGGGACATCAGCTGTACCGCAAAGTGCGTGATCGCGCGTCGTACGCGTTCGCGCTCGTCTCCGTCGCCGTCGTGGTCGCGAATGACCGTCGCGCGATCACCTCAGCTCGCGTTGCATTCGGCGGCGTCGCGACCAAACCGTGGCGCTCACTCGACGCCGAAACGGCCTTGATCGACAAGCCGCCGACGATGGAGACGTTTCGATTCGCGGCCGAGAAGGCGCTGGAAGGCGCAGTCGGACGAGGGCACAACGATTTCAAGATCGAGCTCGCCAAGCGGACGCTGTGCGACACGCTCACTCGCGTCCTTGAGCGCGCATAAGAGAACACTCATGATCGGACAACCCCTGAATCGTGTCGACGGCCCGCTCAAGGTCAGCGGCAGGGCGACGTACGCCTTCGAGCATTGGAGCGACGACATCGGTCAGCCGCTCTACGGCTCCATCGTTGGCGCAACCATCGGGCGCGGACGGATCACGAAGATCAACTGCTCGCGCGCCGGACAATCGCCCGGCGTTCGATTCGTGATGACGCACGAGAACGCACCGCCGCAAGGAACGCCGGACCCCTCGGTGCCGTCCGAGTATTCTCGCGCGCAGCCCGCCCTCGCGAGTCCCGAGATCCACCACTTCGGCGAGCCCGTCGCGTTGGTCATCGCCGACACGTTCGAGGAAGCTCGAGCGGCCGCGAATCTCGTGAGCGTCGAATACGCAGCGGAACCAGGCCGGTTCGACTTCGCTGCAAACCTCGATCAGACCTATGCGCCGCAGGCCGTGAACGCCGACTTGCCGACGGACGTTGCCGTTGGCGACTTCGACGGCGCGTTCGCATCAGCGGCCATCACGATCGACGAGCACTATACGACGCCGTGCGAGCTCGCTCAACCGATGGAGGCGCACGCCTGCATGGCGTCGTGGAAAGGAGACGACGTCACCGTTTGGGTGAGCTGCCAGATGGTCGGTGAAGCGCGAACGTCGATTGCAAGCACATTGCGCACTGATCCGTCGCGCGTGCGTCTCGTGTGTCCGTTCACCGGTGGCGGCTTCGGCTCAAAGCTCGGCGTGCACCTCGAGACGACGCTCGCCATCCTCGGCGCGCGCGCCGTTCAGCGGCCGGTCAAGATCGCGCTCACTCGCCAGCAGGTCTTTCAGCTCACGGGCGTCCGACCGTCAACCGACCAACGCGTCCGCCTCGGCGCCGGCCGAGATGGCCGATTGGTCGCGCTTGGGCACGACGTGACGATGTACACGAATCCGCAATGCGAATACGCCGAGCAGACGGCGGCGACGGCGAGGAGTCTGTATGCAGCTCCCAATCGGCTCACGCGGCATCGGCTGACGCGTCTCGATCTTCCGCGCGGTGAAGACGTGCGCGCTCCGGGCGACGCGCCGGGATTACTCGCCGTCGAATCAGCGATGGACGAGATGGCGCACGCGCTCGACATCGATCCAGTCGAGTTTCGCATTCTGAACGAGCCCGCGCTCGACCCCGAGCGGAACGTTCCCTTCTCCGATCGTCACCTCGTGGAATGTTTGCGCGAAGGCGCTCGTCGCTTTGGGTGGGACGACAGACCGCGCGTGCCAGCGAGCGTTCGCGACGGCCACTTCCTGATCGGCTACGGAATGGCCGCCGCGATCCGCATGCATTTTCAAGCGCCGACGACGGCTCGCGTCCGGATGAACCAGGACGGCACGGTGCTGGTTCAATCCGACATGACCGACCTCGGCACCGGCACCTACACGATTCTCACGCAGGTCGCCGCCGAGGCGCTCGGCGTTCCGGTGACTCGGGTTCGTGTCGAGTTGGGAAGCTCGGACTATCCGCCGAGCGCGGGCTCGGGAGGCTCGTGGGGGGCAGGGAATTCCAGTGTCGCTGTTCACAATGCCTGCGTCGCGCTTCGCGAGAAACTCAACTCGACGCCAGAGATTCCTGCCGACGGCGTCGAGGCCGAAGGGAAAACGCTCTACATGAAGAAGGACCCGAACTACGACGCATATTCTATCTACACATACGGCGCTCATTTCGCCGAAGTCGGGGTCGACATCGCAACCGGTGAGATTCGCGTCCGTCGTATGCTCGGTGTGTTTTCACCAGGTCGAGTGCTGAACGCGAAGACGGCGCGCTCGCAGCTCATCGGCGGAATCACGTTCGGGATCAGCGCCGCGTTGCACGAGGATGCCGTGGTCGATACGCGGTCCGGTGCGTTCACCAATCGCGACTTTGCGGAGTATTTGGTGCCGGTGAACGCCGACATCCCGGAGATCGAGGTCATCCTGCGCGACGAGTTCGACGACAAAGCCAACGTTCTTGGCGTCAAGGGACTCGGTGAGCTCGGCACGTGTGGCTCTGGGGCGGCGATTGCGAACGCGGTGTTCAACGCGACCGGCGTCCGCGTGCGTCAGTTTCCGATTACGCTCGATAAGCTGCTGCCGTTTCTGCCGCCGCTCGAGGCGTGAGCGCTACTTCCAAGGATTGGAGAAGGCGGGATTCCGCAGAAACGCCGTATCGGTGAGGCTTTCGAGAAATGCAATGAGATCCTGCTTCTCCTGATCTGTCATGGAGAAGCCATGCACGGCAGGTGCCTTGTTGGCGTTGTCGTGACCCACTCCGGCGTACGGGCCCGAGTGAATCGTGCGACCGCCGGCAGCGTAGTGGTCGAGCACTTCGCCGAGCGTTTTGATGCTACCGTCGTGCATGTACGGTGCGGTGACGGCGATGTTGCGCAACGTCGGTGGGCGGAACTTTCCCACGTCGCCCGTCCGATGCGTCACCTGATGAATGCCGGTGTTCGGTGCCGGATAGGATAACACTCCCGCGACGTTGTAGAGTCCCGTGTTGAAGAACGATGCGCGGACGTCGGGTCGCGCGTCGTAACGGACCTCGCCGTTGAAGTTCCATCCGCCGTGACACTGAAAGCAGCCACCGCGTTGACCCGAGAAGAAGAACATCTCGCCGCGCTTCGCCGACTCGGAGATGGCCTCGAGCTCACCACCGTACCGATACCGATCGTAGGGAGACCGCATCGAGATGAGTGTTCGCTCGAAGGCGGCGATGGCGCGAACGACGTTCTGCATCGTGTACGGCGATGCGACGCCGTAAAACGCGCGCGGAAACAGACGCTGGTAAACGGCGTCGCTTTTCACCTCGCGGAGAAATCTCTCTTCTTGCCCTTTCATTCCCATCTCGACGGGATCGGTGCCGAACATCGGAACGAGCGCCTGATCCTCGAGTGACGTCATCGTGGGATTCGCCCACGTGAGTGCCGGATTGTACGCGACGTTGGCGAGGCTCATCGTGCTGCGCGGATGCACAGCACCCGTCGCGCCCTCGGCCCTTGCGTTACCGTCCGTGAACGCAAGCTCCTGACGATGACAACTGGCACACGAATGCTGCCGCGTCACGGACATTCGCCTGTCGTAAAACAGACGGCGACCCAGCTGGACCTTCACCGTGCTCATCGCGTTGTCGGCGGGAACGGGCGGCTTCGGAAAGGGCGCTGGAATGTCCCACCGAAACGCGGGCTCCTGCGCGAGAACGGCGCCGATCGCCGCACACATCGAGAGGGCGATCGACCAGCGCATCAGCGTTTCACTTCCGCGACGCCGCATGGCTTATTTGCGCAATTGAACAACGTTCAAGGTTGTCAGCATCCGAACGGATCGCGCACCGCGTTTGTCCTTCGGAATGACCAAGCGGAACGCGCCGTTCTCTCCGAAGAGAGGCTTGCCGTTCGCCTTGTCGGCCAGGAGGAACTGCGCATCGGTCATGTCAGGATCCAGTTCCCCCAGCGAAAACACGACTTGATATCCGTCGGACGCCGATGCGACGACGTAGCCGGCGAGCGCTGCGCCGCGCATTCCTGCGCCGAACGGGACACCAGCTTTCTTGAGCACGTCGGCGAGCCAGACGCCCTCGTATGTGGTGGCGATGCCGTTGCTGTTCGTCGTGACCGTCGCGCGGGTCATTGCCGACAAGTCTGCCGCAGTGAGGGAGAGTGGCTGGGACACCGCTCCCGTCACGGCGACAGACGGCGCCGTCTGCGCGAGAGTGGGCGTCGCCGCGGCAACGACCGCGAGGAAGCACAGGACGACACGAGCGCGTGTATCGAGTCTCAGAGTCATGACCGAATCCGGCGATATACCGGGCGGAATATATCGCCAGACTCGGCCACGGGACTACGCACCGGCAATCAGGGAGCCGGCGCGACCTGTCCGAGCCCAATGACTTCGCCGCTGGCGAGGACGTGATCCTTCATCGCCCCCGTGAGCGCGGCGTATGTCGCCCCGGCGTCCGCGGGCAGCTCGGCGTCGAGCGCGAAGACCTGTAGATGATACCGGTGCTTCGGTCCCGCGGGTGTGCGCGGGCCCATGTAGGGCTGGTTCGCGCCGCGAATGTTCGGCCCATACTGCGCGCCGGCCGGCGGCGTTGTCATGCCAGCGTCGAGCTTTGTCACGGTCGCGGGAATGTTCATCATCGTCCAGTGCAGAATCGGCGCGCCGCGCACCATGGCGTCGGTGTCCTGCATGATGACGACGTACGACTTCGTGCCGGCGGGCCCGGGGGTCCACGCCAGTCCCGGAAATACGTTGCCCTTGTATTGAGTGTTCTCGAATGGGATGTCGCCGCCGGGTGTGAACGCTGGAGACGTCACGGTCAACTTTGCGCCGCCCTTGGCGGGAAGATTGGTGAGCGCGAGCTGCGGGAGACCGGCTTCCGTCGCCGACGGAGGTTGTTGCCCGCAACTCGGCCCGGCGAGTAGCGCAAGGCCGCCGACGGCAGCTGCGAGCGAGAATCGTGTCTTCATTCGCCCCCCTTTGGGTGTGGTTACGCGTGATCCATCCAGAAATCTAGGGAAAGGTTGCTCGGGAATCTCCGGAAAGGCACTTCGATGAAATGGCCGTCGCAGAAAGATCGTTCATGAGAAACGGCACTTGAACGGCCGACTCAAACGGTGCGGCAACGACAACTACGAGTACTGCTTGCTACGAGCTTTGCGTGAGATGGCGGAGATAGAGGAAGCTTTCGCCGTGCGATCGACTTCCGAAAAAGTCCTCGGCTCGAAGAAAGGACCCGCGACGCGAGCGACGTCGCCATGCGAGTCTTCCATCACCCGACCTTCGCTGCTTCGCGAACGGCTCGACCAAACGCGCGCAGATTCTCGACTTTCATCTCCTCATATTCGCGCGACGCCACGACGCCACTCGCGCCAGCCTCGAATGCCTTTCGCGTTGCCTGATAGACGGCCTCCGGCTCATCGCGTGGACTGCCGGGCACGTCGAAGCCCACACCGGCGTAGATCTTCGTCTTGCCGTTGGCGCTCGCTACCGATCGTTTGACTTCTCGAAACACGTAGTCGGGCGAGAAACCTTTCTTCGAGAGATCCGCGAGCGATGGCTCGACCGTCTTGTCGTACCCGAACAGGTCGTAATACAGCTCGAGCGACGTCTCGAGCGAGACCTCGCTCAGGAACGTCTGCTTGAAGCGCGGCAGATACCAGTCGCGGATGCGCGGTCCGAGCACCGAGTGATAGACGATGGGCTTGATGAAGTCCGAATGCGGCGCCATTTCCTCGTAGCTCATCTCGGCGCGGTAGACCATGTCCCAGCTGGACGGCTGGTGATCGACGTGCCAGCCCACCTCGGCGCTCGGCTTGATGCCTTTCACGCGCTTGTACATCTCGGCACAGATCTCTTCGCGCGAAAGACGATACTGGTACTCCCACGACAGGATCTCGGGGTAACGCATGATCACGCGAAGATAGCTGGCGAACACCCCGTCGGCGTGTTTGGTGTCGCTCTTCCCTTGCGCCAGCTCCCATAGGCTACGAAACCCCACTCTCGCGCGCGCGGGATCGATCCCCTTCGCTTTGCCGCGGGCGTCACAGAACTGACAAAAACAGGTGGGGGCGCGGCCGTCCCACGGACTGACGACGTTCATCAGCGGACCTTGTCGCTCGGCGCCCCACTGTATCCCGTCGAGATCGTAGCTGCGGAACAGGTCCTCCATGGTGTCCGCCCAAAACCCGATGTACTCGGGATGATTCCAGCACGCGGTGCCGGTGGGTCGGTCGTCGACGTCACGTGTCACGACCTTGGAAAAGTTCGCGATGCTTCGGCCACCGGCTTCCAGCACCCGCGCGTAGATCTTCATTCCGCGGGCGCGGGCTGGCTTGACCATTTCGGCGAAGAGGTCGCGCGCATGATGCTCGAAGCTCGCGTCGACGACCTGGTGCCGCAGCGTCGTGTTCTTGTAGAACTGGTCGTGGGTTTTGACCCAGACCATCGGGAACTTGCGGCCGGCGTTGTCGGTCAGCGGGATCCCGTGGTTGGCGCGGCTGCGCAGCGGCTTGACGAAGGCGTTGTTGTAGCCGTGGCTGTACGGCATCACGACGTCGACCGCAGCGGTCTCGCGGATGAGGTCGAGCGTGTGCTCGATGCCTTCGTCCAGCATGGTGTGCGGCCCCATTTGGATGCCGACGAAGGGGGCGGGTGGGGCGGCGGCTGATCGAGCTTCGGCGACGACGGATTCCTCGAAGCCGAGCCGAAATCCGGCTTGCCCGAGGGCGAGGATGCCCGTCAGGTCGCGAATGAAGTCCCGGCGGGCAAGGGTCGGCGTGGGGTCGTCGTCTGGATTTTGGGTCATGCGTCCCTTCTATTGAAAGCGGCGGGGAGGTACCCCGGGCGTACAAAGAAACCCTGGTCGGGTGTGTACCAACAGCCTCATGAGGCGCATCTTACGGGGCCCCTTGAGGTTTCGTCGCGCACTGACATCGCGTAACTTCGGCGGACTCGGCGCTGAGCCCTGCTGTCCTCGCTCAACTGGCCCCTCGCAGCCCTGCATGGACGCAGAAGAATTCTATAATCAGCACCTTTCGATCATCGGTCAGATCGCTTCGTCGGTGTGCCGCCGGAACGGCCTCAACGAACACGACGCCGAAGACTTCACGTCCGACATTCGGCTGAAGTTGTGTGACGACGACTACGCCGTCATCCGAAAGTTTCAAGGGAAAAGCAATTTCACCACGTATTTGACCGTGGTGATCAACAAAGCCTTCGTCGATCACCGGCGGCGCGTCTGGGGGAAGTGGACGCCGTCGTCGCAGGCGAAGCGATTCGGCGACACGGTCGTGGCGCTCGAGACGCTCGTGTATCGAGACAATTACTCGTTCGATTCCGCCTGCGCAATCCTTGAGCAGAAACACGGCGCGACCATCGATCGACGCGCGTTGCGCTCGATGCTCGCGCAGCTGCCGCGTCGCTCGCCGCGACGCTTCGAGAGTGATGACGGTTTGTCGACGCTCCCGTCGAACGAAGGGGCCGCCGATGCGTACGTGCTCGACGACGAACGAGAGCAACGGCTCGCCGCCGCGGAAGCAGCGCTGCGGAAGGCCGTCGACGCGCTGGCCGACGAAGACCGTGCCGTGATTCGTCTTCTCTATTATGAGGGACTATCGGTCGCGGCCATCTCGCGGGCGCTCCACGTCGAGCAGAAGCGTTTGTATCCGAGGATTAAACAGCTGCTTGGCTCTTTACGAAAAACCCTCAAGAATCAGGGAATTGCCTCAGATGTCCTCGAGCATCTCGACGCGGGCTGATCGGCACCGAAAAAAATGCCACGAAGAATGACGAGTCGGTCCGTCCATTCAGTATGTTCGCAAGTACGGGATTCTCAAACGCAGGCCCCAACCCCTTGGAGTACGGGATGCATTCGACTGATACGAACGCGGATCTCGAGCTCCTTGCAGCGCTGATGGACGGACGACTGTCCGGCGCGGAGAGAGCCCGGGCGGTAAGGATGCTGGCGGAATCCGATGAGGCGCTCGAGGTCTTCGCGAACGCGGTCCGCGACCAGGGTGATGATGAGGACGCTACGATCGTTCCGATCCACCGTTGGAGTCGCCGGCGTCAATGGAGAGTTATTGTGCCGGTTGCAGCTGCCGCGGCGCTCGCAATCGTGATGGTGCCGCGGTTGACCGGGCGCCACGGGAACATGCCGTCGGCCGCATTGTACGCGACGGAAATAACGCGTGATCTGCGTCTTGCCGACGGACTCGGTGCGGGCTGGGAAGGGCACGGATGGCCGGTGACGCGCGGTGCCCGCGAAACGGTGGGCACCCCGGGACCGAATGTGGAGTCGAAGTACGCGTTCCGGCTCGGCGTGCGAACGGTCGATCTTCAGGTTGCGCTGCAACGCAGGGACACGGCACTCGCGGGTCGTGTCGCGAACGATATGGTGGCGACACTCGGCAACTTTCCGTTGGCGGACGAGCTTTCGGCGGGCTATGGTGAGCTCAGTCGGCGTCTTTCGACCGATGTGATCGCTCGATCGATCGAGCACGCGTCGTCGCTCGAGAATGACCTGCGCAGTTTTCTCAGATCGCAGCCGCTTTTCGCCCTCGGGCAATGGACGAATGCCGGGGCACTTGCTGCACACACCCGCAACGCGGCATTCTTTAAATCCGACCGCGGAATGCGCTACAGAAAATCAGCGATTCCGGCGCAGCTTCTGACGGACGACGACGCCAGAGCGCTTCAATCGATCGACAGCTTGGTGAAACAGGGCCTGGACGATCGTTCGCTCGGGGAGGTCGAGTCGAAGTTTCGGGGGATCATTCTAAATCTGGGGAGTTGAAGCCTGAATCTGCTGGATTGACGCGTAAGGGAGGATGTGGGACAGTCTTTGATGGCGCATCGGGTGCGAGTCCGTCTGATAGCGTTGGCCGTCACCGTGGCAGTCTGCGCGGTTGCCGGCTTTCGCTATTTCACGCCTGACGCGTCTTCGGGGAACGTTCAACTCGCGAGGCTTGCGGGTCTTGTGGGGACGCATCGCTTCGCACATGCGCGACTCACTGGTGGCTTCGCGTATGCGCCCTGTGAGGGCGATACAGCGAGCGATAGTCTGGTGCACGGCCTCGGGTGCAATGTTGCGTCGGCGCGGACGTAGGCAAGAACGGGGAAGTTCACCGACTTTGCCGCCGACCTGACGGCCAAGGCCTCGCTCGACCCGCAGACGGCGGGCGTCTGGAAGCTGATCTGGGACAAGTCCGAGGACGCGGTCGCCGATCTTCGCGCGGCAGCCAAGCGCAAGCCGCTCGATGCGCGGGTGCTGAACGATCTGGCGGTCGCGCTGACGAGGTTCGCGCAACAGCATGACAACCCGTCGGCGTTGATCGATGCGTTCGTGGCGGTCGATAGCGCGGTGCGGCGCGACTCGACCCTTGTGGAGGCGCGGTTCACTCGTGCGCTGCTGTTAGAGAAGTTATATCTGCGCACGGACGCGATCGCGGCGTGGAATCATTATCTCGAGCTCGACCGGAGGTCTCGCTGGGCGGACGAGGCTCGAGAACACATCGCGGCGCTTCGTCCGAAGGTTGGCACGGTCAAGAGCGCGCAAGAGCGTTTGCGGAGCGCCGTCGCCGCAAAGGACTCTCAGGCGATTCGATCCGTCATCGCCGAGAGTCCCTCCGACATTCGTGTGATGGTGCACGACGAGCTCGCGGCGTGGGGCGACGCATTCGCTCACGGCGATTCCTCCGGTGCCCGGTCGCATCTCGATTTCGCTCGGATCGTCGCTGATCGTTTTCGCACGGAAACCGGCGATGCGATCCTCAGCGACGCGGTGGCGGTGATCGATCGAGCGCTTTCGAACAAGGACAGCGTGTCCGCGCGCGCGCTTGCGGATGGACACGTCGCGCTCGCGACAGCAATTAGAGACCTCGATGGCGGCAATTCAGGCCGCGGCATCGTGGAAATGCGGGATGCGCACCGCCTTCTGTTGAGCGGCGGAAGCCCGATGAGCCATTGGGCTCTGCTGTATGTGGCGCGGGCCAGCCACGATACGGAGGCAATGGAATACCTCACGGCGATGCGCGATTCCACACCCAAGAGATACGTCGGTGTGCGAAGCATCGCAGCGTCAAATCTGGGATTGCGGTACGACACTCACTCAGATTTGCTGCACGTGCTTCCCGCTTACGACACGGCGCTGACGGAGAATCTAGCGACGAGAGAGCCAAGCGTCGCGTTGCGCGTAGGATCGTGGCTTGCGCTCGGCCAGGGGGTGCTGCGAGGCAAGGACGTCGGCTGGCGAACTCAATACCGAACGCTCGCAGCCAGTCTTCGGTATCCCACAAAGTACCAGGCGCTTGTCACGGTATTCGATTACGGCGCGCGTGCCACCGAGAATGACGCACCGCGCCTAGCGCTGCTGTATTCTGGCGAGGCAGTAAGGGTCGCGGACAGGGCCAGCGTTCCGACGGCCGTCTATATGCGCAGACATCGCGCCGAGTTGTTCGCGCGACTAGGCCAGATTGCTGACGCCCAAAGGGACATCGATTCGGCAAAGGCTCTTGTGCGCTCGGGTAATACATCGAAGAACGTGCAGGCCGACCTTCTGCTCGCCGACGCCCATATAGCGCTGTACTCCGCGCCGGCTGCCGTGGAGCCCAAGATTCTCGAGGTCATCGATCAGTTCAAGGCATCGAAATACGACAAAGGATTGCCCGCGGCGTACCTCTATCTCGCGCAGTCCAGAGGCGCGGCTGGCGCCATCGCCACGGCACGCGCCGCATTCGATTCCGCGACGATGCTCATGGAGCGCCGTCGCGCAACCCTCAGCTCCTACGCCGAACGCAGCGCATTGCTCGACGCAATGCGATCCGTGGTCGATCTGACCGTCGCATTCCACGCCGAACACGATTCGACGGAGGCGTTCGAATTCTTCGAGAGCACACGATCGCGTGTCCTGCTCGAGCAACTCGCAGATGCCGGCGCCCCTGAGGTGACCGACCACCGCCCAGTGCTCGGCGCGCTGCGAAGCCGTCTGGGGAAAAACGACGTCGTGCTCTCCTATGCCGTGCTGCCGAAAGAACTTCTCATTTGGACTGTAACACGCGACGGGCTCACGCAGCATCGAGTTCGAGTGTCGTCGTCTCAACTCGAAGACCTCGTCCAACAATTCAGAGAGTCGCTGCGCTTCAACATCGCGCCGTCAGGTGATTCGAGCGCGTCCGCACGATTGTATCGACTGCTCGTCGATGCGGCGGGGGCCATTCGACGCGACGCAAACTTGATCGTCATCCCGGATCAATGGCTGCACTACGTGCCATTCGCCGCGCTTCGGGACGCGTCGACCGGAAACTATCTCATTCGCGATCACTCATTGAGCTACGAGCCAAGTGCGACGCTACTGCTGTCGAAGCTCGCGGGCTCACCGCAGCGTTTTTCGCGCGCGTCGAGAGTGCTCGCAATCGGCAATCCGGAATTCGATCAGCGAACGTTTCAGCTTCAGCGCCTTCCCGCCGCGAAGGGCGAGGCCGACACAATCGCCGCTCTGTACGCGAATAAAGCGCTCACTGGACGCGATGCGACGGATTCGGCCTTTCAGCGGATGTCGCCTGGGTTCGATATTCTTCATTTTGCCGGTCACGCGATCGTGGAACAAAACGCGCCGCAACTGTCGCATCTCGTCCTGGCGCCCCAAGGGCGTAGTGACGGCGCCGTTTTTTCCTCGGAGATCGCACAGTGGAAGCTGCCCCGCACGCGACTCGTCGTGCTATCGGGGTGTAGCACTGCGGACGGGAAGCTCTCCGCAACAGAGGGAGCCTCGTCGCTGGCGAGGGCGTTTTTTGCCGCCGGCGTTCCCGCCGTTGTGTCGAGCTTCTGGGAAATCGACGACGGCGACACCGCCGACTTCTTCGTCGCGTTCCACAGGCGTCTCGTGAATCGCGTTTCCCCCGCCGACGCGCTTCGCGAAACGCAGAACGAATGGCTCGGTAGCGGCCGCCCGGTTCGGTCCTGGACCGCTTTCCAGCTCTTCGGCCGCTGACGTCGCCGCTCTTCCGCTGCACGTTAAGCTGAATACAAATTGGCGGACCCGTCCGTCTAACTTGAGAGCGCGCCGGATGAGCGGCGCCTGAACCTCTTGGCCCGGAGACGCGATGAGAGCGCGGATTCTATTCCAGGGATTGACGCTGTTCAGTTTCGACAAGTCAACGGCGAACGCGAAGCCGGGAGAAAACATGGGGACGATGACGGCGTGGCTCGTCTCCGATCCGAAGCACCTCGGCATGCCGCTCCATACCCACAAGCCATTCGTGGGATTCATCGGCCGCGACGTCGGCAAGACGGAAGGTCGCGTCGAGACGAAGCGCTGGGTGCCGAAGGAGACGAAAATCGAGCTGGTGGGTCATGACGGGCCGCGCGGCGTGAGGATCCATGGAAGTTTTCTCGACTATGTTCCGCGTGTCGGCGCTCTCAAATACGCCCCCTATAGGTCTCGGGAGGAAATTGTTGCCTTTCTTGCGAAGTCGGACCACGTGGTGACACGTGTTACCATCCCGAGCGGAATGGTTGCCGCGAGGAACTTCATCATGTGGGATTGGTACGGCAACGCGCCGGCCCGGGTCTCTTACATGGATACGAACTTTCACGGCTTCGGTACGAATGAGGTCATCGTAGACATCGGCGACGACTCCGACTTTCAAGCCGACGACGAGAAGAAGTGCCTCAGGCTATCGGGGCACGGTGCGAATTCGGTGCAGAGACTGGTCGACCCGAACACCGCGGCGGGCTACGAATTGAACGCCTCCCTGTGGCCGCGTTCGAAGACCGCAACCGACGATGACATCGATCCCAACTGCGTGGAGATGCGAATTACCAATCTTCCGGCGAAACGTCGCCGTCCGGTGTTCTGGGGGATGCACTTTCAGTCGTTGTTCGACGCAGCAGGATATCCGCGGCCAACCGCGTACACGAACGTCAATCAGTACAATTCCTTTGTCTCCGCAGCATTGGCGTACGATGCGAACGAGTGGGTGGCCGACTCCCAGTCGATGGGCATTGGCCATCCGTTTCCATTCCTGATCGATCCCAGGCGTCAACGCCTTCCCGGAATCGCGAACGGTCACGAAGCGCCGTTGGCTACGGTTCCCCCGCCTCCACGCGCGCGGGGGGCTAACGATGGAACAGTTAGCGGCGGCAAGGATCACACGATGCCTGGCATGGGACACGATCCGGATAACCGGGATATCTGTCCCTTCGTCTCGATTTGACATGACGTTGACCAACTGGCGCGCGGAGACTCTTCCGCGCGCCAGCTCTTTGTCACCGCGTACCTCGACGTCTCCGAACGTCGTCACCATCGCCGTCGTCGACGACGCCGTCGACACACGACATCCAGAATTCGCCGGCCGTATCGCAGGGCAATGGAACGCCGAGACCGGCGCCCACTCCTCGATACCGAACGGCTGGCAACCACACGGCACTAAAGTCGCCGGCCTCGCCCTCGCTGGCGGAACTAAAGTCACCGGCGTCGCCCCCGACGCCCGACTCCTCGGCGTCCGCGTTCCCGCGCTCTCCTCGCGACTCGGCGACCCGACAGAAGCCGCCGCCATTCGCTGGGCCGCCGAGAATGGCGCAGACGTCATCTGCTGCGCGTGGGGACCGCAGCAACTCACCGCCGAATCAGGACGAATCCCGGATCACACACGACACGCCATCGACTGGGCGGTCGCGCACGGTCGCGGCGGGAAGGGGTGCGTCGTCCTCTTCTCCTCGGGCAACGACGGCCGCGACATCGCGCTCAACGAATACGCCAGCCATTCGAGCGTGATCGCCGTCGGCGCGTGTAACAGTCGCGCAAAACGTCCAGACTACTCCGGATGGGGCGACGCCTTATGGTGCGTTGCGCCGAGCAACGATCCTCGTGACCCCGCCTGCGCCGGCGAAACGTACGACACCACCACACCCGTCGGCTCGTTTCTCCTCGGCGAAACATTCTACACAGCTGACTTCGGGTTCACGTCCGCCGCATGCGCCATCGCCGCTGGCGTGTGTGCCAGAATTCTCGCAGTGAATCCACGCCTCACGTGGCGCGAGGTGCGCGACGTCATCGCCGACTCCTGCCGCAAGATCGATAACGATGCTGCGGTGTATGACGAGAGCGGCCACAGCCCGTACTACGGATACGGATGTCTCGAACTCGCTCGAGCCATCCAGATCGCTCTCCAAAAAGCGTCGACGGTGGTCGTCTAATCGGTATTGGGCGTCACAGTAGTCTCGAGCAAGGATGAGCTGCAACATGGTGAGTCACTTCGAGCGTCTGGCGAACAACCTGAGCGCACGGTATCGGCTGCAAACGACTTTGGGTTCCAGTGCGACGTCGCACATGTACGTTGCCGATGATTTGAGAAGCGGTGAGCGCGTGGCCATCAAAGTGCTGCGCGCGGAGCAAGCGGCGTCCGTCTCCGCAGCGCAATTCGCGGCGGAGTTCACGATCGCCGCGCAATTAGCGCATCCGAATATCGTGCCCGTATACGACTCCGGCACCGCGGATGGTTTGCCGTATTACGTGATGCCGTACATCGACGGGGAGTCGCTTCGCGCGCAGCTCGATAGCGACGGCTCGCTTCCGACCGACGACATCCTTCTCGTCGCCGCCGACGTCAGCGCGGCACTCGACTACGCGCACCACTGGCGCGTCGTACATCGCGACATCAAGCCGGAGAACATCCTGCTGCACTCGGGCCGCGCGCTGGTGCTGGACTTCGGCATCGCGCTGGCGCTCGACGCAATCGATCACCCGCCTCGGTCTATTCCACCGCTCGTGCTCGGGAACGCGCAGTACATCAGCCCCGAGCTGGCACGCGGCGACACTCAGATCGATGGACGCAGCGATGTGTACGGGCTCGCGTGTGTCGTGTACGAGATGATTTGGGGACACCCGCCGTTCACGGGTGCACCCAGCAGTGTCTTGCTGCGGCACATCTCCGCCGAGCCGATGCCGCTGAGCTGTCGTCTCCCCGGACTGCCGATCGGGGTGTCCGCCGTCGTGTCGCGCGCACTCGCGAAAGCGCCGGCGGATCGGTTTCCGTCAGCAGGAGCGTTCATGGCCGCGCTGCGTTACGCGTGGGACGCGAACCGCGCGCCGAGCATCCCTGGAGTCGACCTTCCTTCGTTTCCGCGCGCCGACAGTCGACAGACGGCGTGACTGTTTCTATGTCGCGTCGTTCCCCTTGAGCGGAAGCCAAAGCCGGAACGTACTCCCCTTGCCTTCTGTGCTCTCGACAGTGATCCGGCCGCCGAGGGCTCGTGCCAAGCGCTGGCTGATCGCGAGGCCGACGCCCGCGCCACTCGCGGCCTCCGGATTCAGGCGTGTGAATTCTTGAAAGAGCATCTGAACCTGATCCGGCGGAATGCCCGGACCCGTGTCCGAGACGTCGACGACGATCCACTCACCGGCCGCGGGTGTGGTGCCGTCGGACGGAGACACCCGAACGTCGATGTGCCCCTGCTCCGGCGTGTATTTGATCGCGTTCGACAGCAAGTTGCCGACGACCTGACGAATGCGCGACGAATCGGACGTGATCGACGGCGTGTCTGCCGCGACTTTAGTCGTCATCTCCTGACCCTTGGCCTCCGCCTGCGCACCATATTCGTTCGCCAC
>Ga0126377_10000844_pt1 | contig 19480 bp, 14 predicted proteins | sample PanSoiMetPlot_22_FD_92647 | JGI IMG/M metagenome (GOLD analysis project Ga0126377, IMG submission 92647) | Tropical forest soil microbial communities from Panama - MetaG Plot_22 | ecosystem: Environmental > Terrestrial > Soil > Tropical forest > Bulk soil | place: Panama | collected 2016-02-17 | reverse complement strand
GCCGGGCCTGCGGCTGACCCCGGCGCAGGCCACGAAGCTCTGGGGCCTCGAACGCGACGCGTGCCGCGCCGTGATCGATTCGCTGGTGGCGGCCGAATTCCTGAAGTGGACGCCGACCGGCGCGGTCACGCGCGCCGACTAGTCTTCGTGGGGTTGCTACTTGCGCTTCGGCCGGTAGACGTGCGTCGCCTGGCCGAAAAACACTTCCGCTGATTCCATCAGCGTCTCGGTCAGCGTGGGATGCGGATGGATCGAGAGCTTGAGATCCGTCACGTTCGCGCCCATCTCGATCGCCAGGACGCCTTCGGCGATCAGCTCGCCCGCGCCCGGACCCACCAGGCCGACGCCGAGGATCTGCTCGCTCTCGGGGTCGATCACCAGCTTGGTCAGACCGTCGGTGCGGTCCAGCGTGATCGCGCGGCCTGACGCGCCCCACGGAAACTTCGCGATCGTGACCGCGCGGCCGGCGGCGGCGGCCTGCGCTTCGGTCAGGCCCGCCCACGCCAGCTCCGGATCGGTGAAAACCACGGCGGGAATGGCCCGCGGGGCGAACGCCACGTTCTCGCCCGCGATCACTTCGACGGCCACCCGGCCCTCGTGCGAGGCCTTGTGCGCCAGCATGGGCTCCCCGACGACGTCGCCGATCGCGAAAATCGACGGCTCGTTCGTCCGCCGCTGCTCGTCGACTGCGATGAAGCCCCGATCGTTCACCTGCGCTCGCGTCCGCTCCAGCCCGGGAATCTTCGAGTTCGGCCGCCGCCCGACTGCCACGAGCACGCGGTCGAATACCTGTTCTTTCGGATTCTCCTTGCCTTCGAAGCTGACGCGGACGCCCTGTGCCTCCGGCGCCACTTTCACGACCTTGGTCTCGAGCATCACCTTCGCCATCGTGTGCGACACGCGCCGGGCGAGGACATCCACGAGATCGCGATCGGCTCCAGGCAGAAGGCCGGGCGTCATCTCGACGACCGTGACGGCGCTGCCGAGAGCTGCGTACACCGTGCCGAGTTCGAGACCGATGTAACCGCCTCCGACAACGAGAAGCGACTTCGGAACGTCGGGAAGGTCGAGCGCAGCGGTCGAATCCATGACTCGCGGGTCGTCGACCTTCAACATCGGCGGAATCGCCGGAACAGACCCGGTGGCCAGGATGGCGTGCTCGAACTGCACGTCCTCGTCCGTGCCGCCCGCCAGCTTCACCTTCAGGTGATGCGCATCGACGATCTCGGCATATCCCTGCAGATATTGGATCTTCCGGTGCTTGACGAGCTGTCCCGTGCCGCTGGTCAAACGCTGAACCACGCGGTTCTTGAAATCGCGCAGCTTCGCCAGATCGATTTTCGGGTCGCCGAAACCGATGCCCCACTCGCGCGCCTGCTTCGATTCATCGAGCAGGTCCGCCACGTGAAGGAGCGCCTTCGACGGAATACATCCGCGGTAGACGCAGACGCCGCCGGGGTTGACTTCGGGATCGACGAGGGCGGTCGAGAGGCCGAGATCCGCCGCGAGAAATGCCGCCGCGTACCCACCGGGGCCCGCGCCGACGACGACAACCTGGACTGTGATCATGGAGTGGCCCGACGCCCGGCTAATGCCTTCGCGCTCCTGTGCGAAAGGGTCATCCCTGGAGCGCGAGGAGGAACGGCTGCTCCATCGCTTCGGCGACCCAGCGCACGAAACGAATGCCGTCCGCGCCGTCGATGATGCGATGGTCGTAGGACAGCGATAGCGGCAGCATGAAGCGCGGCACGAACGCGCCGTTCTCGAAGCGCGGCTGCATGGACGCGCGCGAGATCCCGAGAATCGCGACCTCCGGCAGGTTCACGAGCGGCGTGAAATACGTTCCGCCGATGCCGCCGAGGTTCGAGATGCTGAAGCACCCGCCCTGCATCTCTTCGAGCGTGAGCTTGCGCGATCGCGCTTTCTCCGACAACTGCGCCAGCTCCACGGCGATCTGGACGATGTTCTTCTGGTCGGCGTTGCGGATGACGGGAACCAGCAGGCCGCGGTCGGTGTCGACCGCGATGCCGATGTGGACGTACTTCTTCAGGATCAGCTCGCCGGCGTCCATGTCCACCGACGCATTGAACTGCGGAAAGACCCGAAGCGCGGCCGCGACGATCTTCACCGCGATCGCCGTGACGGTGAGGTTGCCGCCCGCGGCCTCGACCTGTTTTCCGTACTTCTTGCGAAGCTCCTCGAGATGCGTGATGTCCGCCAGATCGCATTGCGTGACGAGGGGAATCGACGCCCAGGCTGTGGCAAGGTGCTCGGCCGTCTTCCGGCGAACACCGCGCATCTCCTGGCGCTCGACCTCACCCCATCGTGAAAAGTCCGGAAGCGCCTCGCGAGCGCCTGGCGCGGTGCCAGACGCGCCGCCGGCAAGCAGACGCCGCGCGTGCGCTTTCACATCGTCGACCGAGATGCGGCCTGCGTCGCCGCTTCCCGGCACGACGTTGATGTCCACACCCAGTTCGCGGGCCATGCGCCGCACCGACGGCGCGGCAGGTGCGGGCGGAGCCTCGGCCTGCGGTGGCGGCTCCTGTTGTGCGCGCGCGCCTCGACTGAAATCGACGACGTTGTCGCTGCCCGACGGGGCTGTGCGAGGCTCGACGGCGGCCGGCTTGGCGGCAGGCTTTGGCGCTGGTGCTGCAGGTGCCGGACCGGGCGCCGGTTCCTTTGCGGCGACGGGCGCGCTGGGCTGACTTTCCTTCGCTGCCGCTGGAGCGGGCGCCGCCGCCGGCTTGGCGGCCGCGCCATCGTCGACGGTCAGGATCGGCTGGCCGACCTTGACCTTGTCGCCGGCCTTCACCTTGATGTCCTTGACCTTGCCCTCGATCGACGACGGAACTTCGATCGTCGCCTTGTCTGTTTCGAGCTCGAGGACCGGCTGCTCCTTGGCCAGCATGTCGCCTGGCTTCACGAGCACGCGAAGGACGTCGCCGGCGGTGACGTTCTCGCCGAGTTCCGGGAGGTTGAAGTCGGTGGGCATTTACGATGTCGCCGGGTTCGCTTTTTCCGGGTTGATCTCGTGCGTCTTGATCGCCTGCTCGACGACCGACGCGTCGATCTTGCCGTCGCGCGCGAGCGCCGCCAGCGTCGCGGCGATCACGTAGCGGTAATCGACCTCGAAGAAATCCCGCAGGCTGCCACGGCTCTCGCTGCGGCCGAATCCGTCGGTGCCGAGCGTCGTCAACGGACGCGGCAGCCAGCGATCGATCGAGTCGGGCAGCGCCTTGACGTAGTCGGAGGCGGCGACGAAGGCGCCAGGCGCTTTCGCCAGGCACTGCGTCACGTATGGGATTCGCGGCGGCACGGACGGGTGGAGCAGGTTCCAGCGTTCGCAGGCGTGGCCGTCACGATAGAGCTCGCCGTAGCTCGTCACGCTCCAGACATCGGCGCCCACGCCGTACTTCGATTCGAGAATCTCCTGCGCCTTGATGACCTCGGGCAGGATGGCGCCGCTTCCGAAGAGCTGCGCGCGCAGTTTCGCGTCCGGCTTGCTCGTGGTGCGGAACCGATACAGACCCTTCAGGATGCCATCGCGCGCGCCCTCGGGCATCGAGGGCATGGAGTACTGCTCGTTCATGACCGTCAGGTAGTAGAAGATGCTTTCCTGATCGACGTACATCCGGCGAATACCATCCTCGATGATCACGGCAATCTCGTACGCAAACGCCGGATCGTAGGCCACGAGGTTCGGCACCGGATACGCGAGCAGCTGGCTGTTGCCGTCCTGGTGCTGAAGGCCTTCGCCCGCGAGCGTCGTACGGCCGGACGTGCCGCCGAGCAGGAACCCGCGCGTGCGCGAGTCGGCCGCCGCCCAGATCAGATCGCCGATACGCTGGAAGCCGAACATCGAATAGAAGATGAAGAACGGAATCATGTTGACGCCGTGCGTCGCGTAGGCCGTGCCCGCCGCGATGAACGACGACAGCGACCCCGCTTCGTTGATCCCTTCTTCGAGAATCTGACCGTCCGACGCTTCCTTGTAGTACAGGAGCGTGTCCATGTCGACCGGCTCGTACGTCTGGCCGGCGTGCGAGTAGATACCGACCTGACGGAACAATGCCTCCATGCCGAACGTCCGTGCTTCGTCGGGCACAATCGGGACAACCAGCGGACCAAGATCCTTGTCGCGGAGCAGCTTCGACAGCAGCCGCACGAACACCATCGTCGTCGACGCCTTGCGGCCGTCGGTTCCCTTCGAGAACTCGTCGAAGATCTCGCGGTTCACGCTCTTCAGCGCCTCGCTGCGGCTCTGCCGCTTCGGAACGAAGCCGCCGAGGGCGCGTCGACGCTCGCGCATGTACTTGATTTCGATGCTGTCTTCGGCCGGACGGTAGAAGGGCGTCTTCGCCACATCGTCGTCCGACACCGGGATGCCGAAGCGGGTGCGGAAGGCCCGCAACTCCTCTTCGTTCATCTTCTTCTGCTGGTGAGTGATGTTCTTGCCTTCGCCGGCCTCGCCGAGTCCGTATCCTTTAATAGTACGTGCCAGGATGACGGTGGGTGCGCCCTTGAACTCCACCGCGGCCTTGTACGCGTTGTAGACCTTGATCGGATCGTGACCGCCGAGTGACATCTTCTTCAGCTGGTCGTCGGACAAGTGCTTGACCATGTCCAGCAGGCGCGGATCGGCTCCCCAGAAATGCTCGCGGACGTATGCGCCCGACTCGACGGCGTACTTCTGATACTGCCCGTCGACGATTTCGCCCATCCGCTTCACGAGCAGCCCGTCGCGATCTTTCGCGAGCAGCGGATCCCATTCGCGGCCCCAGAGCGCCTTGATGACGTTCCACCCGGCGCCGCGGAACGCAGCCTCGAGCTCCTGGATGATCTGTCCGTTGCCGCGCACCGGCCCATCGAGCCGCTGGAGGTTGCAATTGATCACGAAGATCAGGTTGTCGAGCTTTTCGCGCGCGGGCAGCGTAATGGCGCCGAGCGCTTCCGGTTCGTCCGTCTCGCCGTCACCGAGGAACGCCCAGACCTTCGCGTCCGACTTCGGCCTGAGGCCCCGATCTTCCAGGTAGCGCATGAACCGCGCCTGGTAGATCGCCATGAGCGGCCCCAGTCCCATCGACACCGTCGGGAATTCCCAGAAGTCCGGCATCAGCCACGGGTGCGGGTACGAGGACAGCCCGCCGCCGGGGCGCGTCTCGCGACGGAAGTTCTCGAGGTGCGTCTCGTTGATGCGGCCCTCGAGATAGGCGCGCGCGTAGATGCCCGGAGCCGCGTGGCCCTGGAAGAAGATGATGTCGCCGGCGCCGTTCTCGTGACCGCGGAAGAAATGGTTGAAGCCCACTTCGTAGAGCGTGGCCGCCGACGCAAACGTCGAGATGTGACCGCCGATGCCTTCCTCGGCCTTGTTGGCGCGCACGACCATCGCCGCGGCGTTCCATCGCACCATGCTCTTGATGCGGCGCTCGAGATCCGGGCTGCCGGGCATCAGCGACTGCTCGTCGGCAGGAATGGTGTTGATGTAGGGAGTGTTCGCGGTGAAGGGAAGCTTGATGCCGTTCTGGCGCGCGTGAATCGTCAGCTCTCTGAGCAGCCGGGCCACCTTTGCGGGACCGCCGTTCTGGAGCACATAATCAAGCGACTCGAGCCACTCGCGGGTTTCGATGGCGTCGAGGTCGGCCTGGTCTTTCGGGGAAATGTATCGCAAGACCTGGATCCTTTCAGCTCGCCGGAGGCGCGTCCCTTGCAATGTTGCAGAACGTCGCCGTCCATGGAGCTGTGCTAGTCGAACATGTCGGCTGACCAGCGTTTCCGCTGTAGGCCAATCAGTAATTGTACACCCGGGACGGACGCGAAAGGAACGTCATGCGCCGCACGCTATCAGCTTTCGTCGCGGTCATTTGCGGCGGACTTCAACTGTCGTCAACGTTTGTCACAGCGCAGTCACGATCCGGCTCGACCGCCGCGCCGCCCGCCGCAGTCGACCTCGCCGCGCTCGATCGCAAGATCGACCCGTGTACTGACTTCTATCAGTTCGCGTGCGGCGGATGGATCGCGAACAACCCGCTGCCGCCGGACCGGCGATCGTTCGGACGCTTCGCCGAAGTCCAGGAGCGCAACTTCGAGCTTCTGCGTCGAGCGCTCGAGGCGCCGGCGGCGGACACAAGCAGCGATGCTCGCAAGGCGTCCGACTACTACGCGGCGTGCATGGACGAAACGGCCATCGAACGGAAGGGGTTGACGCCCGTAACGGCGGACCTGATGATGCTCGACTCGTCACGCAATCCGGACGATCTTCCCGTCGTGCTCGCGCATCTTCACGAAGTCGGCGCGCAGGCATTCTTCCGGTTCGGGTCGCACACCGATCGCACCGATGCCACGCGCGAAGCCGCTGAAGCCGACCAGGGCGGTCTCGGTCTCCCCGACCGCGACTTCTACGTCCGCGACGACGAGCGCTCGCGCGATCTGCGTACCAAATACGAGGCCCACATCGCTCGCCTGTTCACGCTGGCCGAAGAAGATCCGGCGGATGCGGCGGCGCATGCGAAAGCCGTCGTCGCCCTCGAAACCACGCTCGCGAAAGCGTCGCTCGATCGCGTCAAGCGACGCGAGCCGCGGAATACGCAGCACCGGATGACCCTGGCCGCGTTTCAGGCGACGATGCCGCGATTCGACTGGCGCAAGTACATCGGCGCGGTCGGCGCGCCGAAGTTTCAGGTGCTCAACGTCGCAACGCCGGACTTCTTTCGTGCGATGAACGATCTGATCGATACCAGCACGATCGACGACGTCAAGGCGTACCTGCGATGGCAGGTGCTTCACGCGGCGGCGCCAATGCTGCCCAAGGCGTTCGCGGACGCCGACTTTGAATTCTTCAGCAGGACCCTCGCGGGCCAGCAGGCGCAGGAACCGCGCTGGCGACGGTGCGTCACCGAAACGGACCGTCATCTTGGCGAGGCGCTCGGGAAAGCGTTCGTCGACCAGTCCTTCAGCGAACAAGCCCGAACCGACGCAACGAAGATGGTGGAAGACATCAAGAACGCGATGCGTCAGGACATCGACGGCCTGCCGTGGATGAGCGGCGAGACCAAGAAGGCCGCGATGGCCAAGCTGGGTGCCGTCGAGGATCGCATTGGATATCCCGACCACTGGAAAGACTACGGCAGCCTGCGCATCAGCAAGGACGACGCCCTCGGCAACCTCCAGCGATCCGTGGCGTTCGAACGCGCGCGCAATTTGAAGAAAATCGGCGAGGCCGTCGATCGCTCCGAGTGGAGCATGACGCCGCCGACGGTGAACGCGTACTACAGCCCTGACCGTAACAACATCAATTTCCCGGCAGGCATCCTCCAGCCGCCGTTTTACCGGTCGGGCCGCGATGCCGCGGTGAACTACGGCGCCGCCGGCGCCGTGATCGGGCACGAGTTGACGCACGGGTTCGACGACCAGGGCCGGAAATGGGATCCCGAGGGAAACCTGCGCGACTGGTGGACGCCATCTGACGCCGAAGCCTTCGAAACCCGCGCGACGTGCGTGGCGGATCAGTACTCCTCGTATACGGTCGCTGACGACACCCATGTCAACGGGCGCCTCACCCTCGGCGAGAACACGGCCGACAACGGCGGCCTGCGGCTGGCATTGACGGCCTACCTCAATGGTCCGGGGGCCAGGTCGAAGGACAAGATCGACGGCTTCACGCCCGAACAGCGGGTGTTTCTCGGGTGGGCGCAGGTCTGGTGCGAGAACGCGCGTCCCGAGGCGGAACGTCTGAAGGCCCAGACCAACCCGCACGCGTCGAACAGGTACCGCGTCAACGGTCCGACATCGAACATGCCCGAGTTCGCGAAGGCGTTTCAATGCAAGGCGAACGCGCCCATGGTGCGGCCGAGCGCATGCAGAGTCTGGTAGGCGTGGTAAGTCTCAACTTTCAACTCTCAACTCTGAAGAATTTCTTGAGACTTCAGACTTGAGAGTTGAGACCTTGCAGCTCGTGCGGGCCCGCGACGCGATCGTCGGCTGCGATCGTTGTCCTCGGCTCCGCACCTACTGCACCGAAATCGCGCGCACGAAGCGGCGCGCGTTTCGCGACGAGACGTACTGGGCCAAGCCCGTGCCGGGCTTCGGCGATCCCCGCGCGCGGCTGCTCATCGTCGGCCTCGCGCCCGCCGCGCACGGCGCCAACCGCACCGGCCGTGTGTTCACCGGCGACGGCGTCGGTGGTTCCGGCGACTTCCTCATGGCCGCGCTGCACCGCGCTGGGTTCGCCAACATCGCGACATCACAGCACCCCGACGACGGCCTGCGGCTGCGCGACGCGTTCATCGCGGCGGCCGTGCGTTGCGCGCCGCCGGACAACAAGCCAACGCCGGACGAGATCTGCGCGTGTCTCCCGCACCTCTCTGCGGAGGTCGCCGCGCTCGCTCGTGTCCGGGCGATCGTTGCGCTCGGCAAGATCGCGTTCGACGCCTACCTTCAATTGCTTCGCACGCAGGGTCAGGTGATGCGCCCGCGGCCCGCATTCGGTCACGGCCTGGCCCATACGATGCCGGACGGTCGACTGCTGATCGGCTGCTACCATCCGAGCCGGCAGAATACGAACACCGGAAAGCTCACGGCTCCGATGATGGACGTCGTCTTTCGACGCGCCAGAAAATTTCTCGCAGCCTGACAGGATCGTGATCGGCGCCGCGACGACCTGACGGAACTTCGCGCGCACGGCGGTGTCCAACGCACCAAGGAGGACGCGCCATGCCGCGAACCTTCACGCTGGTGTCCGTCTCGATCCACGCGGTCGTGCTCGGCGGCGTCTACATCGCCCAGACGCTGAGCGGCGGACCGCTTCCAATGTTGCGCGACGCACTCGCGTTCGCCGATCAGGCGGTGACGCCGATCAAGATCGCCGACATTCCGCTGCCGAAGCCGGCACCGCAAAACGCGTCGTCGCCTCCAGGTGTTTCACCTAATGCGGCGCCACTCGACGCGCCGGCCACCGTCACGCCCGAGACCGGACGCGAACACGAAACGAGCCAGACGCGATCGTCTGGACCGGTTACAGGGGTTGAGCAGGGCGGTGACATCAGCGCCTCGGTCGGCGTGCTTCCCGGCGCGAACGCTGCGCCGCCGGAACCGGCACCACAGCAACTGGTTCGTCCCGGCGGCGGGATCAAGCCGCCCCGGAAAATCGTGGACGTGAAGCCGATCTACCCCGAGCTCGCGTTGACGGCTCGACAGACAGGCGTCGTCATCCTCGAAACGATCATCGACGCGCAGGGCCGCGTCGAGACCGTTCGCGTCTTGCGGGGATATTCGCTGCTCAACCAGGCCGCGATCGATGCTGTGAAACAGTGGCGCTTCACGCCGACGCTCCTCAATGGGGAGCCGGTGCCGATCGTGATGACGGTGACGGTGAACTTCGAGTTGAAAGATTGAAACGAGGTTCGGCGCTGGCGTTCAGTCGCCGTCGGCGCCAAGGACGCGCTGGAGCGTTGCGCGATCGATGTTGCCGCCGCTCATGACGCACACGACTTTCTTGCCCGACAAGCGGTCGCGAAGCTTCATCGCGGCCGCCAGCGATGCGGCGCCGGCGCCTTCCGCGAGATTGTGCGTCGTCCGCAGCGCCAGCCGGATGCCGCCGGCGATCTCGTCTTCGCTGAGCGTGATGATGTCGTCCACTTCGCGCTGGAGGATTTCGAACGTCAGATCGAACGTGACGCGCGTTGCCATCCCTTCGGCAAACGTGTCCGCTTTTTCGCCGACGACTCGGGTACCGCTCTTCCAGGAGCGCGCTACCGCGTCGGCGCGTTCCGCCTGAACGCCGATGACCTTCGCGCGGCTGCCGAGCCCGCTTCTGGCGATCGCGCACCCACAGGCCCCGCTGCCGCCGCCGACCGGCACGAGGATCACGTCCACGTCCGGCTGCTGCTCGAAGATTTCGAGCCCGTACGTGCCAACGCCGGCGATGAGCAGCGGCTCGTTTGCCGAGTGCACGTACCGAAGCTTGCGTTCGTGCTGCATCTGTTCAACGCGTTCGCGTGCCTCGTCGAAGTCGCGGCCGAACTCGATGACCTCGGCGCCCAGCGCCCGCATCGCCGCGTTCTTTTCGGGGTTGTTCCCGACGGGCGTGACGATGACGCACGGCACCCGCTCGAGCCCACAGGCGAGCGCAATCGACTGACCGTGGTTGCCCGTCGTGGCGGTGATGACCCCATGGCGCTCGCCGGGCGGCAGGCTGCCGATCAGGTTCAGCCCGCCGCGCACCTTGAAGGCGCCGGTCGGGTTGTGATTCTCGTGCTTGACGACCACATCGAGCCCCGTGGCCTCGGCGAGCAGCGGATGCCGGAGAAGCGGCGACCGCGACATCGCGCGGTACACGCGCTCCCGCGCGGCGTAGATGTCGGAGAGTCCGGGGCTGGTCATAGAGCCGATATCCTCTTCTCGCGGACGACGGGGACGATGATATCCGGTCGGTCGGTGATCAACCCATCGACGCCCCATTCGATGAGCCGCCGCGCATCGTCTTCGGTGTCGACGGTCCAGACCTGTACGCCGAGGCCGCGGTCGTGCGCGAAATCGACGAATCGGCGGGACACGACGCGCGTCGATCCGGCGAATTCGGGCACCTGGAAACCATGGTATTTCCTCGACGACGCTCGGCTAAAGCCTTCGCGCTCCGATCCACCGGCCCCTCCTGCCCTTCCGATCCACTCGGGCATCCACGACCGATAGAGCGCCCAGCGCACCTCCTCGCGCGACGCGCTCGTCGTCAGCGCGGGCTCGAGCGACCGTACGGCGCGCAGGACGCGGGTGCCGAACGACCCCACGCAGAGGCGCTCGACGGCGGCGGCCCGGCGCGCGACATCCACGACCGCGGCGGCCATCTCCAGGCTGTTTACCTTCAATTCAACGATGACGCGGACGTCCGGGTGCGCGGCCAGCACTTCCGCCAGCGTCGGAACATCCGCTCGCCTGAGCTCGTCGGCGCTTCTCGACCTCACCTCGCCACGCAGTGTCGTCGTCCGGTCGAGCGTGCGGTCGTGATGGACGACGACGATGCCGTCGCGCGAGAGGTGGACGTCCAGTTCGATGCCGTCGGCGCCGAGGGCAGTCCCGTTGGCGAACGCCGCCAGCGTGTTCTCGGGCGCGAGCGCGCTTCCGCCTCGGTGCGCGAACACCACCGGCCTGCGCGAATCGAAGAACGGATGCGCCATCTGCTATAGAATCGATCGCATGCCGGCCATTCAAACCCTCGGCGAGCTCCGGCGTTCCGGCTACCGCTCGCGTCCCGTCAAACAGGAAATCCGCGACAACCTGGTGTGCAAGCTGCGCTCGGGCGAGGCGCTCTTTCCCGGAATCATCGGATACGACGAAACGGTCATTCCGCAGCTCGTGAACGCGGTGTTGTCACGACACAACTTCATTCTGCTCGGCCTGCGCGGCCAGGCCAAGAGCCGGATTCTCCGCGGACTCACCGACCTGCTCGACGAGCGGGTGCCGGTCGTGCCCGGCTGCGAGATTCACGACGATCCGACGGCGCCGCTCTGTGCCGCATGCCGCGCCCGCGTCGCGCGCGAAGGCAACGACCTGCCAATCGGCTGGCTCGACCGCGATGCGCGCTACGTCGAAAAGCTCGCCACTCCGGACGTCACGATTGCCGACATGGTCGGCGATATCGACCCGATCAAGGCGGCGCAGGGCGGGCTCGACCTCGCCGACGAGCTGACGATGCACTACGGCCTGCTTCCGCGCGCCAACCGTGGCATCTTCGCGATCAACGAGCTGCCGGATCTGGCCGGAAAGATCCAGGTCGGCCTCTTCAACATCCTCCAGGAGGGTGACGTCCAGATCAAAGGCTACCCGATCCGGTTGAAGCTCGACGTCATGCTGGTCTTCACCGCCAACCCCGAGGACTACACGGCCCGCGGGAAGATCATCACGCCGCTCAAGGATCGCATCGGATCCGAGATCCGGACGCACTACCCCGCGACGCGTCACAACGCCCTGGCCATCACGAAACAGGAGGCCTGGACCGATCGCACCGGCGCCACCCGCGTCGAAATCCCCGCGTACGTGCGCGAAGTGGTCGAAGAGGTGGCATTTCAAGCGCGCGGCGATCGAAAGATCGACAAGCGATCCGGCGTCAGCCAGCGGCTGCCGATCACGACGCTTGAACTGGTCGTCTCCAATGCAGAACGCCGGGCGCTGACGAACAGCGAAGGAATCGCCGTGCCGCGAGTGACGGACGTGTACGCCGCGCTGCCGTCCATCACCGGCAAGTTCGAGCTGGAGTACGAGGGCGAACTGCGCGGGGCCGAACAGATCGCGCGCGACCTGATCCGCGCGGCCGTCGGGGCCGTCTTCACCGGCGTCTTCGACGGCATCGACACCCGCAGCGTCGTCGAATGGTTCGATCTCGGCGGCACGCTGCAGCTGTCGGACAGCACGTCGGCGGACGAGGTCATCACGCAGACCAGGGACGTCCAGGGTCTTCGCGAGCTGGCGGACCAGGCCGGCTTGCCCGCGGGCGCGCCGGCGCCGCTCGTGGCGTCGGCCATCGACTTCATCCTCGAGGGACTCTGCGCGCAGAAGAAGATCAGCCGCAGCGACGAGCGCGGCTACCAGGCGGCCGAGACCACATCCAGACGTCCGCAGCGTCGCGAGGAGCCGTCGATGGACGAGGAGATCAGAATCCCGGGATCGAAGAAGAAGTACTACAACTGACGGTGAAATACAGATACACGAAATACACCGGCGACGATCTCGACGACCTCGATCTCGAAGATCTGGTGTCGAAGCTCTCGGACCTTCTGCTCTCCAGCGGCTTCAGCAACCCGTATGGCGGCGACGAGGAAGAGCGGACGATGCAGGCGCTGCACGACGCCATCCTCGACGCGCTCTTCAATGGCGGTGTGCTGCCGGACGAAACGATCGAGCGTCTGCTCGGCGACCCCGCTGACGCCGATCAGGCCGACGCGCGGTCCAAGCTCGAAGAGCTGATTCAACAGATCATCGAACGGATGGCCGACCAGGGCTACATTTCGATGCCGCCGGATCTCGAGGCGGAGCGCGAGCGGCGCCAGGGACGCGGCAGCGGCGGCGACATGCAGGCGCCGATGACGTTCGAGGTCACCGACAAGGCGCTCGACTTCCTCGGCTACCGCGCGCTGCGGGACCTGCTCGGATCGCTCGGCAAGAGCAGCTTCGGCCGCCACGACACGCGCGAGCAGGCGACGGGCGTGGAAACCACCGGCGCGACCAAGCCGTACGAATTCGGCGACACGCTCAACCTCGACGCTGCGGGCACACTGCTCAACACAGCCACGCGGCAGGCGCGAGCGCAAAACGCGACGGAACGAAGCGCTTCCGCGGGACGGCGACTCGAGGTCACCTACGAAGACCTCGTCGTCACGCAAGGCGAGTATCAGAGCTCCTGCGCGACCGTGCTGATGCTCGACTGCAGCCACTCGATGATTCTGTACGGCGAGGACCGCTTCACGCCGGCGAAGCGTGTCGCGCTGGCGCTCGCCCAGCTGATCAAGACGCAGTACCCGGGCGATGCGCTCAAGGTCGTCCTCTTTCACGATTCGGCGGAGGAGATTCCGCTCGCGGAGCTCGGACGCGTGCGCGTCGGACCGTACTACACGAACACGCGCGAAGGACTGCGGCTGGCGCGGCGGATACTCGATCGGCAGCGCAAGGACATGCGCCAGATCATCATGATCACCGACGGCAAGCCGTCGGCGCTGACCCAGCCCGACGGACGCATCTACAAGAACGCGTTCGGCCTCGATCCGTTCATCGTGGCCGAAACGTGCGCCGAGGTCGCGGCCTGCCGCCGAAGCGGCATCATGATCAACACGTTCATGCTGGCCCGCGACTACGATCTCGTCAGCTTCGTGCGGCGCGTCGCCGAAATCTGCAAGGGCAAGGCGTACTTCACGACGCCGTATACGCTCGGGCAGTACGTCCTCATGGACTACATGGACAAGAAGACGAAGACCATACACTAGCCTGAATGAAGACTGAGGAATGAGGAATTAGGAACTGGACTGATGAATTCTCAATTCCATTCCTCATTCGTGATTCCTCATTCCTAATTCCAGATGTCAGACCTCCTGCCGCTCTTTCCGCTGCCGAACGTCGTCCTGTTTCCGAATGTCTTTCTGCCGCTGCACATCTTCGAGCCGCGTTACCGCGACATGGTCGCGAGCGCGCTGGCGGCGGACCGAATGATCGGGATGGTGCTGCTGCGGCCCGGATGGGAACACGACTACGAAGGACGGCCGGCGATCTACCCCGTCGGATGCAGCGGCGTGATCACGCACGCGGAGCAACTGCACGACGGCCGATACAACATCGTTCTGCGCGGCGTCGAGCGATTCAGGATTGTGCACGAGGATACGTCGCTCACCTTCAGACGCGCCCACATCGAAGGGCTGGCCGACGGCGCGCTCACCGCATCGGACCGCATGGAGATCCGGAACAGCCGCGCCAGGCTGGAATCGCTGCTCACGCCCTCGGTCGAAAAAGCCGGCGCCGATCCGCGAATGCCGTCGGCCATGTCGGACGAGGATCTGATCCACGCCCTCGCGCAGTACCTCGGCCTCGAGCCGCTGGAAAAACAGGCGCTGCTCGAGCGGCCGTGCCTCCGCAGCCGGGCGGCCTCGCTCGTCGAACTGCTCGAGATGAAGATGATGGCGGCGCGAACGCCCGGCGCGTCGCACGTCGCGCACTGACTCGCCTTCCGTTTCCAGCTCACCTCGACAACTCCCGACGGCAGGATCCCGTCTAACGTCCGTATGGAAAGCGTCCTGAGCGACGTGCGCTATGCGACTCGCCTGCTCGTACGGTCGCCCGGCTTCGCGATCGTCACGATCCTGACGCTGGCCCTCGGGATCGGTGCCAATGCCGCCATCTTCTCGACGGTCGACGCCGTGCTCCTGCGGGCGCTGCCCTTCGGCGAGCCGGATCGCCTCGTGATGGTCTGGGAGGACAACAGCGCGGCCAGCTACCCCAGGAACACGCCGGCTCCTGCCAATTACGCGGACTGGAAGTTGCGGAACCGCGTCTTTGAGGACATCGCAGCCTCGCAAGGTGCCACGGCCAACCTCACCGATGAAGGCCGGCCCGAGCTCGTCGTCGGCCGCGCTGTGACGCCGAATTTCTTCTCCGTGTTGCGCGTTCAACCCATCGTCGGACGGACGTTCACGGAGGAGGAGGACCGCGAAGGTGCCCAGGTCGTCGTCATCAGTTATCCGCTGTGGCAGCGACGCCTGCAGGGTGATCCGTCGGCGATCGGCTCGACCCTGACGATGAACGGGACGGGCTACACGGTCATCGGCGTGATGCCGCCGCGTTTCGTGTTTCGGAACCGTGAGATCGACTACTGGGTGCCCGTGCATTTCACCCCCGCGATTCTGGCGCGGCGGACGTCGCACTACCTGAACGTGGTCGCCAGGCTGAAGCCGGGAATCACCATCGCGCAGGCACGCGAGGACATGCGGAACGTTGCAGCGCAGCTCGAAGCCGAATATCCCGAGGACCTCGGAATCGGTACGGCAGTCATCGCGATGGACGAAGAACTCGTTGGCAACACGCGACTCCAGCTTCAGGTGCTGATGGGCGCGGCCGGCGCCGTTCTTCTGATTGCGTGCGCGAACCTGGCCAGCCTTCTGCTGTCGCGAGCCGTCGGCCGAAAAGGCGAACTCGGCGTCCGCGCGGCGCTCGGCGCACCGCCTGAACGACTGGTACGTCAGCTGCTCGTCGAAGCGCTGCTCCTCTCGACGCTCGGTGGAATGATCGGTCTGCTGATCGCGCCGGCTGGAATCGCCGTCGTGATGCGCCTCGTTCCCGTCGGTCTGGCGCAGCCGCCACTGTCGATTCTGGATCCCAGGATGCTCGCGTTCACAGCCGCGCTGTCGGTCACGACAGGGTTGGTGTTCGGAGCCCTCCCGGCCATACAAGCCGCGCGAAGCTCGCTGAATGACATCCTCCACTCCACGGGTCCCCGCACGGTTGGCGGCCAGAGCCGATTCAGGGACGTCCTGGTCGTAGTGCAGGTCGCAGCCGCGCTCGTTCTCCTCGTCTCAGCGGGTCTCATGTTGCGGACGCTCGCGAACCTGCGCGCAATCGATCTGGGGTTCCGCGCCGAGCATCTGCTGACGGTCCGGACAACGCTTCCGACGGCAAAATATCGTGACGGCGCCGCGCGCGTGTCGTTCTACGAACGCGTACTGGATCGGGTACGCGCCACTCCGGCCGTGACGGGCGCAGCATACGGCTCGACCCTGCCGTTCCTGAGCCGGGGCAACACGATCTGGTATGGCGTGGAGGCCGTCGGCCGCACACCCGGCGAACCGGACGATGCGTTGCTTCGAACCGGAACCGGGACGTACCTCTCGACCCTGGGCGTGGCGCTCGTCGAAGGACGACTGCTCGACGATCGAGACGCCGCCGCCGCACCGCCGGTCATCGTGGTCAACGAAACGCTGGCGCGACTGCACTGGCCGACCAGCAGCGCTCTGGGGCACCGGATTCAAATCAGCGGACCCGGTACGACGTGGTACTCAATCGTGGGAGTCGTGCGAGATGTGCGTGAGCGCGGGTACGAGGCGAGGCTCAAGCCTGGCGTGTATCTGTCGTATGCGCAGGCTCCCAACACCTGGGCCGTCCCTGAATACCTCGTCGTGCGCACAGCAGGCGATCCGCTGACGCTGACCGCCACCGTCCGCGCGGCCGTATCCGCGGTCGACCCGGATCAGCCGGTGTCGGCAGTCCGCACGATGGACGACATCGTGGATATCGACGTGGCCGACCGAACGCAGCAGGCGACGCTGCTCGGCGCCTTCGCGGCGCTTGCGTTGATTCTGGCGTCGGTCGGGCTCTACGGCGTCCTCTCATATGCGGTGACCCAACGCCGCCGGGAGATCGGCGTCCGCATGGCGCTCGGCGCGACGCGTGTCGACGTCATGGGACTGGTCATCGGGCGCGGCATGCGCCTGACGGGAATCGGGCTCGTGGCCGGCGGCATCGGCGGCTGGGCGCTGACGCGCACGATGCAGGCGCTCCTCTACGGCGTCACGCCGAACGATCCGGCGACGTTTGCGGCGGTCATCGTGCTATTGGTGTCAGTTGGCGCCATCGCCTGCCTGATTCCGGCCATGCGGGCGACCGGCGTAAATCCCATCGCGGTGTTGCGGGACAACTGAACGCATTTCGGATTGCGGATTGCGAATTTCGGATTGGTTCACAGCCGAATCGCGAATCGACAATCAATCCGAAATCCGCAATCCGGAATCCGCAATGCGTTGAGCGATCGTCTGCACGATCTTCTCGCCATGAAAGCGTCCGTTCTCGATGAAGATCGTCCCCGTATCGACGCCGGCGATCGCGCCGCCGGCGATGAAAATCCCGGGCACGTTCGTTTCGAACGTCTGGGGATCGTGGACCGGCGCCTCGCGATCGTTCAGCCGCACGCCGACGCGGCACAGCAGCTCGGAGTCCGCGCGATAGCCCGTGAGAAGATAGACGGCCTCTGCCGGGATCTCCTCGAGGCCGCCGGCCGTTGGCGTCGACGTGACGGCTGCCGCCGGAGCGCGTGACGCATCCGCGTCGGCGAACAGTTCGCGTTGACGCGTCGCTTCGTCGTCGGCCGACGCGTCGCCGCGAATCGACTGCACAACGATCGATCCGGGGCGGATTTCCGTCACACGGCTGCTGAAGCGCGCCGCGATCGATCCCTCCTTGATCCGGTTTTCGATGTCAGGGCGCACCCAGTACTTGATGGTCCGTTTCAACGACGCACGCCGGTGCACCATCGTCACGTGGGCGCCCGAGCGATACAACAGCAACGCCGCCTCCGCCGCCGAGTTGCCGCCGCCCACCACGACCACGCGTTGACGGTAGTGAACATGCGGATCGCTGAAGTAATGACTGACGTGCGGCAGGTCCTCACCCACGATGCCGAGCGCGACGGGATGATCGTAGTACCCGATCGCGAAGATGACCGAACGCGCGAGTCGAACCCGTCGAACGCCGCGCGACGATCCTGTTTCGACCTCGAAAGCGCCTTCCGCCTGGTTGCGCATCACGGAGGTGACCCGCTCGTCGAACGCAATTTGCAGATCGAATGAATCGACGACCTTACGGTAGTACTTCAGCGCTTCTGCTCGGGTCGGTTTGTCGTTCGGCGACACGAACGGCAGGCCGCCGATTTCGAGCAGTTCCGGCGTCGTGAAAAACACCATCTGCGGAGGAAAACGATAGATGGAGTTCACGAGCACGCCCTGCTCGAGGACCTGGTAGTCGAGGCCGTGCTTCCTGGCGGCAATCGCCGCGGCCAGACCCGAGGGTCCGCCACCGATGATGATCAGATCGCGAACAGACATCCTTCAATTCTATCTGTCGGGTTCGGGGTTCAGGGTGCCGGGTGCTGGGTGAGGTTCAGGGTTCCAAGTGCCGAGTTCGGGGTGCGGCGAACCGCTGAACGCTGAACCCAGCCCTGAACTCTGAACTACGGAACCCAGAACAGCACCCAGCCACGCTGCACCCTGAACCCAGAACCCGACGGGTGAGTGCTACGATTCCCTCACAAGGAGCTTGTGATGAGGATGATGCGTCGAGCTTCGGTGACCGCGCTCGTGTGCCTGATGGCGCTGTCGGTCGTACCGAACGCGCAGAGCCGTAGATTCATCACGGACAAGGACCTGCTCAAGTTCACGTGGGTGGCCGACCCGCAGATCTCGCCGGACGGCTCGACGGTGGCGTTCGTCAAAGTCACCGTGAACGAAAAAGAAAACCGGTACGAATCGTCGCTGTACGTCGTCTCCGCGAAGGGCGGCGACGTTCGGCGCCTGACGTCGGGCATCCGCGACACCGGGCCGCGCTGGTCGCCGGACGGCAAACGGATCGCCTTCGTCCGCGTGCCGCCTCCAGGGCAGGGCGAGAGCGGAAAAACGCCGATGCCGCAGGTGTACGTCCTCGATATGGATGGCGGCGAAGCGCGCGCGGTCAGCGACGCCCCGCGCGGCGGCGGCAATCCGATGTTCTCGCCGGATGGAAAGACGATCGCGTTCACCGCGTCGACCGGGCAGGACCCGTCGAAGGTCAACGACCGCGAGACCGACGTGAAAGTCATGACCAAGGCGGTCTACCGCGCGAACGGCAACCCGGGCTGGGTCGACACCGACCATCATGCGCATCTGTTCACCGTCCGGCTCTCCGAGAATCCGTCGGACAAGCCGAAGGCCACGCAGCTGACCGACGGCGAGTTCGACGAGGGCGGAATGGCATGGGCGCCCGACGGACGGACGATCTACTTCGTCTCGACGCGCGTGGCCGAGCCGTATTACGAGGAAGCGGGCCCCGAGCTGTTCAGCGTGCCGGCCGCGGGTGGATCGATCACGAAGGTCGCCAGCATCGAGGGCAACATCGGCAGCATCTCGCCGTCGCCGGATGGCAAACGGATCGCGTTCGTCGGATCCTTGCGCGGCAAGCCGATTCGGTCGTACAGCCAGCCGGACCT
>Ga0126377_10000843_pt1 | contig 19500 bp, 14 predicted proteins | sample PanSoiMetPlot_22_FD_92647 | JGI IMG/M metagenome (GOLD analysis project Ga0126377, IMG submission 92647) | Tropical forest soil microbial communities from Panama - MetaG Plot_22 | ecosystem: Environmental > Terrestrial > Soil > Tropical forest > Bulk soil | place: Panama | collected 2016-02-17 | reverse complement strand
GTGCGCCTGCCGCGCGCCGGGTTCGCGCGTCGCGTCGGGACTCGCTGGCTCGAAGAACTGGATCGTGCGCTCGCGCGCCGTATGGAGCCCCGACGCGCGTTTCGCAGCCCCGAGCGCTTCGATGCACGACTCCTGCCCGAGCATGAAATCGAAGCGGCCGGGAAGCTCGAGGCCGCCTGCGCGCCACTACTCGAGCGGTTGCAGCGTTTCCTGCTCGAACGCCAGGCGGCGATCGCCGTCCTCGCCTGCGATTTCAAGCACCGTGCACATCCCACAACCCGGCTGCGTCTCGGTCTCGCCCTGCCGAGTGGCGATGTCGCGCATCTGCAAGGCTTGTTGGCGGAACGCCTGAGGGCGCTCGCGTTGCCCGCGCCGGTCATCGCCATACGGCTGCTATCCGGCACGCTGCTGCCGGCGCTGCCCACCAACGGCTGGCTGATGAAACCAGGCCAGTCGGAAATTTCGACAGCGGCGCTGCCCCGCCTGCTCGAACGACTGCGCGCGCGGCTCGGCAACGAACAGGTGTTCGGCGTGTGTGCGGTCGAGGATCACCGGCCCGAGCTCGCCTGGAAAATCCGTCGCGGAGCCGAAACGCCAGCGAAAACCCGCGCTTCACTGCAACGGGCCGTCGAACGCCCATTGTGGCTGCTCGCGCAGCCGCACCGGATCAGGCAACAGGGGAAACGACTGCGCGGGCCCGAACGGATCGAGACCGGCTGGTGGGACGGGAACGAGGTGACGCGCGATTACTTCGACGTGCGCGCCGCGGATGGCGCGCGACTCTGGGTATATCGCGAGCGGCGCGCGCCGCACGACTGGTACGTGCATGGAATCTTTGGATGAAAGAAGGCCTTTCCTATTCCGAGCTCCATTGCATCAGCAACTTCACCTTCCTCACCGGTGCCTCGCATCCTCACGAGCTCGTCGAACGCGCGGTAGAGCTCGGCTATCACGCACTGGCGCTCACCGATGAGTGCTCCGTCGCCGGAGTGGTGCGTGCACACGAAGCGGTGCAGGAGACTTCACTCAAGCTCATCATCGGCAGCGAATTCCGGCTGGTTGATGGACCCCAGTTCATCCTGCTCGTCACCGATCGCGTAGCGTACGGGCGGCTTTGTCGCCTGATCACGCGCGCCCGCCGCGCGGCGGACAAGGGCACATACCGTCTGGCCCGCGAACAGATCGACGCCGCGAATCTCGAAGGCTGCCTCGCGCTCTGGCTTCCAGGCGATCCGCCCGATCCCGCGCACGGCGCATGGCTCAAGGCAATCTGCCCGGAACGGGCCTGGCTCGCGGTCGAGTTGCTGCGCGAGGGTGACGACCGCGGCCGGCTCGCCACGCTGACGCGCCTTGGCGCCGAGTTGCAGCTGCCGCTCGTGGCGAGCGGAGGCGCGCAGATGCATGTACGCGAGCGTCGCGCACTGCAGGACCTGCTGACTGCGATCCGTCTCAACACGCCGATCACGGAAGTGGGTCATGCGCTGCAACCGAGTGGCGAGCGGCACCTCCGCCCCTTGACCGAGCTCGAGCGCCTTTATCCGCATTCCTTGCTGGAAGAAACGCTGCGCATCGCCGAACGCTGCCGGTTCTCGCTCGAGGAGCTGCGTTACGAATATCCGGAGGAACTCGTGCCCGCGGGCGAGAGCGCGCCGGGATGGTTGCGCCGGCTCACGGAGGAGGGCGCGCGTTGGCGCTGGCCGGAGGGCATTCCGGAACACGTGCGCGATCTCATCGAGCACGAGCTCGCGCTCATCGCGGAACTGCGTTACGAAGCCTATTTCCTCACCGTGCACGACCTGGTGCGGTTCGCGAGGAGTCGCGGCATTCTCTGCCAGGGCCGCGGCTCGGCCGCCAATTCGACCGTCTGTTATTGCCTCGGCGTCACGTCGGTCGATCCCGCGCGCCAGGATGTGCTGTTCGAGCGCTTCATCTCGCGCGAGCGCAACGAGCCGCCCGACATCGATATCGACTTCGAGCACGAACGGCGCGAAGAAGTCATCCAGTACATCTACCAAAAATACGGCCGGCATCGGGCCGCCATCGCCGCCACGCTCATCACCTACCAGCCGCGCAGTGCGCTGCGCGATGTCGGCAAGGCGATGGGCCTCGACCTGCTGCAGGTCGAACGGCTGGCGCACGCGATGCATTGGTGGGACGGCCGCCAGGTCGCGGATGAGCGCGTGCGCGGCGCGGGCTTCGATCCGCGCAACCCGCTCCTGGCGCGGCTTCTGGAACGCGTGCATGAGCTGATCGGATTCCCACGCCATCTGTCGCAGCACGTCGGCGGCTTCGTGATCGCGCGCGGGCCGCTGGAGGAGCTGGTGCCGATCGAGAACGCGACCATGGCCGATCGCACCGTCATCCAGTGGGACAAGGACGATCTGGATGCGCTTGGGCTCCTCAAGGTCGACGTGCTCGCACTCGGGATGCTCTCGGCCTTGCGCAAGTCACTCGAGCTGCTGCGCGACTTCCGCGGCCGCGAGTACACGCTCGCCTCGATCCCGGCGGAGGATCCCGTCGTCTACGCGATGATCCAGCGCGCCGACACGGTCGGCGTGTTCCAGATCGAATCGCGCGCGCAGATGTCGATGCTGCCGCGCTTGAAGCCAAAGAATTTCTACGACCTGGTGATCGAAGTCGCGATCGTGCGTCCCGGGCCGATCCAGGGCGACATGGTGCATCCGTACCTCAGGCGCCGCAGCGGCGAGGAGCCCGAGAGCTATCCGAGCCCGGAAGTCGAAAAGGTTCTCAAGCGCACGCTCGGCGTGCCGATCTTCCAGGAGCAGGTGATGCAGCTCGCGATGGTCGCGGCGGGATTCACGCCGGGCGAGGCCGACGACCTGCGCCGCTCGATGGCTGCGTGGAAGCGCCGCGGTGGACTCGAGCGCTTCGAAGAGCGGCTCATGAGCGGCATGCGCGAGCGCGGGTATAACCAGGAATTCGCGGCGCGCATCTTCCAACAGATCAAAGGCTTTGCCGACTACGGTTTTCCTGAGTCTCACAGCACCAGCTTCGCTTTGCTGGCGTACGCCTCAGCCTGGGTCAAGTGCCACGAGCCCGCGATCTTCACCTGTGCGCTGCTCAACAGCTTGCCGATGGGTTTCTACGCACCCGCACAGCTGGTGCGCGATGCACGTGCGCACGGCGTCGAAGTGCGGTCCGTGGATGTGCTCGCGAGCGAGCGCGATTGCACGCTCGAGCGACGCCAGGATGGCGAGCCCGCTTTGCGCCTCGGCTTGCGGCTGGCGAAAGGACTTTCGGAGACCGGCGCCGAACGGCTGGTCGCGGCGCGGCGCGTGCGTCCCTTCGCAAGCGTGCAGGATCTCGCGGAGCGTGCGCAGCTCGACCGGCGCGACCTCAGCGCACTTGCCGACGCCGGTGCCTGCGCGCGTCTTGCCGGCAACCGGCATCGCGCCGTGTGGGAAGTAGCCGGCGTGGAGTCGTCGCTCCCGGTGTTCCCGGAGATCAAGATCGCCGAGGGCATCCCCATGCTGGCGGCGCCGACGGAAGGGCAGAACGTGCTCGCGGACTATCGTTCGCTCAGCCTGACGCTCGGACGTCATCCGCTCGCTCTCCTGCGCGAGCGGCTGCGTGCGCGACATCTCCTGACTGCGAGCGATCTCAGCGCCGTTCCGCACGGCGCCCGCGTGAGCACCGCGGGCCTGGTGATCACGCGCCAGCGGCCCTCGAGCGCGAGCGGCGTCATCTTCATCACCCTCGAAGATGAAACCGGCCAGGTGAACCTGATCGTCTGGCCGGGCATCGCCGAGGCTCAGCGACGGCACTTTCTCGAGGCGCGGCTGCTCGAAGTCCATGGCGAGCTGCAACGCCAGGGCGAAGTGACGCACGTGATCGCAGCGCGTTTCATGGACCTGAGCCGCTGGCTCGGTACACTGGCGGCGAAGTCACGCGACTTTCGCTGATCCTTTGAGATCGAGGAACAGGACATGAGCACTGAAACGGCCGTCGTAGTAGGGGTCGGACCGGGCCTGGGCACGGCGCTGGTCAACGGATTCGCACGGGAGGGCTACACGGTGTTCGCCGCTGCACGCAAGCCCGCTGCCGACACACCCGCGCCTGGCGGCGGGAAGGTCGTTCACGTTACGTGTGACGCCACGGATCCCGCACAGGTCGAGGAACTCTTTGCGAGAGCTGCGCGCGGCGGCACGCTGCGCGTCGCCGTCTTCAACGCCGGCACGTTTCAACGCGGCACGGTGGTCGAGGCCGATCCGGCGGAGTTCGAACGCTGCTGGAAGGTCGGCTGCTTCGGCGGCTTCCTCGTGGGACGCGCCGCCGCAAAGCGCATGCTCGAGCATGGCGCCGGCACGATCCTGTTCACGGGCGCGACCGCATCGCTCCGGGGCGGCGCTGGCTTCGTGAATCTCGCCTCGCCCAAGTTCGCACTGCGCGCCGTGGCGCAGAGCCTCGCGCGCGAGCTCGGCCCGAAGGGCATTCACGTGGCGCACGTGATCATCGACGGCCAGATTCATTCGGACCGCTATGCGCACCTTGCGGGCGAACGCGGTCCCGACTCGCTCCTCGAGCCCGGCGCAATCGCAGAGGCCTACCTCGCGCTGCATCGCCAGCCACGAAATGCCTGGACGCAGGAACTCGATTTGCGGCCGTGGGTCGAGAGGTTCTGAGAATTTCCCCGGGAGGCTTCAATGTCGAGAGTCCTGGCCTGCTTGCTGGTGTTCGCTTCCATATCCACGATCGGGGCGCGTGCCGCCACGCCGTCCGCGACTCCTGCCGCGGCTGCCCCGAAGATCGAAGTCATCGAGTTCTTCTCTTATGGCTGTCCGCACTGCTATGACTTCGAACCGCTGGTGAAGAGCTGGCTGCGCCAGCAACCCAAGGACGTCGTCTTCAGGCGCGTGCCGATCAGCCTGGGACATCCGCAGTGGGTCGCGCTGTCGAAGGCGTACTACGCGTTCGAGGCGACGCGCCATCTCGACAAGCTCGACGATGCCATTTTCAAGGCGATCCACAACGGCGCCTCGCTGTGGGACGCCGACAGCATCGCCCGCTGGGCCGGGACTCAAGGCGTCGATGCGAGCGAGATCACCAATGCCATGAACTCTTTCAGCATCAATACCAAGACCGCGCAGGCCGAGAGCCTGGCGGTGCAATACAGCATCGAGGCGACGCCGACACTCATGGTGGCCGGCAAGGTCGTTCCGGAGGGGAGCCTCGAAGGCATGCTGAAAACCGCGGATGAGATGATCGGCCGGGCGCGCGCTGCGATGGTGGCGCGCAAGTAATCGCAACAGGACTCAGGATTCGCTGTCCCGCGCCGCGTCTGTCGCCGTGCCCTGCGGCTCGATGCATTCCTTGCCTTCGTTGCGCGGGTTGTTCACGTACGTGCTCACCGCGTAGCGCCGGAACTCGAGCAGCGCGCCGCTGGTGAGCGTGCGTTGCGCGCTCAGGTCATCGTTCGCCGGATCGAGCCACGCCGCGTATTGATCCTCGCGTAGCACCACCGGCATGCGGTCGTGCAGCTGCGCGAGGCTCGTGGTCGGCGCGCGCGTCAGGATCGAGAACGTGAGCAGCGGCTCGGCATCGCGCTCCGGCCGCCAGCGCGACCAGAGGCCCGCGAAGCACAGCGGCTGCAATCCTTCGAGATGTATGAAATACGGGCGGCGGACCGTGCTGAGCTCGCCGGTCGTGGTGTCGACGCGCGATTCGCTGCGCCACTCATACCAGCCGAGCGCCGGCACCAGGCAGCGCGCGCCGCGAAACGCCGCCTGCCACATCGGCAAGTGCGGCGCATCTTCCGAGCGCGCGTTGATCGTGAGCTTCGGCGGTTTCGCCTGCTTCCACCAGCCGGGTATGAATCCCCACTTCATCGCGCGCGCTTCGGGACCGTCCGTGCCGGCCGTGACGACCGACAGCTGCATGCTGGGCGCCGCGTTGTAGATGAGGTCGAAGGGATCGTGCCAGCGCACCTGGACCGCGCGTTCCAGGGCGGCCATCACTCGCGAGACGAAGCGCGCACACATGCGGCGAGTATAGAAGATGTGCCTGAACCCGGGCCGGTTCATCCCCGCCGCAGAGCGCTTCGGCCATCACCATGACCCTTGGTCCCAGGCAGCTTGCTCCGGCCACATCGAGTTCATAGCGTCCGACGCAATGGCCGAAAAGTGCCAGTCGATTACACCAAGACTCGACAGCCAAGGGGGATGAAATGAAACGCACAAGGATCGGAGCGCTGCTCGCGCTCGCGGGTAGCATCTGCGCGTTCGCGGCGCCGGCGCAGGTCACGGACGGGGCGGCGCGACTGCAGGAGTTTCGTGCGCAGCGCGATGCCGTGAAACACGGCGGGGCATCCAAGCTGAGCGGCACACTGGTTCGCTTGCAGCAGGCGGCACGACCGAGTTCGAACGCCAGGGAGCGCAGCCTCGCGGTCGCGCGCAGCGCGCGCAATCCACTGCTCAAGGTCGTGGACGGCTACGTGGTGATCGATGCCGTGGCGAAGCCCGGCCAGGCACAGGCGCTGCGCACCGAGCTCACGAGCCGTGGTCTGCAGAACGGGAGCGTATTCGGCAACACAGTCTCGGGCCGACTGCCGGTCGCTGCACTGTCGGATCTCGCTGCGGTGGGCTCATTGCATTTCGCGCGTCCCTCGGTGCGGGCTCATGATGCCGGGCTCGTCACGTCACAGGGCGATCGCTCCCTCAACAGCGACCGCGCGCGGCAGCGCTTCGACGTCGACGGCACCGGGATCACGGTGGGCGCGATGTCCGACAGCTTCAACTGCACCACCGAGCCGCTATTCCCGGGCCAGATGCACACCACGGCGGAACAGGACGTCGCGAACGGCGACCTGCCGGCGGGCGTCGTCCTGCTCAAGGAGGACCCGAGCTGCCCTGACGGACACGATGAAGGACGCGCGATGCTGCAGATCATCCACGACGTGGCGCCGGGCGCGCGCCTTGCGTTCCACACCGCGGATGACGGTGCGGCGGACTTTGCCAACGGCATCGTGCAACTCGCGCTGCAGGCGGGCGCGGACGTGATCGTCGATGACATCAGCTATCTCGATGAGCCGATGTTCCAGGACGGCAACGTGGCGCAGGCGGTCGACTATGTGCGCTCGAAGGGCATCGCCTACTACTCGTCGGCCGGCAATCGCGCGCGCCAGTCGTATGTATCGCGATTCCGGCCTTCCGGGATTCCCGGAGCCTCCGGCGAGCAGCACGACTTCGATCCCGGACCCGGCGTCGACACCTTGCAGAGCATCACGCTCAGCACCGGCGCGATCGAGGTGTTGAGTTACCAATGGGATCAGCCCTTCGCGTCCGTGAGCGGCGCGCCGGGCGCGACCACGGATCTCGACATCATCTTCTACGATCTCGACGGCAACCTGATCCCGTTCTGCGACGACAACCTCGAGCCGGCGGTCTGCCAGCTGCCGGGCATCGACGCCAACACCGGCGCGGACCCGGTCGAGCTCGCGTTGATCTCGAACCAGACCGGCGGCGACGTGCAGGTCGCGATCTCGCTCGAGTTGTTCAGTGGTCCACCGCCCGCGGTGATGAAGTACGTGTACTTCGATTTCGGCGACGGCGAGATGAGCGTGAATGATTTCGACACGCAGAGCCCGACGACCTTCGGGCACTCGAATGCCGCCGGTGCCGAAGCGGTCGGCGCCGCGCCCTGGTTCAACACCGAGGAATGGGGGCCGGCCTTCCACCCGGAATGCGTGCCCGCGTGCCTCGAGCTCTTCTCATCCGCAGGCGGGACGCCCATCTACTTCGACATCAACGGCAAGCGCCTGAAGAAACCGATCGTGCGCATCAAGCCGGGGGTCGTGGGTCCGGATGGCGGCAACAGCAGTTTCTTCTTCTCGCTCTATCCGTTCGAGGTGCCGGGCAGCACCGAGCCGGACGAGTTCCCGAACTTCTTCGGCACCTCGGCGTCCGCGCCGCACGTCGCCGCGGTCGCCGCACTCATGCTCGACAAGCGTAACGACGGCCTGGCCGCGGGGAACAACTGGAAGATCTGCGTGGACGTCAACCGCCACAAGCAGCAGACGCTGATCGTGCCGCCGGTCACCGCCGCGCAACGCGTCGCCGCCGGTGCGCGCTTCCGTGACTGTGATGCCATCACACCGGAAGAAATCAACGACATCCTGCGTGACACCGCCGAAGACATGACCCTCGCGGCCGGACGGCTCACCGAGCCCTTCGTCGTGGGCCGCAGGGGATTCGATCCCGATACGGGCTATGGCTTCGTCAACGCCGTGAAGGCGATCAAGGAAGCCAAGAAGCACTGACCGTATCCAACGAGCAGGTCGCGCAAGGATGGGTGCATTCCACGCCTGAGCGTTGGTCCCCGGAGGGGCTGCAGTGATGCAGCCCCTCTGTTTTTTCAACTCGTGTAACGTAGGCGCCTTTCGACCCCAGGGGCGACTACCACTCGTGTCCACCACGACCCGCGCCGTTGGCGTGAGCACGATCCTGCTGACGTCCGCGGCGATGATCGCGTTCGCTGCCAACTCGCTCCTGTGCCGCATGGCGCTCGGCGCGCATCTCATCGACGCGGCAACGTTCACCGCGGTGAGACTCGGGTGTGGCGCGGTGTTTCTCGCCGTGCTCGTCGTCTTCACCAGGCCCGGGCCGTTTCGGCTGCCCGCCGATGCAATTGCCGTGGGCGCGCTGTTCGGCTACGCGATCGCGTTCTCGTTCGCTTACCTCGGACTCTCGGCGGGAACCGGGGCGCTGATCCTGTTCGGCGCGGTGCAGATCACGATGATCGGCGCGGGGCTCCTGCAGCATGAGCAATTGCCGCCGCTCGGGTGGAGCGGGCTGCTGCTCGCATGCGCGGGACTCGTGGCGCTGCTCGCTCCGGGAGTGACCGCACCGCCGCTGGTGAGCGCGCTGCTGATGGCGCTCGCGGGCGTTGCCTGGGGCATCTATTCGCTGCGCGGCCGCAAGGCACCCGATCCGCTCAAGGCGACTGCGGCCAACTTTGTCTGGACCGTGCCGCTGGCGTTGCTGTCCGTCGCGATCTTTGCGCGTCCGCCGCAGGCTTCCTCGCGGGGCCTGCTCCTCGCGGCGACTTCCGGCGCCATCGCCTCGGGACTGGGTTATGTGATCTGGTATTCCGCACTCGTTCGCCTGCGCGCCATTGCCGCGGCCTCCGTACAGCTTTCCGTGCCCGTGATCGCCGCCGTGGGCGGGGTACTCTTCCTGGGCGAACGAGCCAGCCTGCGCCTCGTGCTTGCGTCGCTCGCGGTGCTCGGCGGTATCGCCTTGGTTCTGCGCGCCCGCCAGATCAGGCGCGGCTGAATCTGTCGCCACTCAGCGACAGATTGAGGGTCGCCCTGAGAGGCTTCAGGCGCCTCTGACCCGCTCACGGGCCGCCCATCTTCCGGACCGACAGAAACTGCCAACCGCGTACGAGTTCGCGGCCGGAGCGACTCGCTACAGTCCGCCGGCACATTCCTGCATTGAGTCAAACTCGAGGCTGGTCCGGCATGGGGCTTTCGGAAACGATCGTGGCCGCGATGATTGGCGCTGCGGCGACCATCATGACCGCGACCTTTCAGTTGCTGATGGCCATGCGCGGCCGTGCCAAGGCTGAGTCGCGACCGAAGCGTGGCAGCGCGATGCGCTCCATCGTCACGCTCGCGGTCATCGTGCTGGCTTCCGCCGTGGGCGGATTCGCCTATTCGGAGCTGCGCGCCGAGCGCGTGCGCGAGGACACCGTCCAGCTGCGCATGGAGCTGGCCGATCAGTTGAAAGAACTATCCACCTCCACCGAGCGGCTGGAGCACTTTCGCAGCGAAGTCGAGCCTCCGGCCGGAGCGGCGGCGCCCGTCGCGCTCGCAGGTGCCGGCACCGCGGAAGCGATTCTTCGCCTGCATCCCTGTCGCGCAGAGCCGATCAGCGTCGGCGTCGACCCGCCCAAGTGCGATGAGGCCACGGCGGAGCGGGTTGCGCTGTGTACGGCGATCCCGGTTCCGGCCAAGATTTCCGGCGTCGAGCTGTTTGCGAAAGCGGACGACGACCTGCAGTCCTGGGGGGATCAGAGCAAGGTGCAGGTCAACCAGGACGCGGGCGGCACCCGTTTTGCGGATGCACCGTACGACCAGATGCAAGGCAGCGATCACCGCTCCCTCTGCATCAACCTGGCGCACTGGAGCAGCGATCACGGACACGTCGCGCGACTGCTCGTGCACTACACGACGGCAGCGCCCGTCGGCGTTCAGACCGCGGTAGCGCGCTCACAGTAAGTCGCGCAGCCGGGTAGAATCCCGCGAATCCTTTCGCGGAGAAATCCCGACATGAAGATTCAGGCAGCCCTGGCGACAGGGCTCGTGGCCGCGCTCATCGCGCATGCGGCGGGCGCCAATCCCCTCGAGGACGTGCTTCGCAAGTCTAAGGCGGCCGCGGGCGGCTCCGCCGTCGATGCGGTTCACTCCGTGGATAGTCGCTGGAAGGTGAGCACCGGCGGTCTCACGGGCGTTGCCAGCTCGCTCGAAGACAGCATGACCGGGCGCTTCGTCGACCGGTATGAGCTCGGACCGGTCAAGGGTGCGAACGGCTTCGACGGTGACAAGGCCTGGGAGCAGGACGCCTCGGGGCAACTGCGCGTCGAGGACACCGACGAGGGGCGGCAGGTGGCCGCCAATGAAGCCTACCGGCGCACCTATTCTTATTGGACCGAGCGCCGTCCCGGCCAGGTCGAATACCTGCGTGAGGACACGGACGAGGGCCGCAAGGTCCATGTGCTGCGCGTGACACCGACCGGTGGGCGTCCCTTCGAGATGTGGATCGACGCGAACACCTACCTCACGACGCGCACGATCGAGAAGGGCGGCACGCGCATCACCACGACATACTTCAGCGACTACCGTGACGAAGGCGGCATGAAGGTCGCGCATGCGGTGCGCGTGAACACGGGCGACGAGAAATACGATACGCACCTCGAGCTCGTCGGCGAGACGTTCAACGCCGTCGCCGCGACCGCGTTCGCCATGCCCGCGCCGCCGCCGCGCGATTTCGGTTTTGCGAGCGGGGCCTCGACCAGCGTGCCGTTCGTGCTCGCCAACAATCACATCTACGTCGATGTGCGTCTGAACGGGCGCGGACCCTATCGACTGCTGTGCGACACCGGCGGCGCCAACATCGTCACGCCGGAGCTCGCGAGCGAGCTGGGATTGAAACCCGAGGGCCAGCTCGAAGGCGCGGGCGTCGGCGAGAAGTCCGAGGACATCGGCCTGGTCAAGGTTGCGAAGACGGAGCTCGGCTCCGCGTTTCTCAACGACCAGGTGTTCTTCGTGTTCCCGATGCAATCCTTTGCGGAAGTGGAAGGCGTCCCTGCAGTCGGCCTGGTGGGTTACGAGGTGTTCCGCCGTTTCGTGGTGCGCATCGACTACGAGGGGAACCGGCTGACGCTGCTCGAGCCGGGCAACTTCAAGTACACGGGCGCGGGCACCGCGGTGCCATTCAAATTCAACGAGCACATTCCGCAGGTCGACGGCGAAATCGATGGCATCGCCGGAAAATTCGACATCGACACCGGCAGTCGCGCCTCGCTCGACCTGATGGGGCCGTTCGTCGAGAAGAACGCGCTCAAGGCCAAATACCAGCCGCGCATCGAGGGGGTCACGGGATGGGGCGTGGGCGGCGCTGCGCGTTCGGCAGTGACCCGTGCCACCGTGCTCAAGCTCGGCGGGGTTTCGATCGACAAGCCGGTGACCGAGCTGACGCTCCAGACCAAGGGCGCGTTCACGGATCAGTACGTGGCCGGCAATGTCGGCGCGGGCGTGCTCAAGCGCTTCAACCTGGTCTTCGACTACGGCAACCAGGTGATCTATTTCGAGCCCAATGCCAACAACGCGAAGCCGGACGTGTTCGATCGCAGCGGACTGTGGATCAACGCGAAAGAGGGCGGGTACGAGATTCTCGATGTCATCGCCGGAAGCCCGGCGGCGGCAGCCGGTCTCAAGGTGGGCGATCGCATCCGCCGGGTCGATGGCAAGGCCGCCAGCGCGCTGCCGCTTCCGGAGCTGCGGACACGCTTCAAGACCGACGCGCCCGGCACTAAGATCCGTATCGAATACGAGCGCGGCGGCGAGCCGCACGACACAACCCTGGTATTGAAGGAAATGGTGTAGCCATGACCGAGCTACGAGTCATCTCAGAGCACGCATGCTTCGGGGGAACCCAGCGGTTCTATGCGCATGCTTCCGTCGAATGTCGCACGGAGATGCGCTTTTCCGTGTACTTGCCGCCGCAGGCGAAGAAGGCTGCGGTGCCGGCGCTCTACTACCTCGCCGGGCTCACCTGCACCGAGGAGACGTTCATGATCAAGGCGGGCGCGCAGCGCCTCGCCGCCGAGTTCGGGCTGATGCTGATCGCGCCCGACACCAGCCCGCGCCAGCCGCGCATCCCGGGGGATGACGCGAGCTGGGACTTCGGCCTCGGTGCCGGGTTCTACGTCGATGCCACGCAGGCGCCGTGGTCACAGAACTACCGCATGTACAGCTACGTCACCAAGGAGCTGCGGGGGATCGTGCAGGACACGCTCCCGGTGCGTCGCGACGCGCAGGGCATCTTCGGTCATTCGATGGGCGGCCACGGTGCGCTGGTGTGCACGCTGCGCAATCCGGGCTTGTATCGCTCCGTCTCGGCCTTCGCGCCCATCGCCGCGCCGATGCGCTGTCCCTGGGGCAAGAAGGCGTTCGGCGGTTATCTCGGTGCCAACGAGAAGGACTGGGAGGAATACGATGCGAGTGTGCTGGTGGCGCGCCGCAAGCTGTCGCTGCCGATCCTGATCGACCAGGGCACCGCAGACAAATTCCTGGTCGAGCAACTCTATCCGCAGGTGTTCGCCGAAAGCTGTCGGGCCTCCGACACCGCGCTCACGCTGCGCATGCAGGAGGGTTACGACCACGGCTACTACTTCATCTCCACCTTCATGGAAGACCACCTGCGCCATCACGCCGCGCAGCTCGGCGCCGCTGGAGCCTGAGCGCCGTCATGCGTGCCGCGGTTTTCTACGGGCGCGAGGATCTGCGCCTCGAGGATGTGCCGGAACCGAGCGCGGGCGCCGGCGAAGTCAAGCTGCGCGTGCAATTCAACGGCATCTGCGGCAGCGACCTGCACGAGTACTACGACGGACCGATCACGACCCGCGTCCGCGATCCGCATCCGCTCACTGGAGTGAAGAACCCGGTCATTCTCGGTCACGAATTGAGTGGCTTCGTCGTCGAAGTCGGCGACGGCGTCGAGGACCTGGAACGCGGCGACCTGGTGGCAGTCGAGCCGGTGGAGACTTGTGGTCACTGTCTCTTCTGCCGCGCAGGCCAGTACAACCATTGCGGCTTGCTCGCGTTTCACGGCTACAACCGGCGCGGCGGCGGACTCTCGCAATACACCGTCGTGCGTCGCTCGATGGCGCACAAGTTGCCGAAGAGCATCACGCCGGCGCAGGGCGCGCTCATCGAGCCCATGGCGATCGCGTGGAGCACCGTGAATCGCTGCCGGATCGAGGCCGGGCAGACCGTGGCGGTGCACGGTGCCGGGCCCATCGGCATCGGCGTGCTGCTGACACTGCGTCGTCGCGGTGTGCGCGTGATCATGGTGGATCCTTCGCCGGCGCGGCGCGCGGTCGTGCAAGCGCTCGGCGCCGAGCACGTGCTCGATCCGCGCAGCTCGGATGTCGTGAGTGCGCTGCGCGACCTGACCGGTGGCCGCGGCGTCGATGCCTCTGTGGATGCCGCGGGCGTACCAGCGGCGTTCCAGGCCGCGCTGCGAGGAACGGCCGTGGACGGCAACGTGGTCGTGGTCGCGATTCACACGCAGCCGCTCGAGATTCATCCGATGGAAATCCTCATGTCGGAAGCGCGCATTACCGGCGTTGCACTCTCGTGCGGCGCGTTCCCGAGCGTGATTGCAGAAATGGCCGCCGGCGCCTATCCCGCCGAGGGCTGGGTCGAGACGATTCCTTTCCCGCAACTGATCCGCGACGGCTTCGAGCGCTTGCATCGCCAGGAGGGCGTGAAGCTGCTGGTCGACGTCGCGGGCACCACCTGACAGGAACAACAACACCGTGAACACCATCACCCGCCGTAACTTCGTGGCCGGGGCCGCCGGAACGAGTGCCGCACTGTGGCTCGCGCAGCGCAGTTTCGCCGCCTCGAATCTCGCGCCGATCTACAGCGAAGTGGAGCGCCGCCACCAGGAAGCCGTGACGCGACTGCAGGAGTGGATTCGCCACTACGGCATCGCCGCCGAGAACAACAACGTCGACCAGAGCTGCGGGTTCACGATGGAGCTGCTGCGCGATGCGGGCTTTCAGCGCGTCGAACGCGTGGCGACCGACCGGCATCCCGGCATCTTCGCGACACTCGATGCCGGTGCGAAGCGCACGCTCGGCATCTACTTCATGTACGACGTCAAGCAGGTTGAAGGCCAGGAGTGGTCGGTGCCGCCGTGGGAAGCGCGCCTGGTCGAGATGCCCGATCTCGGCACGGTCGTCATGGGTCGCGGCGCGGTGAATCAGAAGGGTCCGGAGTCCTCGTTCCTCGCGGCGCTGCACGCGATCCGCGGCGCGAAGCGCAAGCTCCCGGTGAACCTGGTGCTGGTCGCCGAAGGCGAGGAGGAGATCGGCTCGCCGCACATCCGGCAACTCGTGCTCGCACCGCAAGTGCAGGCGGCACTCGCGAAGTGCGACGGCATCATGATGCCCGACGCGGCGCAGGATCGTGACGGCAGCATCACGATCTCGCTCGGCGCGAAAGGCGTCGTCGAAGCGGAGCTGGTCGCGAGCGGCGAGAAGTGGGGGCGCGGCCCGCTCAAGGATATTCACTCATCGAACCGTGCGCGCGTCGACAGCCCGGCGTGGCACCTGGTGCAGGCGCTCAACACGCTCATCGATGAGAAGGGTGACCCGGCGATCGATGGGCTGATGACGATGGTGAAGCCGGTCTCCGACGCCGACCGGAAGATCCTCGACGAGGCCGCACAGCGGATCAACGAAGGCACGACCAAGAAATCGCTTGGCGTGGAGCACTGGGCGCGCGATGCGAGCTGGCGCCAGGCGCTCGAAGACATCAGCAGCCGGCCGACGGTGAACATCGAAGGCCTGGTCGGCGGCTACACGGGACCCGGCGGCATGACGATCCTGCCGCACCGCGCCGCGGCGAAGCTCGATATGCGACTGGTGCCGGACATGACGTTCGATGACACCGTCGCGAAGCTCAAGGCACACCTCAAGAGTCGCGGCTACGGCGATATCGAGGTGAATGCGACGGGCGGTTACGACCCGACCTCGACGTCCGCCGATTCAAAGCTGGTCCTCGCGCAGAAGACCGTGTACCACAACGCCGGGATCGATCCGATCATGTGGCCGCGGCGCGGCGGCTCATGGCCGGGGTACGTGTTCACCGGCGCGCCGCTCCGGCTCGCGTCGATTCACCATGGCATGGGTCACGGCGCGCGCGCGCATGCGCCCGATGAGTACTACCTCATCGACTCGAAGAATCCGAAGCTCTCGGGGATGGATGGCGCGGTGCGCTCGTTCGTCGATCTGCTGTTCGCGCTCGCGTAGCGCGCGCGGCGCGTGCGGCCTCCGTCAGGCCGCGCGAAAGCAGACGTGAAAAGCGGTGCCGCGGCCCGGCGCGCTGTCGACCGAGATCGTCGCGCCGTGCGAGTCGGCAATGGCGCGCACGACCGGCAGACCGAGGCCGGTGCCCGTTTCCGACGACTTGGTGGTAAAGAAAGGCTGGAAGATCCGCTGCAGGGTGTCGTCGTCCATGCCGCAACCGCTGTCGCGCACCGACAGGCGTACGTAGGTTCCCGGCGCGATCTCGGATGAGCTGTCCATGTCCTGCGCTTCGACCCGGTCTTCGCTCACGCTGATCGTGATCGTGCCCGGCGCCGGGGAGATTGCCTGCCACGCGTTGATGCACAGGTTCATCAGGATCTGCTGGATCTCACGCGCGTCGGCGAAGATCGGCGGCACCGGTTCGAGGCGCGTCTGCAGCTTGATGTTGCGCGGTAGTGCCGCGCTCAGCAGGTCGAGCGTATCGCGCACCGCCGCCCCGAGATCCAGTTGTTCGCGCGGCCGCGTGCCGTTCTGACCGAACCCGAGGATCTTCTGCGCCAGGTCGCCGGCCCGCGCCGTTGCGCGCGCAATCTGGCCGAGGTGATTGTGCACGCGATGCTCGCCAGGGAGCGCGAGCTGGGCGAGCTCCACGGCGCCCATGATGGGCGCGAGCGCATTCTTGATCTCGTGCGTGAGCTGGCAGACGACGGTCCCGATCGCCTCGAGACGCTGCGCGTGCAAGGTCTGGTCGTCCGTCGGCTCGCTGGTGTCGAGCTCGCGGAACGACCAGATGCGGCTCTCGCGCGGTCCGCCGTCGTCGTTGAGCGGCGCAGTGCGGCACTCGACCTGCTGGCCGTTGGTGAGCTTCCAGGTCCACTTCGCCGCCGCGACCGAGTCGAGGCCGAACGCCGTGATCATGTCCTGCACCGTCTGGGGTTCGTCGACCAGCCGCAACACCGCATTCCACACATCGGCTTCAACGGTGAGCCGCGCCTGCGGCTCGACACTCCAGAGACTGCGGAAGCGATCGTTGGCATGCGCAACGGTGCCCGCGTGCGAAATGATGACGATCGCATCGCCGTTCTCGTTGCCGTACCACTCCAGCAGCAGATGGTCGAGGCACGGATCGTTGGCGAGCACGCGGGCGGTGGCCGCCTCGGCGCGTTGTGCGTTGGAGTGCGCGCTGGCGCGCATGCCGCTCGCGAGCGCAGGCAGGCCGCGAGGGCGACTGCGCGTCGCTGCGGCACGTACGGAGGAGAGCGGTCGGGTTGTCGCGCGCATATCAGGCCATCCGTGACACCGGGTAACCGGAAAATCGCGCGCGACAGTAACCGCGCCGCGGCCGAATGCGAATCGGTGGTTTTCTGTAGTAGAGGAGGGAAGACTACGTAGGCGCGCCGCAGAAGCCCTCAGGCATCGACGATGCGATTGCGAACCGCGTAACGCACCAGGTCCGCGAGCGACTCAAACCCCATCTTGTTCATGATGTTATTGCGATGAGTTTCCGCCGTCTTGAGGGTGATCCCAAGGCGTTGCGCCACTTCCTTGTTGGTCTTGCCTTCAGCGAGCAGCTGCACGATTTCGCGCTCTCGCGGCGACAAGGTCATGCCGACGCCTGCAGCGCTCGAGCCCGTGCCGAGATAGCCCTTCAGGATCATGTGCGCCACGTTTGACGTGAAGTAGGGCTTGCCTTCGAGCAATGACTCGATGGCGGCGACGAGCTCGTGACCCGCGTCGGATTTGAGCAGGTAGCCGAGCGCACCGGCATCGAGCACCTCGCGCACCACCTGCTCGGAGTCGTGCGCCGTCAACATCAGCACGCGCGTGCCAGGCAGCCCGGCGATGATCTGGCGCGTGGCTTCGAGGCCATTCTGCTCCGGCATCGCCAGGTCGAGCACGACTACGTCAGGCTTGTGCTCGAGTGCGAGCTCGACCGCGGCACGGCCGTTGCCTGCTTCGGCCACGACGCTCCAGCCTTCGACCTCTTGTACGACCGCGCACAAGCCGCGGCGCACCAGCTCGTGATCATCGGCGATGAGAATGTTCGCTTTCTTCACGCGGGCGCGGTCGACAGCAGCGGCACGGACGCGATGATCGAGGTGCCCGTGGCATCGGACTCGATGGTGAGGTTGCCGCCGAGCTGGCGCAGGCGCTCGCGCATGCCCGCGAGACCCACGCCGGTCGCCTGCGTCGACAACGGAATACCGGGTGCGGCGAGCCCGCGGCCGAAGTCCCGCACCTCCACGCACACGTGGTCCGGCTCCGTCGCGAGGCGCACGCGGGCTCGCTTGCTCCCTGAATGCTTCTGGATATTCGAGAGCGCTTCCTGCACCACGCGGAACAGCGACAGCTCCTGGTCCGCCGGCAAGCGCACGCTGGTGGCCGGCAGCTCGAGCTGCACCGGGATGCCGCTGCGCGCCGTGAAGCCGTCCATCAGCCAGCGCAGGGCCGTGGGCAGGCCGAGCTCGTCGAGGAGCGGTGGGTGCAGAAGATAGGAAGCCGTGCGAATTTCCTGCGAGCACTGCCGTGCGAGTTGCGCACATTCGCTCAGCAGCTGGGTGACCTTCGGATCGAGCGAGCCCGCCGCGGCGACGGCGCGATCGAGTGTGACCTCCAGCGCCGCGAGCACCTGTCCGGTGGAGTCGTGCAACTCGCGGCCGATGCGCCGGCGCTCCTCGTCCTGCAATTGCATCAGCTTGCCGGCGAGAATGCGGATGTCCACGGCGGCGCGGGCGCTCTCCGCGTTCGCGAAAGCGTGCCCAACCTGGTCGGCGAGGCCGCCGGCGAATGCGATCTCGTCGGGTTCCCAGTGACGTCCGCGCGCATGTTGTTCCAGGCACATCACGCCGATCAGCTCGCCGGACAGGCGCACCGGAGAATCGAGCAGCGCCCCGACATCGAACGGCAGCAGGTAGTCCTCGCGTAGCGAGCGCGTGCGCGGGTCGGTGTACGTGTCGGAAACCGGGACGGCACGGTCGGTGCTGAGCGCCGCGAAGTACTCCGGATAGAGCGCTGCCGCGAGATCCGTGTCGTGCCGGTGCTTTCCCGAGGCCACGTCAAACCGGTCGAGACAGCGCAACGTGGTGCGGTCCTCGTCGAACAGCCACACGCTCGCGCTGTCGATGCTGAGCGTGCGCGCGGCGCTCTCGGTGATGAGGCGCAGGCCCGCGACGAAGTCGCCCGAGGCGAGGAGTGGGTCGGTCGCCAGCCGCAAGAGTGCTGCGGATTGTTGCTGGAGACGGGCGGCGAGCACGCGCTCGTGTTCGGCGCTCTGACGCCGCGCCGTCACATCCTGCAGCATCGTCTGCACCGCCGGGCGTCCGCTGAAGTCGACGCGCACGCCGGTCACCTCGACCCAGACGAGAGAACCGTCCTGGCGCACGACCTGGACCTCGATCGGCGGCGCGGTTTCGCCGCGCTGGAGAATGCCGCGCGTGCGCTCTTCCAGCAGGAAAACGTTGTCCGGATGCGCGAAGGAGAGGATCGGTCGATCGATGACTTCTTCAATCGACTTCGCGCCGACCAGCCGCACCGCGGCCGGATTCGCGAACAGGCAGTGCACGCCGTCATGTACGAGGATGGCCTGCGGCAGCGCGTTGACCAGCGCACGATAACGCTGCTCGCTTTCGCGCAGCGCTGCATCTACGCCCAGGTCGCCTGACGAGGTTGATCGTGGTGCATCCATACGATCCAGATCCCGGCAGATCTCGCGACATTCTTGGTCCGGCGGGGCACAAAGTCCATGGAGAGCCGTCGCGGACGGCCATTGGGTGACAAACCTGTCGCCGGCGCCGGGATCACGCTCAGTACCGCAGGACCTGAAGCGTCGCACCCGCAAACACTGGTACGGCGCCGTCGAGCAGGTGTCACCCAATGTCCATCCGCTCCGGCCTGCATCGATAGAGTGAGTTATGCGGCGGACGCCTGAAGAGTTAGCGGGCG
>Ga0126377_10000841_pt1 | contig 19516 bp, 9 predicted proteins | sample PanSoiMetPlot_22_FD_92647 | JGI IMG/M metagenome (GOLD analysis project Ga0126377, IMG submission 92647) | Tropical forest soil microbial communities from Panama - MetaG Plot_22 | ecosystem: Environmental > Terrestrial > Soil > Tropical forest > Bulk soil | place: Panama | collected 2016-02-17 | reverse complement strand
GATTTTCAGCATGGTCAATGCAGTGTTATTGCGAGCGCTGCCTTACCCGGAACCGGGGCGGCTCGTTCGTTTCTGGGAAAGCAATCCGGGGCGCGGTTGGCTGGATTTCGCAGTTTCGGCGCCAAATTTCGCGGATTGGCGGAAGCAGCAGTCGGTTTGCGAGCAACTCGCGGCCTTCGAATTCAACACGCTAAATTTCACCGGCGGCGGCGAGCCGGAACGAGTGGCGGCGTTGAGGGTGACGGCGAATTTCTTTTCGGTATTGGGCGTGGCGCCCGCGCGCGGACGGAATTTTCTGCCCGAAGAAGAACAGCCCGGGCGCAACCGCGTCGCCGTCTTGAGCGATGGGTTATGGCGTCGGCGCTTCGGCGCCGATCCAAACTTGATTGGTCGCCAGATTCAATTGAGCGGCGAGAGCTACACGGTCGTGGGCGTGACGCCGCCGAGCTTTCAGCTTACACAGGGCACAGAATTATGGACGCCGCTGACTTTAGACCCGACAGGCGCAAGTCGCCTCACCGCTCACAACCTATCCGTTATTGGGCGACTCAAGCCTGGCGTCAGCCTCGCCCAAGCGCAAGCTTCGATGGGCGCCATTGCGCGCCAGCTCGAACAGCAATATCCGGAATCGAATTCTGGCTGGGGCGTGGGGATGAGCGCGTTTTACGACTGGATTGTGCCGGAACAAATTCGACAGTCTATGCTCACGCTCTTTGCAGCGGTTGGCTTCGTGCTGTTGATCTCCTGCGCGAACGTCGCGAACCTGTTGCTGGCGCGGGCTTCGGCGCGGCGACAGGAAATGGCGATTCGCGCCGCGATGGGCGCGAATCGTTTGCGCGTGATACGGCAATTGCTGACCGAAAGCCTGTTGCTCTCGACGCTCGGTGGATTGGTCGGATCGTTGCTCGCGTTCTGGTGTACAGGCCTCATCAAGGCCAGCACGGCGCTCAATATTCCGCGTCTGAATGAAACGCGTCTTGATGTGAAGGCGCTTGGCTTCACCTTCCTCATTGCGCTTGGCGCCGGACTGATCTTCGGCATGGCGCCCGCGTGGCAAGCGTCCAGGCTCGCGCTTAACGAAACGCTCAAAGAAGGCGGACGCAGCGGCGGCGGCCAGCGTCAGCGATTGCGCGGCGCGCTGGTCATTGCTGAAGTCGCGCTCGCGCTCACGTTGCTCGTCGGCGCCGGGTTGATGATTCGCAGCTTCATGCGTCTGCAGAACGTTCCGCTCGGTTTTGCGCCGGACCACGTGATGACGATGCGGCTCGCCTTGCCCACAGCGAAGTACGGCCAGGGCGCGCCGCGAGTGAATTTCTTCGATCAATTGCTGCAACGGCTGCGCTCCACACCGGGTGTGATAGACGCCTCGGCGGTCACCGAGATTCCCCTCGCCGGCGGCGGCGTCTGGGCAGAGGAAGTCACGATTGAAGGGCGCGATGCGGCGCAGGGCGGAACGCCGCTTCCCGCTGAAGTGAACGCTGTGACGCCGCGCTACTTTCACACGATGGGCATCCCGCTGCTGGCGGGCCGCGATTTCACGGAGCAGGATCGCGGCGCGTTTTGGCTGGGCGAATCGCCGTGGACTTTGATTGTGAACGAAACTTTCGCGCGCCGCTACTGGCCGAATGAAAATCCCATCGGCAAACGTTTCCGCATCGGTGACAACGGTAACCCCTTCGGCACAGTCATCGGTATGGTGGGCGATGTGCGTAGCCTGAGTCTTGAGAGGGAAGCGCGGCCGGCGTTCTATGTTTCTTACGGTCATTACACCTTTCCTGCGCTCACCATAATGGTACGCGCCAGCGCGCCGCCGGAGGCGATGACGGCGGCGTTGCGCGCGCAGGTTTATGCGCTCGACCATGACCTCCCGGTCTACAACATTCGCCCGATGGAGCAGATCGTTTCAAATTCTGCGGGGCAGCCGCGCTTTCAAACCCTGTTGCTGGGGCTGTTCGGCGCGGTGGCGTTATCGCTGGCTGCGATTGGCATTTACGGCGTGATGGCGTACACCGTCACACAGCGCACGCACGAAATCGGCGTGCGGATGGCGTTGGGCGCGCGAACGCGCGACACGCTGCGGCACGTCTTAGGACAAGGGATGAAGCTCGTACTCATGGGCGCGATCCTCGGACTTGCGGGCGCGTTCGTCGCAGCGCGCGCTCTCAAGAGCATGTTGTTCGGTGTGAGTCCCGCCGACCCGTTGACGTTCGCGGCAGTAACGGTCTTTCTCGCTCTCGTAGCTTTCGCAGCGTGCTGGATTCCGGCGCGGAGGGCAACGAAGGTTGATCCACTGGTCGTGATCCGACACAACTGAACTACACAGCGAGGTCATCCGTGTCCCTGCAGTGAACCCTCGTGAAAAAAGAAAATATTTGAGCTCAAGTTATCTGACGCCCACTCCAATGCCGCTGCTTCAGAGTGACTGTCGGTTCAGTGACGATCATTGCCGCCGCATAACCGGCTCCGGGTTTCAGTTCGTACATCTTCCACCGCGCCACTTCTCGCTCATCGTCGTCAACTTTAAGCAAAGCCGGAAGTTCGCCGGGGGCTAGTGAGACAGTGAAGCGGTCTAAAGGATATGAGACTCCCATCCCTTTCGCCTTGATAAAGGCTTCTTTGCGAGACCAGCAGTTGAAGAATCCCATCGTTCGCTGATCCGTCGGCAGCGATTTAAGCGCCGTTACTTCATCTTTTGAGAAGAAATGCTCGGCAATCTCGAGCGTCGCGAAATCTTCACGAATATATTCGATATCGATTCCGACAACCCGCCCGCTTGCGACCGCGCACAGGATCAGTTCGGCGGAATGAGATAGATTGAAATCTAGAGCGCGGTCATTCTGATCATCCGAAACAGCCGGTTTGCCGTATTCATTATAGGTAAATCGTAATTGGCCTGGTGGGAGCGCGAGATAAGCGGACATGATATTTCTCAAAATCCCGCGTCCCACAATAAACCGATCACGATCTACGGGGCGGTAATATCTCATGGCCCTTTGGTATTCATCCTGCGAAAGAAGAGGCGCCAATTCCGCGATCACGTCCGCAGGCTGATCGAGCGACGCCCTCCAAACATGCGCCTCATCGGCGCCTAGTTCATCGTCGCCTGAAGTAAGACTCCATTCGTCGATCGGCGTATAAGCAGTGTCGATCATGTCACTCTCGCCACGCAGCGCCCACAATGGCCGGAATTTGCAGAACATTTTCGGTTCAATTTTGAGGGCGCGATCGAAGCAAATCGCCCGCGAAGATTTGCATAAAGATAGATCGCGAACTATTGAGGTAAAAATGACCGCCGGGAAACATTCGATTCTCAGAGGGTCCCACGGTCATCTCGCTCCAGGCCGCCAACCGCTCCGCTTCGACTTCGTGATCATCCAACCCGCCGTAAATTGTCATCGGGCATTCCAGCGGGGACTCCGGATTGTATTCATAAGTCTCGCAAAGTTCGAAATCCGCGCGGATCGCGGGCAGCATCAAATCCAACAGCTCGTCGTTTTGCAGCACTTCCATAGGAGTGCCATTGAACTCACGAAGTTTTTTGACCAACGCCCTCTTCGGCAACCCGGAGAGCGATTCCCCCTGGCTTCGGCGATGAGGCGCTTCGGTCGCCGAGACGAACAGATGGGCCGGTTGTCGCCGGTTCTCGCGGCGCAGGCTGCGCGCCGTTTCAAAGCACAACAACGCTCCCAGACTGTGGCCGAAGAAAACAAATGGCTTGTCCAGGAACGGCAGCAACTCCTGCGCGACGATGCGGCTGAGCGGCGCCAGGCGTCTGATATGAGGTTCGTCGAACCTGTGGCATCGCCCCGGCAGTTGAATCGCTCCCATCTCTACGCTCGGCGGCAGGCGCTCAGGCCAAGCATGAAAAACCTGCGCGCTCCCGCCCGCATAATGAAAGCAGAACAAACGCAACTCGGCTTCTGGTTTCGGTCTCGGGAAAAGAATCCATTTGTTTGACGATTTGTCGCTCAAATCTTTTTCCTCCGGCGGTCGGCCTCAACCTACGGATTCCCAAATCTGCTTCAAAGGATCTTTCGACCGCTCTTCAGCTCGCGGATAATCGAAGGCATGATGAATATACCTGACTCCCTCGATCATCTGGTCGAAGTCGATATGACTGTGTCCGAAGACGTGGGCCACCGCATCGAGCGCCCTGATCTGACGATCCAGCGCGAGAGCGCCGGCCACCAGCGGCAGCCCTTTGAAATTGAGCCTTTCAATAGCGGGCAGCAACTCGCGCCGCGGCAAGAAATGCGACAGGGTGATCACGGGGCCGTTATACTCCTTGATCCGTGACTCATTAAGGTCAAGAAAATATTCCGAAACAGATCCCATCTCGACCGGCCATTTGCAAAAATAAAAGTCGGCCCATCCCTCCAGCCAGGAAGCATCCGCCTCTCCATGCCGATCGTAATCGGATTCATACCACGAGAAGAGCGGCACAATCCAAGTCTTCCCCGCCCTGCCTGGTCGCGTGTAAATTCCTATCTCGTCGCATAAGTGAAGAACTCGCCGGAATTTTTCGACAGAATCGTACTTTCCGTCGCGGACCCACAATTCATGATTACCAGGAACATAAAATACTTGACGGAATTGCGAGCGCAACTTTCGCAATGTCCAGTCAATGATCTTCAAATCGTCGGCGATATCGCCGGCCACGACCAACACATCCTGCAAATAAGATGTTGACGAGACCTGTTGCAGTCGGCGCCGATTTTCGGCGAAGTCCGTGTGCAGATCTGAGACGGCGAAAATGCGCATGGATATCTTCGATTCGATGTGTCAAAGCGTCTTGAGCATCAGCCCGACCACCAGCCGGTTGAACTTCGCCGGCTCCGGAATTTCCGAGCCTTCGGCCAGTAAGGCGTAACCAAACAGCACTTCGGCGTATTCTCCGATCGCCTTATCTTCTTTGTTTTGTCGAAACCGTTCCTCCAGTTTGGCGAATATCTCGTGATTGGGATTCAACTCCAGAATGCGCCGCTGTTTCGGACCGCCACCCTTACCTTTCTGCAACAACCGCTCCATCTGCGGGCTGTAGTCCATTTCAGCGCCGACCAGACAGGCCGGCGAGGCTACCAGGCGATTGGATAGACGCACTTGTTTGACGTGTTCGTCCAGCGCCTTCTGCATGGATACGAACAGGTCGGCCGCCTCCTCTTCTTTCTTCATTAGCTCCGCCTGGACTTTTTCCATCTCTCCCTGGTTGTCGCCCAACTTGAGCGCGCCCTTGCCCGCCGATTTCAGTTTCTTCCCCTCGTAATCCCAGAGTGACTGCGTGAGCAATTCATCCACTGGTTCGGTCAGATACAGCGCTTCGTACCCTCTCTCCTTGAACGCCTCCAGATGCGGGGAATTTTCGACCACGCCGCGCGACTCTCCGGTCAGATAGTAAATCTCCTCCTGGCCTTCCTTCATTCGTTCGACATAACCCTTGAGAGTCGTCAATTTCTCAGGATCTGCAGACGATTGAAAGAGCAGTAACGAAAGGATCCGCTCTTTGTTTTCGTAATCGGACGAGAATCCTTCCTTCAATGCCCGGCCGAATTGGCCCCAAAATTTCAGGTAATTATCGCGATCCTTCTCGAACAGTACCGCCAACAAATCCAGGACTTTCTTCGTCAGCCATTTCCGGATCTGCGTAAGGCTCCGATCCTGTTGCAGCGTCTGGCGCGAGATGTTCAGCGGCAGGTCGGCCGAATCGACCACGCCTTTGATGAAGCGCAAATAGCCCGGCAACAACTCCGCGCAATTCTCCATCACCATCACCCGCTTGGCGTACAGGCGCAGTCCGCCCTGATAGTCATGATAGAACAGGTCGTATGGCGCCTGCGCGGGAATGAACAACAAGGCTTGATACTCGATCGTCCCCTCGGCTTTGAGCGCGACGGTCTTGAACGGCGGGGTAAAATCATTCGAGATGCGCCGGTAAAAATCGGCATACTCGCTTTCTGATACTTCTGCCTGCGGCCGGCCCCAGATCGGTTTCATCGAATTGAGGATTTTGTCCTCAATCACAACTGTGGGATCGAATCCTCGGGCCAACCCCACATCTTTGCCCGATTCCTCGCGGATGTATTCGCCGATGATCGGGTAGGTGACGAAATCGGAATATTTTCTCACGACGCGCGACAGCGCCCACTGGTCGGTGAAGTCTTCAATGCCTATTTCCGGGTCCGCTTGTTTCAAATGCAGTGTAACGGTCGTGCCTCGCTGATCACGCTCGGCTTCGCTGAGGAGATAAGTCCCGTCCGCTGTAGATTCCCATCTGGTCGCCGCGCTCTCCCCCGCCTTCCGTGTCGTCAATACGACCTTATCGGCTACCATAAATGAAGCATAGAATCCGACGCCGAATCGACCGATCAACTCGGCGGCCATTTGCGCAGTGGGAGCCGCTTCCAGACCTTTACGCGCCTCGTCGGTTCCCGATCTGGCGATCGTGCCGATATTGGCCATCACCTCGTCGCGACTCATACCGATTCCCGTATCGGAAACCGACAAAGTCCTTGCTTCCTTGTCGGTTTCCAGACGAATCTCGTATTTGTCGTTCTCTTCCAGCAGCGTCGGATTGGTTAACGCCTCGAAACGCAATCGGTCCAGCGCATCAGAAGCGTTGGAAATCAACTCGCGCAGGAAGATTTCCTTATTGGTGTAAAGAGAATGAATCATCAAATCAAGCAGCCTTTTAGTCTCAACTTGAAACCGGCGCTCTTCGACTTTTGCCATTCCAACTCTCATATCTATGGACCTCAATAGTATCGCTGCGGGTTCAAGAATGGATTATTCTCGAACCCGCAGCGACCTTCACGCGCTCAATTCCGCGATGCAAGGATCTTGTCGATAAATAAGCCCTTCCATCGACTTCAGTTCACCACCTTTGCTTCAACTTTAACGAGATGGCCGGTTCCTTCGAGTGTCGCCAAGTTTACATCAGCAATGCACTTGACCTTCACATAATCCAACGTCAGTCCACCCTCGATATGAACCGTCCCGCTTCCCTTCTCGAAATCGGCTTTGCTGAAGTCGCAAGATCCACGATCCAATCTAACGCCCAGTTCGGTGCCGCCCTTCGTCTTGGTGAACTTGAGATGCACGTAATCGCGGTCAATCGCTTCCTTGAAGAGCTTCACCGCCTTCTCGGGGCGCAAGCCGACTTCGACGGGATGAGCCCCCTCGCAAAGCCTGTCGACGAGGCTCTTTTCCTGTGACTTTTTTGGATCGGGTGATGGAGGTGGTGGGAGTGGATTTGTAGCCAACTCCTCCATCTTCTTCCTGAGACTGAGAGGCCTCATATCTGTCCACACCTCGTTGATGTAGGCCAGGCATTCAGCTTTTCGCCCCACTTTTCCGACTTCCTTCCAACCCAGCGGATTCTCTTTGTACTCCGGCCAGATCGAATACTGTTCTTCGTGATTTACCACAACTTTATAAATGGTAGTGTCTTCCCTATCAGGATCGTGCCAACTCATTGATTTAACCTCCATATCCAATTGTTAATTTGTAAGGTAAGTTGTTACCTCTTCGAGGATTTGTGTGAATTCTCCTAAGTTCTCTTGCACCCACCAGTCCGAGTAAATGGTGTCGAGGTAACGCTCACCTCGATCAGGCAGGATGACAACGACATTTGCGTTGGAAGGAATCGAAGTTATGCATTTCCGCACGGCGGCGATGATGGCGCCTGAAGAGCCGCCAGCTAAAAGAGCTTCACTACGGGCGAGCGCCCGACAATTAACGACGCATTCGAGATCCGTAACGTGGACCACTTGCTGAGCCAGGTTCGGCTGGTACAGGGGCGGCTGAATGCCTGCCCCGTGACCAGGGATCAGGCGCTTGGCGGGCGAACCACCGAAGATCACGCTCCCCAAAGCGTCTACTGCGACGATCTTCGTTCGAAGATCTCTGGAACGAATATATTCGGCGCAGCCACGCAAAGTTCCGCAGGTGCTGGTGGAGCAAAACAAATAATCCACTTCTCCAGCGAGTTCAGTGGCGATCTCGTCCATCGTCCAATAGTGCGCGCCTGAATTATATAAATTGGCGTATTGATTGGGCCAAAAGCTGTCGGCCATCGTGCTTAAGAGGTGTTTCACCCTTTTGATGCGCGCGCGCAAGAACTCGCCGGTTTGAGGGTCCGGTTCGGTAATGCGATCCACTTCGGCCCCGTAGGTCTTCAACAAGCGTATGTTTTGCTCAGTCGTTTTCGGATCTACAACACAAATGAAACGCAATCCATACAGAGAGCAGGCTTGCGCCAGGCCGATGCCCATGTTGCCTGATGAAGATTCGATGACCGTGCTGTTCGGTTTGATTTCTCCGGACTCGACGCCTTGTCGGATGACATTGAAGGCCGCACGATCCTTGAGGCTACCACCCGGATTAAGCATTTCCAGCTTGGCGTAAAGGTTGAGGTTCGCAAAGGGGAAAAGCCTCTTCAGTCTTACCATCGGCGTATTGCCGATGGCCGATAAGACGCTTTCGCCAATGATCTTGGCGTTTTTTGCTATGGCCATTTATTACTCTTTCGAAGTTTAATGCAGCTGAAGTTTGTGGGATCCGGTTGCTTCTTCCCTTATTGGGAGCGGCGCCACATATAGATTCCGGTTATAAGGTGGGCGGCTTTACGTCTTGCTATTCAGCCCGCAGAGCGACTATGGGATTTATCTTTGTAGCTTTACGCGCCGGGAAATAGCTGGCCAACATAGCGCAAATAATGAAGGCCAAAGTAACGGCGCCGTAAATCGCGAAGTCAATGGCCCCGATACCGTATAACAAGCCGGCGAGCAGATGTCCGACCCCGAAAGCCCCGATCAACCCGAGCGCGGCGCCGAGCAAGGCCATAACCAAGCCTTGTTTCAAGATCATTTTCAATATGACGCCTTGTTGGGATCCGAGCGCCATCCTGATTCCGATTTCTTTCGTTCGCATGGCTACCGAGTACCAAATCACGCCGTAAAGCCCCATTAAAGCCAGTATCAGAGCCAAGAGGCCAAACACGCCTGTAAAAATCGCCCCGATTTTCGAGCCGAAGAAAGACCGGGCCATATGCTCGTCCATCGTTTTCACGTCAAAGATTGGGAGTTGCGGATCGAGGAACCGAATTTGATTACATGCGCCTGAAACCAGCGCTTGCGGATCGACAGTCGTCCGGAGGATCATCGTCATGTGCTCGTGAGAGAAGTTTTGGCTGTATGGGATGTAGAAGTAAGGGCGCGGCGGTTCACCGAGCGAGCGATATCGCCCATTTCCGGCGACGCCGACGATTTCATATTGCGGGCCGCTCTCGTTCTCGAGCCGGAAACGTCTTCCGAGCGCGCTTTGATTCGACCAGAAACGTTTGGCCATCGTATCGTTGATAATGGCCACTTTCGTGGTTTGGATGGTGTCAGTTTCGCTGAAGTCGCGGCCCTCAAGTAGCGGCGTGCCCATAGTCTGAAAGTAACCTGGCCCGACAATGCTGCGCAGCGTCTCTCGACGGTTGTCTTCGGGTTTGAGGTTACTGCCTTCGACTACCACGACGGAGGAACTGGCGACGAAGTCGAGCGGAAGTGGACTAACGATTGTGGTTGCTTTGACTCCCGGGAGCGCTTTCAGGCGGTCGAGCAGATCGCGGTAGAAATTGCGCGTTCGCGCTTCGTTGTAACCTTGCAGCCCGGGATCAACGGACAACAGCAACGCGTTTTGGGTGTCAAACCCAGGATTTATTTGCTGCGCTCCTTGCATACTCCTGACAAACAACCCTGCCGTGATGAGCACAATTACTGAGACGGTCACTTGCCCAACGACCAAGGCGGTCAGCAGGCGGGCTTTGTGTTTACCGCCTGTCCCTCGCCCTCCCTGCGCATTGAGCGCCTGCCGCAAGTCGGCCCGGCTCAAGCGCAAGGCAGGTAAGAGTCCAAATATAATTCCCGCCGCCAGTGAAAGAAAGAACGTGAAGATCAAACCCCGAAAATCCAATGGGAGACGCAGTTCGAAAGAGATGTCCGTCGCCGGTCGTAAACTGGAGATGGCGCGGTTGGCTAGTATGGCGACGATCAAGCTCGCCGCGCCGCTCAGCAAAGCCAGCAAGATACTCTCGGTAAGGATTTGTTGGAAGAGCCGAAAGCGAGTCGCGCCTAGCGCCAGGCGTAAAGCGATCTCATTTTGGCGCGAAGACGCTTGAGCCAGTAAGAGGCTCGCAACATTCGCGCAGGCGACCAGCAGCACCAACCCGACGAGCCCCGAGAAAACCAGAGCGGCCAAAGACAGAGTTCCGGCGAGTTCCGGTTCCGGTCGGGCATCCAGTTCGGGAAAGACTTCAACGGTCAAGTCCTTATTCGTTACCGGATAGGTCTGGGAGAGTTGTTGCGCCTGTGTTCGCATCGCCGCTTGAGCTTGCGCCGCGGTGACGCCAGGCTTCAAGCGGCCCATCACCTTCAGCCAGCGACTGTCACGTTGATAAAATGAGTCGCTGCTCCCAACAATGGCTTCTCCAAACTGCATCATTGGAATCCACAGTTTCGGAGAAAAGCCGACGTAGAAAACGCCTTGAAACTCTGCCGGAGCGACGCCAATGATGTTGTATGGGCGTCCATTGACGGTTACGGATCTGCCGGCAATGTTCGGATCGCCGCCGAAGCGCGTCTGCCAGAAACTATGACTCAGGACAACCACCGGATGCCCTCCTGCTGTTTTGTCGTCATCCGGAGTGAGTAGGCGGCCCGCTGCTGGTTTGACGCCGAGTAGATTGAAATACCCTCCCGTGACGATCTCGCCCCAAACCCGCTCATTCTGATCGCTAGCGCTGAAACTTAACGGCAATGCTGAATAAGCTATTAAGCCGGAGAAGGCAGTGTTAGCCTTTTGGTAATCCACATAATCCGGATATGATAACCCCCTATAGCCTTCCGCGCCGGCTTTTTTCGTAAAAAGCACTTGTAGTTGATCTGGCCTCTCAACCGGCAGGGGACGGCGGAGCAGTGACTCTCCAAGGTTGAAAATAGCCGTGTTAACGCCAATACCAAGCGATAGGGTTAAAATGACGGTTGCAGTGAGCATCGGATGTTTTCGCATAATGCGAAAGCCAAGTCGAATATCATTGAACAAGTTTTTCATGTAATTTTGACACTTTCCCGTTCGTCAAGATTTTCAAAAGGTTCCAAAGTCCGCTCGATGACGCCGGTTACTTTTTCATCCCCCTTTTGCAACGCAGGCTTACTTTCTGCAGCGCCCTTTTCCACCTCATTGATGGCGTCCGGTAATTCCGCCTCGATGTGGCGCAAGCGCGAGTGGAGGAAGCCCACCACTACGCCGAGCGCGACGGTAGCTCCCATGAGAATCATCATCAGACCGATCCCACGTCCTTTGCCGGCGCCAATAACCTGTCCCACCGTATTAGCTAAAGCTCCTCGCTGGCTTAGAAGAGGCTCAAACACGCGGTCAGCCAGGGGCCCGGTGATGATCAAAGCCAGTGGCGAAGTCCCCTGAACGATGGTCGAAGCCGTTGCGAAAACTCGCCCCTGCATGTCTGCCGGCGTTTTAACCTGATAGATGGCTCGCATGTAGCCGTTCATGAGTGGCATACTGAATGTCCAGAGGAAAAGGCCAGCCGTGATGACAGTAGGATTGGGATTCGCGCCGGCGATCGCTAACGATAAGGCGTGAACCAGCGCGAACATGTAGACTCCATAAATTCGTTTTTTCGGTCCTCGCCAACTGCTCAGGACAACGCTCCCGGCCAGTAAGCCGCTCCCGAAAATAGAAACCATCGCGCCGACAACAGCTGGCGAAGCGCTCGCCAGGAGCAACGGCGGAGTAATCACTTCCGCCATACTCATAATGAAGCTCAGGAAGACAAAATAGCTCAGAAGCCCTAACATGCCTGGACGTTCTCGAATAAAGGACCAACCGGCGGCTGCGGCTTTCCAAACAGGTTCCTTCTCGGGCTTTGCGACAGCCTCTCCGGTCGGGTTGGGGATGGAAATGACCAATAAAGTAGCGACAGCGAATAAGAAGGTGGCGAAGTCAACAAATAGCACCCCTTGGATCCCGATGGTTTGCAGCAGAGCCCCGGCAAGCAGCGGTGAAAGCAGCTTGCCCAACCCTTCCCCCATTTGGACGATGCCATTTGCGCGCGGCAAGTAATCCTTCGGCACGAGCAGCGTGACCGACGCGAGGTATGCCGGCAGACGAAATGTTCCGCAAACGGAACTGAAAGCCAAGGCAATCGCGACTACCCATAGGGATTGGTAACCCAATAAGTAATTAACCGCGATAACTAAGATACTCAGCGCAGAACCGGCGTCACTGAGTATCAAAACCTTGCGCCGGTCAGACCGATCCACCCAGGCGCCTGCGAAGGGCGATAAGAAGAATGCTGGCAGGGAGATGAATAGCAATAGAATGCCGAACTGGGTGACCGAGCCGGTGTTTTGAAGTACCCAGAGGGCCAGCGCGAAATTCGTCAAGCTGCTGCCAAGCAAGGAAACGATTTGCCCAACGGCAATTTTCATGAAAGTCCGCTTCCCTCCGCTTCCCGTCTCTACTTGTGTCACGAATGGTCCTCGCATTATTTATGTTAATTTTGAGTTCGACGCGGCAGAGCGCTTCCATAATTGGCGAAGTTTTGAATTTTTCTTCAAACGGAAGAGATGCCGAATTGTGCGAACGCTTTGTTCTCAACCAGAGCGCTTTTTCAAGTTTTGTCTATTGCGAACTCAGGCCGCGTCACGACGTTTTCCTCTCGCTCGCCCGATAAGCGCCTGTAGAGTTTCGGACAAGAATTTAACGTGAGGCTCCTTGCCCATCGTCGCATGATTGCCCGGCGTCACCAGGACCTCGACCGGGCGCGGTGAGAACTTGCCCCACCCCATCGTCGGATCAGCCGCCAGATCGGTCCCATCGGTTGAATCCTGCTCCGCCGCACGAATCAATGTGATCGTGCCGGGGTAAGGCTTGATTTGGTAATTGAGCGCGACTCTGATGCGCGTTTTAAAAATGTTGATCGAACGCCTGATCCAGGAAGTCGGAATGTCGAAGGGCGCGCCCCCAGTTTTTTTCAACCGGCGGGAGACAAGCTCCAGTTGTTTGGCGTAAGAATGTTTGCGGAGGTCAGATGCGGAGATTTCCAAGCCGGACTCTTCACACAGGATGGCCAGCAGTTCGGCGTCATCGGCCTGTCCCAACTTTTCATACATGGGGCCGGTATCGAGAACTGCCAAGAGCGCAACTTCGTGTCCTAGCCCCGTCAGTTGTTGAGCGATCTCATAAGCGATGAAGCCACCAAATGACCAGCCGCAGAGGAGATACGGTCCTTCGGACTGGACTGATTGAATAGCGAGGATATAGCGAGCCGCCATATCCTCCATCGGCGCATAAAGATCCTCCGACTCTTTTCCATCGTCCAGATTGAAAACCGCCGGGTCCTGGATGCCGAAAACCGGCTGCTCTTGGTCCAGACGTTCGGCCAGTGGCAAGTAACATATGACATTCCCCCCGCCCGGGTGGAGACAGAAGAGCGGGAGGAGTTTCCCTTCGGGCTTGATGGGGACAAGTGGCGACGGCTGCCCGACACTCTTTTCCATCAACAGATTTGCCAGCCGCTCGACGGTTCCGGCCTCGATCAGGGCGCCGGGCGGGATCTCTTGACCAGTCCGTCTCCGGATCTGGGCCATCATCCGCACCGCCAGCAGCGAGTGCCCACCAAGTTCGAAGAAATGGTCGCGCACACCGATGGGCCGCACGCCGAGAAGGTCTTCCCAGATGCGCGCCAGTTGGAGTTCTAAGGCGTTGCGCGGCGCACAGAAGTCCGATTGCGTCTTCTTCGTCTCTTTGTCCGGCGCAGGAAGAGCGCGGCGATCCACTTTTCCGGCGGGGGTCAACGGCAGCGCGTCCAGCATGACGAAGGTGGAAGGCAGCATATAAGCTGGCAACTGTTGTTCGAGGTAAGCGCGTAGCGCTCCGATCTTAAGCGCCGGGCCGGCGCCCCCGCGCGCCTTTCCCACTCCGTCCGCAAACAATTGCTCGTAAAAGGGAGTCTGCCGGAAAGATTTTTTGTAGTGGTGGGAATCGTAGTCGAAATCAAGCGCTTCGCTATTGCGCCTGTAGAGGCGGCCCGTCACCCTGTAGTCGGGATTGAGATTGTTCTCGCACGGAGCCCCGCTGATGACCGCCTCGATGTAGTCACCCTCCCGCACGTCAAGACCAGGGTAGAAGACTGGCAGGTAGACGGGCAGCCAGCAGTGTTCATGCTCCAGAATGTCGATCACCTCGCCGGCAATGGTGTGTAAGTTGAGCCAGACCAAGAAACCGTCGATTCTCCCGGCGCGCGTCACCGTAAGGCGAATCGGATGACTGTAGGCAGGACTCACATAGCTTCGGAAGTCCAGATCCTCGAAGTCCTCGACGCTAGAGATCAGGTGTGTCGGGTTCAATCCCTTGACGCACAACCGCAGATCAAACTTGTGGCCGACCTGCTCGAAGATTTTTCCCACGTATTCCCTTGCCATCGGTGAGAACCCCAGCTCATTAATCAATGCGTCGGGCAGGGTGACGGCGGCGATCTTGGTCAAGCTTCGTTCGGGGATCATCACGCCGCCGCCTTTCAGAAAGCGCCGCGCATCGTTCAGAATCGGCGCCGCGCCTTCCACACCGCCAATCGGCCCGACGATCTCGGATACGCAAACATCGGCCAGTTCAGGCAGTTGTACTTTAGTCGCGTCACCGTGGATGAGCGTAATGACAGAGTCGAGCATGAGGCTCTTCAGGCGAGCCCCAGCCCGCCTATATGACTCCTCTAGCAGCTCGATGGCGTAGACCTTCCGCGCGCCGGCCTCCGCGCAGAGGCGGGCCAAGATGGCGTCGGGGCCGGTACCGATGTCAACCACAACCTTGTCCTTGACGAGTCGCCTGATGGCGACCTTATAGCTTTCGTTCCGCCGCTCGTCGTTGGTCATCGCAGAATAAAGTACTTCGTCATAGACGAAATACTCGGCCACCGACGGCCAAAGCTCCACCGTTTTGTCGCCCGCGTCGCCCGGCGCAGACAACCGCCGGGGAACGACGTATGCGACCAGACGCTTGTCGTCGTCAGCCCCGGGGAGAGCCACGACCACCGACTCTTGCACCCCCGCATGCCGCTTCAAGGTCTGTTCGATCTCACCTAATTCGACGCGGAATCCCCGCAGCTTGATCTGATGGTCGTTGCGACCGAGAAATTCTATGTTTCCGTCCGGCAGATAGCGCGCCAGATCACCCGTTCTATAGAGCCGGCTCCCCGGCAGTTGGCTGAATGGGTGCGGGATGAATCGCTCGGCCGTCATGTCTGGGCGGTCGACATAGCCTCGCGCCAGACCAACGCCACCGATATGCAATTCGCCGAACACATCGACGGGCACGGGGCGGAGCCCTGCATCCAGCAGATAAACCTGCTGGTTTTCAATCGGGCGGCCAATGTGCGGAGTGCGGTCGGCGTCTGGATGATCGTTTAGCGTCGCGCAGACGCTTCCCTCAGTCGGACCGTAGGCGTTGATGAACCGGCGCCCGCCGCCCCACCGCCTGACAATCTCAGCCGAGCAAGACTCGCCGGCCGAGATGATAGTCTTTAAGGCTGGTAGCGGTTCAGCGTCCAACGCGGCGAGGAGAGACGGCGGCAGCGTCACGGTTGTTATCTCGTATTCGCGCAATAACCGGAGGAATGCTCGGCTCGGGAGTAACGCCTCCTGCCGGGCAAAGTAAAGCGTCGCCCCCGACAGCCAGGTCATGAAGAACTCAGAAACCGAAGCATCGAAGCTGAAGGAAGAAAACTGCAAAGTGCGGTCGGCCGACAACAAGGTGTAATTCCCCGACGTCGCCAGGTTGCACACTCCGCGATGGGATACCTGCACGCCCTTGGCGTTGCCAGTCGAGCCAGAGGTATAAATCACGTAGGCGAGGTTATCCGGCTTGGCCCTGCCGTTCACGTTGCGGTCATCCTGCTCCTCAAGCTCGCGCCGATCATGATCGAAATCGACCACTTGCCCGGCATAGTCGGTGAGGCCGACGCGCGTCCGCGCCTGACATAGCAACACGCCGACGCGGGCGTCTGCCAACATGTAACGTAGGCGCTCCTGCGGGTACGTCGGATCAAGCGGCAGATACGCGCCGCCGGCCTTGAGCGCGCCGAGCACGCCGATCGCCATTTCGATACCACGCTCGACGCAGATGCCGACCAACGTTTCAGGGCCGACGCCGAGCGCGCGCAGGTGGTGGCCCAGTTGGTTGGCGCGCCGGTTCAGTTCGGCGTAGCTCAACACATGCGACTCAAAGACCACGGCCGGCGAATCAGGCAGACGCGCCGCCTGTTCCTCAAACAGTTCGTGCAGACACTTGTCGTGCGGGAATTCCGCCTGTGTATCGTTCCATTCAAAGAGGAGTTGACGCCGCTCCGCCTCGGTCAGCAGCGATACGTCCGCCAGCCGTTGCTCCGGCTCCTTGATTATGCTCTCAAGCATGACCTGGAGGTGATCAAGCATGCGAAGGATCATCTTTCGGTCGAAAAATCCGCGCAGAAAACTGATTTCGAGCAGAAACTCGGCGGCAGGCGTCACGACCAGCGACAATGGGTAGCTGTTCTGCTCGAAGGAGCGGGCGGCGAGAATCCGCAGGCTGCTGGCCCCCTCTTGTGTCGAGCGTTCCACCCGGTAGTTCTCGAATGCGACGAGGCTCTCGAATAGAGGCCTGCCGCGCGGCGACTCGCTCCAACCTTGCACCTGCACTAGCGGACTGAACTCGTATTGCCGCGCCGCCGCCTGGGCCGCTTGCCCCCTCTTCAACCACGCCAGCAGGCGTGCGCTCTCGTCAACCCACACGCGTGTTGGAAGAGTGTTGATGAAGAGGCCGATCATCTGTTCGACACCCTCGAGTTCGGCAGGGCGGCCCGAAACGACCGAGCCAAAGACCACGTCCACCTGCCCGCTGTAGCGACTCAATAGTAAGGCCCACGCGCCCTGTATCAGCGTGTTTAGGGTGAGCTGGCGCTGGCGGGCCAGCGCATACAGCGCTGCCGTCGCGCGCTCCGAGAGTCGAACCGATTCAAGGTCATAGACCTTCTCTTCGTTGGCGAACTGATCGGCGACCCTGATCGCCGGCATGGGCGTGGGGGCTGTGAAGCCAGCCAACGTGCGTCGCCAAAATTGTTCGGCCTCGCCAAGATCGCGCTTTTGCAGCCATGCGATGTAGTCACTGAAAGGACGCGTCGGCGGCAGTTGAATTTCTTTGCGTTGACAGAAAGCTTCATAAAGGGCGAAAACTTCATTGAGCAACAAAGGCACGCTCCACCCGTCGAGCAAGATGTGATGGAAACTCCAAACCAGTTCCCGCACATCATCGGCCAGATGAATCAGGCAGAACCGCATGAGCGGGGCTTGCTCCAGATCAAAACCGCGGTTGCGGTCTTCCTTTAAGAAAGCTTCCAGCCGTTTCTCCTGCTCGGCGGGAGCAAGTTGACGCCAATCCTTTTGAATGACCGGCAGTTCGACCTTACGGGAAATTACCTGTAACGGTTTATCGACCTTCTTCCAGAAGAAAGAAGCTCGCAGGATTTGATGTCGCTCGACGACTCGCCGCCAGGCGCGTGTGAAAGGAGCCACCTTAAGACGCCCCTGAAGACGGGATGCGTATTGATAAACATAAGGGTTATCCCCATCAGTATTGAGCGAGTGGTAAAGCATCCCCTGTTGCATCGGGGTTAGCTCCAAGATGTTTTCGATGTTCTCTTTATTCATTACTAGACGTCTCCTCTATTCAAGCTAGCGAGGATAGAAACTCGTCCAACTCCGTTTGACTCAAGTTCGCATTCGGAAAATCTGAAGACGTGTAAAGGCTTTCTGCTTTCTGCTCACAGCAAGCCATCAGGTCATGGAAGGCTTCTTCGAAGAAGCCGGCCAGCCGACGGATCGTTTCCTCCCGATGGACATTCTCGCTGTATGTCCAATGAACGATCAGCCTCTGGTTTTCGACCTGCCCGCTAACCATTAATAGGTATGGGAACGAGTTATGCTCGCTTACCAGACGGCCCATGCTCTCTTTGGCTAAGCGGATACTTCCTTTGGTTTGTTTAGCGGCGGCGGTTGGCCCAATGTAATTGAAACAGACTTCAGCTTGTGGCAAGACTTGCAATCTCGCGGCCATATCATCGCGATGGCGCAAATATTTAAGCGCGCCGTACCCGATGCCGCCGCGCGGCACAGCTCGGACTTGTTTCTTAACCAGTTTCATAGCGTCTAGCGCAGTGGCAGCGTCACTGAGATCAATCAGCGCCGGATAAATGGCAGTGAACCATCCGACTGTGCGCGTCAAATCAAGGTCAGGGAACAGGTCTTCGCGCCCATGCCCCTCTATGTCCACAAGGAATTTGTCATGGCCGCTCCAGCGCATTCCTGCTAACGCGAGAGCGGTCAAGAGCGCTTCGTTCGGCGCCGCCCGAAAAGCTTTCGGGACCTCGCGCAGCAACGCGCGGGTGTTCTTCTCGCTCAGGGTTGTAATCAAGGTGTTGACCGAGCGCTCGACATTGAGACCTCTGTCGAAATCAACCGGCAGCGGCGGCGCCGTCGCCCGCGTTTGATCCAACCAGTAATTTGCTTCACTCAATGACTCTTCGGAATCAGCCCATTCGTTCAGCTTTTGCGCCCAGCGCCCGAAGGAAGCGCTAGTCGGCGGCAATATCAACTGCTTCTCCCGACTCAACTGTTGATAAGCGCTTTGAAACTCTTCTAGCAGAATCCGCCATGAAGACAGATCGACGGCCAGATGGTGCGCCACCAGCAACAAACGGTTAGACTGTCGCTCCCTGAGTTTGATAAAGACCGCGCGAAAGAGTGGTCCTTCGGTTAGATTCAAACTGGTTTGGATCTCTTCGGCCAACGCTTCAATAGCTTCCGCCTGCCCGGCCACAGGTATGGCGGAAAGGTCTCGCGTGGTAAAAGCGGACGCGTCTTCCGGTCCGACTATGACTTGTCGCCATCGACCGCCCTCATTGTTGAAGCGAGCCCGGAGGGCGTCATGGCGCGCAACAAGCTCATCGACTACCCGGGCCAAGATCGCCGGACTAACCTTAGGCGGCGCCTCAAGCATGACGGCCTGGTTAAAGTGATGCGGCGCCGGTTGATTCAGCGCGAAGAACCACCGCTGAGCTGGCGTCAACGGAACTGTACCGGACAGATGCGTCGGAGGCGGGCTCTGCCGCGCCTGGATGGCGGCGGCCAACTCGGCGATACTCTGATGCCGGAACAATTCCGCCGGGCTCAGCTCCACCCCGCGCGCCCGCGCGCGTCCCACCACACGCATGCTCAGAATCGAATCTCCTCCCAACTCGAAGAAGTTGTCCCACACTCCTACCCGCTCGACCCGCAGCGCCTCCCGCCAGGCTTCCGCCAAGGTTGCCTCCAACTCCGTCCGAGGCGCCTCGTACTCTACTCCGCTCTCCAGTCGCCACTCGGGGGCGGGCAAAGCCCGGCGGTCGATCTTGCCGTTCGGCGTCAGCGGGAACTCGTCGATCAGAACG